>Ga0307507_10003017_pt1 | contig 33702 bp, 25 predicted proteins | sample 7_EM_MG_FD_207223 | JGI IMG/M metagenome (GOLD analysis project Ga0307507, IMG submission 207223) | Populus trichocarpa ectomycorrhiza microbial communities from riparian zone in the Pacific Northwest, United States - 7_EM | ecosystem: Host-associated > Plants > Roots > Unclassified | place...
CTGCCCCTACTATTTGTGTACGATACCCCCTTTTACCTCCTTCTCCTCTTCATACCACAATGTAGTTATTCAGCCTATTAGCATTATAGCACTGTGACAGGCAGGTTAATAGAGGCAGTGAAGCATTCCCAGTCATAATTCCCAAGCTACCTCAGCTACACCACTAAGCCATCTACCGGAGTCCAAAGCAGCTAATATCCATTTTCCTATCACACGAGCCCACTAAATGGCCTTACAAGGGCCATCCCTAACCGATATTATACAGAAACTCCCTTCCATCTCCATCCTGGGTATCTCACGCTAACCTCATCCGCATCCTTCCCAAACCCGCAAAATTACTCGCATTAAATCACCGCGCCTTCATTAAAGTAACCCATCCGCGATCCCTGCGCCCGACTCGGTGTACGCAACGGACTACGCGGCGGGACTCGTGGTTTCTCGAAATCGCCTTCGCCACCGCCACCACCACCTCTCTGCGCCACGAACTCCTCCATCCTCTCAAACCGCTTCCCCTCCCCAAACTCAAACCCTTTCAGCACCTCAAAATCGCTCCGCCGCTGCTCACTCATTCTTTGCTCACCGTCTCTTGCCCATCCTAGCCCAGCAATCTTCTCACCAATCCGCGAAATATCCCTTTCCAACCCCCTCCCATCCAGCTCACTACGCACCTCGCCCGAGTCCTCCAGCTCCGAAACCGGCATCTGCGACTGGCGCTGGGCGGCGTCATCCCAGTGCCTCTGCCAGCACCAGCTACCGAGCTGTGACGCCTCGGCCAGCGGCCTCTCGATACTTGTCTCCCATGGAGGGCAGCGTTTCAGGTCCGCACACAAGAAGTACTGCACGCCGTCCTTGTACTTGAGCCCGCCGGTGTCGACCGAGAGCTGCGAGAGCACCTGCAGGATGCCGTAGAGCAGGATCCAGCGGCCGAGGCGGGCAGCACGGGGTGAGACTCCTTTAAGATCCGCGTTTAGCTCGTAGCGCTCGAAGTGGTCGATCAGCGCGTTACCTGTGATGATGTTAGATGGGACTCGGGGTTAGAAGGGAATGCTTACCTGTGAAGGAAACGCCTAGTTTCTGGATGTTGGTGGCGTCACTGAAGACGATGGAGAGCTGTAGGTGTGCCTTTGCGTCTTTGTTAGGGTCGTTTTTGGATTTTTTCAGTGCACTAAAGAGGGATTTCTTCTGCGGCGCTTTTTGGGCCTGGATGCTTCGGGGGAGGAGCGGATATGGGCGCGGGATGTGTAGTAAGCCGTGGCGGTTGTCGAAGCTGACGAGCATGTCTGTGAGAGGGAGGGTGGGGGTGTCGGGCGTGAAATCTTCGGGTGACGGCGATATGTTGGCCATTTGCCATTTCTTTCCTGGTCTTTCCTCCCGCGAGTCCCAGATCACGTCTCGGTTGACCAGATAGTCATATAGGGAGCCAAAGTCGTTTTGTAGGCTTTTGACGAGCTTGCTGTTCAACCAACGTCCTCCTGAGCTAGGCGGCCATGACCCATAGGCGCTAGTGTAGAAGCTGATGAGAAATTGCCGGAATGCGACGAAGCTTTTGTATATAGGATTTGCTCCTGCATCTTCGGGACTGTCCCACATCTCCGTGAAGTCGAATGTCGATAATTTCTCCTCTGCTTCGATAAGCTTCAACTGCAGGGCCTTGGCTGAGATCCCTAGATTACGACGCGAGACGGCCGATAGCCTTCTGAAGTCTTCTAACTCTTCGATCTGTGGGCTCATCATACCAACGAGATGAACAAACGCTTCGAGATATCCCTCTTGCCACCTGACTGCGTCCTGTTCCGCCCAAGCCAAGAGTCCCAATGCACGTCTGACGCTATTCCTCACGTCATCCAGTTTCCGGCTAGTCAGGTATTGGGTGATGATCTGTACACTCCGCATTCGAGAACTCATCTGGGAATACTCGTTGTGGTCAAGATCATACATAATCTCCACTTCCGGCTGTAGAGTCGAGAGCATTTCATAAAGATCCCTTCCCACAATCGGCTTATTTTGGAGAATCGCAAGGAAATTCCGGATCGCTACGTGATGTAACCGCTGCCCTTGGGGAGATTGAACATGTGCCGGTGCTGCAAACCAAAGCTCATGGGTCGCTGGGATTTCTTCATTCTCATATACTGAAGGTGTATGTTGATAACCTTCTGCGCTAAAACCTGTCGATGGAGGTTCAGCTAGGTTCTGCAACATACGTCGACCACCAGCCGGATTAAACCCACTCCTAGACGAACTTCTGAGCGGAGGTCCAAAATTACCGTCATCATATTCCTGACGTGAACGATGCGGTAAGCTCATGCCTTCGCCGAACTGGCTTGAATTCGAACGGAAACTGGGATGGCGAGATGTAATACTATTGGATTCCAGGTTCATTGTTGATGTCATTTCGTCCTCAAAGAGATCCATTTTTCCATATCGGAGAGCATTATTCAACCAAGTAGAACCGCAGTTTTCAAGGGCTTCAAGTCGAACACGCAGCTGTGGCATTGATTGGTAGTCATTATCTTGTTCATCTTTGAAGAAAACCAAGACGCTGCCGGTTTGCATGTCCTCATCCTATTAAACGTCAGCGTGTATATTTTTCAAGCATAGGCTGTTTTGATAAATTACAAATTCAAAACCCCGGTAAGGTCGAATTCCATGATCGTTTCCGTACCATATCCTAAAATTCGCCCATGATTTCTCAGTCGAATACGCGTAGGATGTAACTGATTCCGTTCGGCTAGGAATCTGTGGAATATCCGTGGGTTTCTTAATCGGAACACCTCCACCACGACCTCTTGGGGCTTTGGTCTCTTTTCCTTTGGCTTGGTATTTGGCTTTATCTTTCCCTGAACCTGTTGAAGTGGTAGAAGCACCTGCAGTAGAAGCACCTGCAGAAGTTGTAGGCCGACGGAATGACCTGGGCTCTGCTGAGTAATTGGTTTCTTGTTGAGAGGGTCTTCGAGGTACACTTGTTGCTTGAGAGCTACCTCTTGACTGAGGTAAGCTTGTGGTACTTGATGTGGCAGCTTGAGAAGTGGTACGATTGATTATTTGGTTGGTTGGCGAAGGATTCTGAGAGTCTTTCCGAAAACCCAGGCTTCCCCAATCGCCAAGGCCGGTGGGTGCTCTGGGAATGGACTCTGCATACTGTTTCGCGGCAGCCTTTTTTTCCTTCTTTTCGATATCCTTTGTGACAGCCTTGCGACTTCGAGCACCTCGAGCAGACATTTTGAAGGGTTAGCAATTCAGCTCGAGCGAGGAAATGTTCTGCTCAATCTTTCGAAGACTGCGGCATGGAGTTGTTGAAGAAATGAGTGCCGCAAACAGCTAGGCTGACCAGGTTGGAGGCCACAATTATTGATGACACGTCCGAAGATAAAATGCGAACCTGAGGCTAACTCTGGGGTAGACTGGGCTGATCACAATCAATTCATGCAAATAGCGTTTGCCGAGGAAGGCTTGCTTGTTAGATTTATTGAAAAATAAAGGCTACATGGCGCGATCGGGGGGTATGAAGGGATATGGGAGGGAGACGGGCAGGTGTCAGCACTTGGTGAGATGCTGAGTGATATATGAATTTGAAGAGGAGCGAGCATGCATGTGTGAGCCTCTGGGCCCAGGGACGAGGAGCTGGTCGTGCTGGCCCAATTCCGATAAGGCATCCCTGCGCGTTAAAATTAAAATTCACCTCAGTTCGCCATAACTCCCCGCAGGCCCGTCGCGACAATCTGCAAGTGCCCGCATCGCAGCCATAGGAGAGAAGGATTAAAGGATTATTGGCGTAAGGCACTACAGGAACTACAGGCATTGTCGTGCAGCGGACTTACTACCTCTGTCTAGGAGAAGAGGGAGCACAATGCGTCCTCGCGAGGTGTTTGGTCTGGGTTCAGCGCCAACAACGCCAACCATGCCGCATGCACTGGCAGCGGCAGAGGTCAGAAGGCAGTCTGAGGGCTGAGTTGACAGCAATAACATGGCCCCTAGGACCAGGTGTGATCTTGGTAGGACAGCACAAGGCTCGGGGGTAAGCAGCATTGTCTTAAGCGGCAATCGAGGACGCAGTGCGGCCTTGCAGACAAAGGTAGTGTTCGTACTTGTAGGGGCGGTTAATTCGCAAGCTGTTATCTCAAACGCATGGCGCATCCAAATAAGGTCAGCTTACGGTTGTACCCTCCCACCTCACGACTGGCAGGCGCGACGGGTGAACCGAGGGCCCATTTAGCGAGCCGATCCGCTTAGGGAATCGAGTGGGACCTCCTGCCGACGGCCGAGTCACGACTTTGCAGGCGGAGGACGGAAACGCTTGGACTTGCACATGACTTTTTCCTCGGTGGATACAAGTACATACAGCGTTGCCCTGGTTCTAGAATATCCCAGTGGTATCCTCCTCCGCTGCTTCTAAGCTTTCTGTCTGACCGTTTGAGGAATAATGGGGTCGTATGATCTACCGCGACCGATCCTTTCCCTTGAGCACCGCAGTCGACAGCCTTGATCCACCACTGCCGCAACTTTGGATAAGGATAAGTTATGTAATATATCATGAAGAGCAATGCGATGAATATACGACGACTACATGACGGATGTATTGATGAGTTGATGGGTTTGGCTTTTGAACTCCTCGTCCAGACTAAAATTGCAGTGTTCCCCCCAGCCTCTCCCCAATCGTTTACCAACCACCGACCCAGCCCTCCCCCCACCAGCTGTGAGCCTTATAGCAAATATCCCCGCCATAAATCCAGGTTTCTTCACCGGCCATGACGGAGATGTCATCTGCCAAATTAAAACCTTACTGCAGTCGAAGCTATTAGCCTTCGAGCTTCCTCATCCTTGACCAAGTCTTATAAGAGGCTAGCTGCAACACGTCGCACGCCTGACTGTCCTCTCGTAGTTCTTCGACAACCTGCGACCCACGCCTCCCCCGCCTTCGTTGACAGCTTCGACTGCCTCGATCTATCACCTTCAACCTCCAACCTCCAACCCTAACTAGATTACAATCGCATCGCATACTCTTCTCCTGCCAGCCACAATTTTCCAGCCGTCAATATGTCATTCTCCGGCTTTTCCTTCTTGTTCTGGCGGTTTATGGAGATTATAACCCTCATCCCGACTTTGGGTATGCTAGCTTATTTCGTCCACGCCTATGTTACCTCTAATACCCTCACCCCGGATTTTATTTTGGTCCTGTTTATTACTTCGGTTCTCGCGGCAGCATGGGCGCTTGCAACCGTAATATCCTATGCGCGCGCCCGTCACTCTGCCATGTTCGTCGCTCTCGTTGATCTTGGTTTCGTCGGCGCATTCATTGCTGGCGTTTATGAGCTACGTGGCATTGCGAATCAGAACTGCTCAAACTTCTCAGCCGGTAGCTTCTACTTCGACCTTGGACCTCTGGGATATATTGGACGGATTTCTGGTAACAAGTGGGCACTGGACGTCAACAAGAATTGCGCCATGTTGAAGGCATCTTTCGCTTTCGGTATTATGAACTGCATCTTCTTTTTCTTCACTTTCGTAAGTTTAACTCCTAGCTCCATTTTAAACTCCCGGATAAATATCTAACAGCGCAACAGCTCCTCGCTCTTTTGGTCCACCGTCATCACCGCGACGATGACCGTGTGGTGGTCAAGCGTGAAACCCACACTTCCCGTCATAGTCGGAGGAGGAGCACCAACAGTCCAAGGCGATCACATCAGAGCAGTCGGAGGAACTACTACGTTTGAGGGTTGGACAAGGGAATGGGTACGGAGCAAAGGTTATACCATGGGATTGGGAGGATTTCGTCTTGGGCTCTCGATTGAGGGGCACTTGGATGGTACGGAGCACGATCACGACCACGAAATTTTCTTGTACTTGCTACGAGGGGTGAATATGATTGGTCGAGCGTTACAGTTACGAGGTCATGATATCTTTGTATTCTATTCTTGTAAGCTTTGGTGCGATGTTCAGATATACCCATTCCAATCGGATTAGCTCATACTTTTGACCCATTGTGACCGTTTGGAATTCCTGGACGCCCTTTTTGGCTACCATATAACTCCCATGCTTCCTCTAAATGCCCAATCAGCTTTTCCCATCCATTTCAGGAAAGAGACAAGTGTTCCGTACCGCACCCTGATACCCCCAATCCCGATAGCCCCACCACCTAAGTTCACCCGTAGTTATTTTGAAGACATAATACTACATAAATTATGCAGGTCGCTTTTCTCGTCTGTTCATGACATTCTACTGTCCTGCCAAGTGATGGAGAATATACTTCAGGCCCTTTCAAAGATCCAGGGTGACCATGGTTTGTGGACAGTTAGACCAATATCAGTACCGTTCTCACTTGTCAAAACGTCAAATGTCAAAATGACCACCTAAGTAAATGCGATGCGATCCGTATCTCATAAACGCTAATATTTAAACCTCAGAACACCTCTTTTGAATCTCCATATCCCCATTCCTCTAATCCTCCAATCCTCCAATCCCAAAGTCCCCTGAACCTTCAGGCTTCCTCTGTTCCCCTCTCCCTAACTCCCCCCCTCACTAACCCAGAGTCCTACCTTCGCCGAGGTCGCCGCTAGGCTCTCCATCCCAGGAAGACGACAAAGAAGCCTACAACCTTATCGGGCGCGCCATGGACGACTAGCCGCTTGAAAAACCCTACAACGTCGCGATCCCTGAAGCCCCCGTAACCATGTCACGTCTCCCATACGTGCCGCGCGAGAACGACCCGCTCATCGACGCCAGCACCGCACGCACAACCCCAACTCCCAGCACCAAGAATCCGAACGGCACCGTGGGCGGCGCATGGGCGCGCGACCACCAGAACAGGACTGCATGTCCTGATATCCCTCCCTCAAACTCAGCCTCGTAACCGTCCCTTCTCCTAACACTCTCTCGCAGGTCACACAGCAACACGCGACCTACTTCGACCCGCACCACACCAACACCATCACGCCAGCGGCTGCTTACCACGGCTTCCGCAACTTCGGCCGGTCCGTCCCGCTCACCCTCTTCGCCGTGCTGGCCATCCACCTCGGGCTGTCGTGCGCGACGCAGTCGGCGATCCTGCCGGACCCTTTGTTCCGCATCTGGGTGAACCGGCTGCACAAGGCGAAGCGCGGCAGCGACGGCGGGACGTACGACGCGGAGGGCAGGTTCCGGCCGCAGAGCTTCGAGGACATGTTTGCGAAGTATGATGGCGAGAAGAAGGGCGGGCTGAGCGGAAGGGGTGTGCGGGCCATGCGGAATGGGCAGCGGTGCACGGCGGGTTTTTATGGGTGGGCGGCGACGGGGTTGGAGTGTGAGTGGGAGTTGCTTCCTCTTCTCTTCTTTTTCGCTTCAGAGGCGTCATTGGCGTCGTCTGTTTCCAGTCAGGGCCGGAGTTGAGACTGGGCGTTAGACCTGCTGGCTGTTTTCTTCCTATTTCCTATTCAACGCACACCTTTTTTTTTCAGGGGTCCAGACGTCGATGTCCTGACATTGCGCAGGGCTAGGCACTTACTTCCTCCTCTGGCCTGAGGATGGTATCATGCGCAAGGAAGACGTTCGCCGCATCTACGACGGAAACATCTTCCAGCACAAAGCGGACGAGTACGCCGAGAAGCAGCGGCAGAAAGCCCGAGCGAAGCGAGAGAGGCAAGCGAAGGAGAAGGCGAAGGTGGCCACGAAACAGCAGGCGGAGAAGGACGGCGAACATAGTCGGCAGGATTCGGGGAGTTGGGAGGGGAATTGGATCTCTAGTCGGTTGGCGGGGGGTGCGAGAAATGAGTAGAGGTGAGAGATAAGTAAAGTAGAGGGACCTGGAAAGTCAGCTGGTGTAAAGTTGTACATTATCCGTTTTCCGCATCGCGGCATTGGGGAACTCGAGGTTCAACCCCTCTATATCTTAGCACGAACAATCCAGCAATACTCTATACAACCTGATTTTTGTTTCCTTTCCGTAGCTCTCAAAGATCCGCCCTCGCCTCCTCCCCCGCCCACGCCCTCCTGATCACCTCCTTAATCTTTTCACTCTCCACCTCTCTCGGATTCCAATAAGGGTTACTGACTGCAATCTCCGCTGCCTTCTCCACATCCTCCTCCTTCATTCCAAACTCCTTCAATCCCCGCTTTACCCCTAACTTTCCAAGCAGCACATTCAGCCCCTTAACGGCATCGCCCTCGCTCTCCGGTAACACCTCCGCCAGCTTCAGCATCACCTCGGGGATAGCCGGCGCGTTGTAGGCCAAGGCATGCGGGAGTACGATGGTGTGGGTCTCGGCGTGCGGCAGGTTGAAGGACCCGCCGAGCGTGTGGCACAGCTTGTGGTGAAGTGCCATGCCGACGCTGCCAAGACAGGAGCCGCAGAGCCAGGCGCCATAAAGGGCGGCGATGCGAGCGGGGATGGAATGAGGGTCAGAGGTGAGAGAGGGCAGGGATGAGGCGAGGGACTTGGTACCTTCGAGGGCGAGGAGGGATACTATCGGGTTCGTATTACGGGCGTAGAGTGCTTCGACTTTGTAGACAGAGCATTAGCCTGGAGTTGTGGTATGAAGTGTGAGGGGAAGGAGAGCGAAATGGGATTCTACGCACCTGCATGTGCAATCGCATTCACGCCGCTCGTCGCAGTTAATCCCGTCGGCAGCGTCATCGTCAAATCAACATCATATATCACCGTCCCTGGCAGAATCCTAGGATCGCTACGCGTTGTTTTGCGTCCCTCGGCCGTCTCGCCCAGAATCGGTGTCATCTCGCTACCCGCGTACGTCGTCGGGATGCAGATGTGCGGCAGGCCCGTTCGAACGCTGATGGCTTTACCCAGCCCAATCGTACTGCTGCCGCCGATAGACACCACGCTGTCGGCGTTTGTCTCCTGTGCGTAGGCGAGGGCTTTGTCGGTAATGTGGGTCGGTGTGTGCATTGTTGCTTCGGTGAAGATACCTGCGACGCGGCCATTGAGGATGGATTTGAGCCGCTCCGCTTGCTGGACTTGCCGCGGCGTGCTGAGGAGCAGTGGGGAAGACAGGTTCAGGCGCGCGACTTCGGCGGGGAGTTTTTGTATACTTCCGCTGCCGAAAACGACGCGGCTGGGGTTGGCGTTGTATTCGAACGACTCCATTGCGTGGTAAGTAGCGATAATAATAAGGGAGATGAGTAGAAGGCGTTAAGCCTCGAGTATGGGCTAGGAGTTCCATGGTGGGGGTTGGTATATTTGTAACGGATCGAGAGGAGGTATTTCGGCGAAGGGTCCTAGGGACGGGAGATTTCTCATCCACTAATTTTACGCCCTCTGTTTAGCCCTTAGAGATCAATTTGCAGTCGGTCATATCGCTTAGGAACACCCCGCTCTCAGATAGACTTTATCTCAGATAAACTTTGTAGCTTTTAGGAATACCCCCGCTCTCAGATAATCTTTAATAGGTTTCGACTATTAGGTGTTCTTCGTATATACATTGCCAATATCGTCGTTCATCTATTAAAGCTATCAAGTTGTAACCCCTTCCAAGAACTTCAATTGCTTTCCAACGAACGTATGCATGAATTATACTGCAGGAAATAAAGGAAAGCATATACTGGCAAACTGTTCACGCTCGCGGGCCATGTGTTAGACCTAATACGTCTAGGCATACGCGGAGGCTTATATGCAATTGGTGAACGACGCATGCTACCCGTCAACTTGACCCGGTGATTCGTGCAGTCGCTTGCTATACTCGAGGTTTCATAAAGTATACCAGATACTATGACTGCGCCACTCTGCCAACCGACTGTCGTTTCGGTAAAATTCGCCAAGCCAAAAGAGTCGCATCGCTCATCACTTCACTTTCGCCACGCCTCACCTCGCCTTTCCAATCGCATACAGCTGCTTAAGGATAAGCAGTATAAAACCTCTCAATTTGCGGTAGGAACCACTCCATTTGACGGATTTTGGTTGAACTAAGGGCAACAGAACTTTGAAGATGTCCACTAATTCGTAAAATAGTCGGGTTCGCCCACGCGTAATCTACAAGTACGCTTCGTGACAGCTCGTCACATAGCAGCCCGTTTCGCACCAGCTTCTAGTTCTGACTTCGATCATCGAGCTCTTGCAATATGGCAGCCTTTACCACATTTAAAGATGCAGATCAAGAAGTTAGGGCTCTGTCGTTCATCTTGAGCTCGTTGGAATCCTCGAGAGTCATCACCTTTGACGCGCCTATCGAACGCCATCGTCCTGGAATCGCTAAGCCGCTGCAGAAACTCGCGAAGGTCCTTGTTAGGAGGAAGTTTGACAACGTTGCCATCGGCGCTCTTGTTAGAGGCGACAAATATGCCGCTATTGCCCTGGACGATGATGTCTTTCAGCTGTGTGGATCAATCAACCCTGAGGCAGAAGACAGGAGCAAAAAGTAAGTGTAACTTAGAATCGCTTTCGTGCTTATTGCTCTAATGTCATGTTCTCTAGAGAGGTCTCGTTCAAAGATGAAGAGATTTTTAAGCGTGCTTGGTCCATTGATGATGTGATCGGTTTCGTGGTAAATTATGCAAACCACAAGTAAGTAACAAACCATTCTATGCTTTTTAACTATTGAATAGGTTATGCTAAGGCTTCTTTAGGTCTAATGTGCTCTCATTTTGTTCGCACGTATATTTGTTGCAGAAGCTATGGCAACAAGCCGTACAGGACGATAACGCTAGTACGCAACTCCTAATTTACGTCCTGGTTATGGCGTACGATAAGAACGAATCACGCTATGATCGAGCAGTCAGCGATCTGGATATTCAGCCACCTGCAGACAACAACGGAACAATTCCTGATATTTCTTTTAGGATCGATGGGCATGTTGATATCGACGAAATTCAAAATTCGCTTCCATCTGATGTGTCACTTAGTGGGCAAGTAAAAGCAGACCTTGAACTCCACGAATTCACAGGAAGTGTCTACAAGTTCGTCGCTACCTATATCACAACCACGCTTAAACGTGCCCACAGGCATTTGCAGGATCTGTCAAAAAAACTACCTTTCAGCAGTCAAGGCAACACTACTCCAAGCATTCTAACAACGGAAATTTCCGAAGAGCGGCAAACAGTGGCTGACAACGTCATTGAGGTCCTCGATTCTCAAGTGGCGTACTACCAATGTATGGAGGACCTAAAACCCCTTCTACCTTGCTTAGAGAAAGCGCTTGACACATACAACGAGATATGGAACCGTGAGGCGGAAAGCTATGCTTGTCTCGACCAAGACTCTAGGCCACCAGTGACATACGGCCCGGCACTAATTAACCTTCTCAAAAAACCTTTAATTCATATAAATAGCGCCTTTGCCATACTGGCATTCGCCCGCCGTAAGCCACCTACTCCTCTCGCTGACCTCTTCAACGGAAAATCCCAGAGCAGAATCAATGTTGTGGAACACAAGTGGCCTCAAGAGCGCACAATGGCGGACGTGAAGGAGGCTTTGGAGAACGCATTCGCTGGCAGAGACAAGGAGTCGCAAAAGATATTGCAACAGGTTAAAGAGTTAATCACCTGTCATGAGCACCATTTTGCCAAGCTAAACGCGAACAAGAATTCTTCACAGGAAGTGTGGGATGGCAAGCACACGTTCACCGGCACAGTACATTGCGAAGCAATTGTAGCGGTGGATCTTGTTAAACATGTAAGTGACCTCATCTTAATTGACTAATGCTGAATTTACTAACGTAAGTTAGCTTAAAGGTCTTAATCCCAAGCCACTTCCCTTGCTCGGTGTTTCCCGTCGATGTTGTTTTGTGTGCGCCTGGTTCCTTCACGAAATCTATTCTTATTACATTCCGGGATTTGATGGCAAGGTCTCTGTAGCGCGTGAAGCCAACCGAGTATGGCCTGTTTCGCTCCCAAAAGATACAGATGTCCTTATCGCGAACAAAATCATTGATCAGCTTCGTGACCTCCTTCATCGCAAGCTGATGGAGGAGAATGGCAAGATACAGATGTTTTACAGTCAGAGAAAGCACGATAAGCGGCGAATGAGTCATGGCGAGCTGAGCACTTCTGGGGACGAATCAATCAAGGAGGAGAAGAAGAATATCAAAAGCCGTGTGTCTAAGCTTATAGAAGATCGTAGGGCAAAGGCGAAGCTTAGGGCAGAGGCTATGGCAAAACTTAGGGCGGAGGCTAAGGCGGAGGCCAGGGCAGAGCTAGATTACTGCCTACCCGTGGCGTTTTGATTTTCGTAAACTTTAACCAACACCACCTCGCTAGCTAGGTGGCTGCTAGCAAGGTACGGAGGATTGCGCGAAAAGAGATTTCTCCTTCCTATTTGGGAAAAGCGCGGGTTTGGTGCCAAGACCCCACCAAAAATCAACTCAGTCAACTTAATTGAAGCTTTTGATACTTATATATCACCTATATAGCTTCCAAATCGTAGTGTTCTACCGCTTGACATTCACGTGATTTACCTCGTTCCACCGCACCTTATATTCTACAGACTTTCGAGGTTTTCGAGGCCTTAATTGCCTCTGCTGCTCTTGGCTTTCTACCTTGCTTTCTACCTGGCTCTCTACCCGTTTAACTACTTAATTATAATTGTTCCTTTGGCGTCTTTAATTATAGAGCTGTCGATCTGTAATTAAGCCAGGGCCTTAAGTATTTTAACGTGGATTTAGAACGATTATATTAACTAATTTTTGCCACTCTTTCTTAGTAATTTCCTTAATTTCCTTACTGCTTTACGTAGAAAGGAAGAATTATAGATAGGCGTTAGGTAAACTATAGTAATTACGCAACGTCTTGTAGCCCGTTTAAAGCACCTTAACAATTATAGGAAGCTTATAATTGGCTTCTTTACGGAGCTGCTTCTAGCTTCACTGCCTCTCCTCTACTCTCTCCCTATAATTATTACCTCCTTTAAGTTCTATAATCTTTTAAATATAGCAAGGGATCCCCTTAATCTACTGTTAAATTTACTACTACTTAAGATCTTGCTAAGCTCTAAGCTAAGCCTTCTCTATAGCTGTATAAGAAGTAGGTAGGCTCCTTTTTATAGTAACCCGTTTTAAGTAGCTCTAATAGGGCTTAATTATATTTAGATTAGGTAAATTACCTAGCTAAAGAAGACGTTAAATTTCATAGGCGTTAAAGTAGGTTTAGTAAATCTTTGCTATATAAGAAGTAGCCTTATCTTCCTATACAATTATATTAGAATTTAGGTATATAAGGCTCTGGGCGAATAGAAGAAGTTTTAGTATTAAGATAATCGTTAAATATTACTACTAGTTAATTCCACCTCTATATAATTAAGTAAAAGCTCAATACAATATTATAAACTTCCACTTAGTAGGTGCTCTACTTATACACTATAAGGGATATTATTGCAGTTACCTTGGGTTGCCCTTAGGACAACCTTTAGACGCCCCTTAGATGGTCGCCGGTTACGTGCTGGAGGCACATGCCTGTAGTATATAGTCTCTATAATCCCAGAGGCCTTACCTCCTTAAGGATTTATCTCTCTTACTAATCTATTCTGTTCCACAATCATGTTCTTATAGCCCCCTGTCTATAAAGTCCCCTTATATTTAAATCCTTTCTACTCTATTTAGAAGGGCAGCTGGCTTAAGGACTAGATTATTTATTTACATCTTTTGTTTATATCCACTATTCTCCCTTAAAATCTCGCGACGACCTAAACGGAAACTCTATAAATACCTTATGGAAAGCTGTTGTATTAAGGCAGGAAGGTCCCTCTAATAGTAAGAGATTGCGACAATATAAACCTTTGGGCAAGACGGCTAAATAAGCCCTAATACCTAGATGTGCCAGAAGCTTAAAGACTCTTATACACCTACGGTTACCGCTAAGGAAAATATAGATACCCTCTATAATGGACGCAGTGCTGCTAGAAAGTAACTAAAACCCCTCTAGCCCTACCTAGGCTAATTAGAAGACTAAGCGCTAGAGGCAGCACTAAGATCTTCCCCTAAGCTAGAAATGCCAGAGGAATATACTAATATGTCTAACTAGGGACTTAACTAGAACCCTCCTGGAAGACTACTAGCCTATAATTAGTATAGTAGTGATATATAGACTGCTTACGAGCTAAGTGGGCCTACCCCTTTAGGTAATTTAACTTAAATACTGACTTAAGACCCGAGGCTTATTAGGAAACCTAAACTAGTTACTAGCGCTAATACTACCTCTATAGCCGGAGCTTCCCTAGGCCTAAGTTTAGAAAGTTAAGAGCCCTATACTAATATCCTTTAAGACGGATATTGGGAAGTTGTTATCCCTTAACACGTCAATTCGGGTCCTCGGGTTATCGATAAGGAGTAGCCAATTAGATCACCTGAATTCGGCGCCCGTACTCAGGAATATAAGGCTCGTAATATTCGTAATATTCTATATAAAATTGATATATAAGCTTAATCTTGGGAGCTAAGTCGCTTAGTATAAGGCCTCTAGTAGTCGTCCCTCCTGCAGAACGGTATTTTGCGTATACTGCAGCCAAAATGAGTCCTTAGAGGACGCGCACGTATTGAATTGAAAACGGTGTTCCCGCACGGACCACTTACTCTGAGGACCCTGACGTGTTAAGGGATAAGGCTCTTAGAAGCTATATAGGAGGAAGCCACTAATAAATATATTAGAACCCTTTAAGGGTAAATTTAGATCTGGTAGGGTTTAATCTAAGCTAGATAGGTTCTTTTATAACCTAGCTAGAGCTAAGGGCTTTTTAGGGGCTACCTAGTACCTTCCTAAGGAAGTGTAGAAGACTTAAAGAGGCATTTATACAATAAATGGAAAAAGGATATAGACTAACTAGCTAAGGCCTTTAGTAGTCTAGAACTCTATTATAGACCTAGCGCCTAATAGTTAGACAACTGGGTTTATAAAGTAGATAACTTTTTTAAGATGCTAATAATATAAGATAATACTAAAGAGCGTATATAATAGATTATTAGTAGGATTAAAGACCAATCGCTAAACTAGATTGTGCTTAATTAACTTAATAAAGAGCAAGTTACTATATGGCTATAGCTGCAGGCCTTTCTAAAGGGTTAGATATAAGATCCGTAAGTTATATAATATAATAATATAGAACTATTCTAGAATAGGATATAGCTTATATAAGGGCGCGAAGAGGCTTTGGGAAAGATTTAAAGGAACAATATAAATTCTATCTAAATCTGAGGGTATATAGCTCTTGCTAGAAACAAGACGTTGCGTAAAGAAGAGAAAGGAATAACGAGAGAATCTTGCAATTAAACAGTTCAGGGGTCTTGGTTGATGCGTGCGCACGTACGCACACGGACGGACTTTAGTAGTATTCAATTAATCTAGCAGAACTTAGCAGAAGTTAATTAAGCTGGCAGAATTCGGCAGAATTTGGTTAAAGCTTCAAGTTCTATCTATTAAGTGTTTTATTAAGATATTCCTACTATAACTAGGCTAGTCCCGTTACAGTACCCCCCCTTTGGCCGAAGGTCCAAAATAATACAATTTTATTATATTGTATTTTACGTTAGGTAGTGGTGTAGAGTTTTACCGGTTCTAATTGTTAAACGGACTAATTAGGATTTTCCATCCCCAGGATATAAAATCGCTATTAATTTAGTAAAGGCGGTAAGCCAAACTAATATCTTTATAGTAGGTCTTGGCAAGGCAAATCTAACCAATTAAACAACTTTAACCGCTAGTTAAAGTTTCTTAACATCTTACGCGTTATGTAACCGTGTTATAAGCGTTATAGTATTCTTTAAGCTCTTTTTAATTTTAAATTTCCTGCTATTGTGTTTCGTGTATTTATATTAGGTAGTAGTTATTTACCTTTATATTATATCCATCCAGCTAGAGTAGGCCGTAAAGGATAGTCCTTATGGAATTCTTTTACTAGGGAAGGCGTATTAGTCTTAACTTGCTTATAGAGCTCCTAGGTTCGTGTTTCGTATCCTTCCCACTTAATAAGAAGTTTAAATTGTTTAAATCATATTTTCCATCGCATATCATTAATTAAGTTAATAAAGTAAGAACCATTACCATTATTAATAATTATAGGAGGTGGTAGCGGCACTTTACAAGTTATAGGTTCGTCTTTTAAGGGTTATAGTAAGCTTATATAAAACATTAGATATATTTTTATCTTAGTTAGCAGTTCAAGCTTATAAGCATATGGGCTCAATTTCTTCTTAATTTGGTATAGGCCCGTAAACTTCCAATTAAGTTTCTTTAAGGGCTGTTAAGTCTTTAGGTTTCGTATATTTAGGTAAACTATATTACCTTCCTTAAAGTCCCATGCGGGGGCTCATTTTTTGTTTATATGCCATTCCTGTACCGTTTAAGCGTACATTAATTCACTTTATAATAGTTCCGTTAGCTACTTTATTTAATTAGCGAAGTTATATACGTTAATTAACTAAATCCGTTTAATTATAGGTCCTATTATATTAATTTTAGGTTATAGTTTAAATCTAAGTTAGGGGTCTTATCCGTAGGTTATGTAGAACGGCGTTATGCCTATTAATACGTTTATTATATTGTTCGCAGTAAACTTAGCTAAAGGCAGCCATTTTTCCCAATTATCTTGCAGGTAGGAGTAGTATATTTATAGGTATTGTTCTATAATCACATTCGCAATTTTGGTTTAACCATCTATCTCTAGATAAAATGCAGTTAAGAGTTATATTTAAATACTTAATTGTTTGTATAGAGCTTACCAAAAGTCTAAAACGAACTGGCTTCTATGGTTGGATATTATTAAATTAGGAAGTCTATATAGCTTAAAGATATGCTTAACGAAATATTCAGCTACTAATATTGTATTAATTGAGTATATAGGAATTATATATTATATTTTTATAAGACGGTTAACAACTACTATAACATTCGTAAACCTGTTACTGTTAGGCAAGTTAACTATAAAGTTAATTAAGATATCTCGCCATCTTTGTATTAGAATTAGTAACGGTTAAAGTACTCCTTACTTTTTTACATAAGAGGTCTTCCCACGTACGCACGTTCTGTAGGCTTAAACGTATTTTCGTATATAGTCATATATTATAGGCTAGTAGTATACTCGTTAAATAATCTTATAAGTCTTCGCATAGCCAGGATGTCCTACTACAGGGGAATTGTATATAAATTCGAGTATCTTAAATTATAAGGGTTCGGAATTTGGAACTACCATCTTCTATTAATAGTATAGTTAATTGTTATAAATTTCGCATTTAGTAAGTATAATATCTTTATACTATCGTTTTCCTATTTAAATTACTTTTATTATATTTGCTATCCATATATTATTCTTATATTTATATTCTATTAGCTTATTAATTTCTATTTCCTATTTATTAATTTCTAATTTGTTTCTGTTAAGTTCCGTATCTAGGAATATAGAATATAGTTTCTTAAAATATTTAGGGGGCAATAAGATCCGTAATTAATTTGTAATCCGTTTATCTAAGGCGTTTACAGGTAAATCTTATAATTGTTATATTAATGTATTAGGCTTCTAATTAAGTTTGCCCAGTTAGTACATAATCTTAAAGTCGAATTATAAGAGGTATTCAGCCTAACGAATTTAGCGCTGCGTTAACTGCTTTATAGTTATAAAGTACTGTAGGTTTTTATAGTCTGTTAACACATATATTAGAAACAATAATCCTTTAAGTTCTAGACGCCATTATTTAAAGCATCTAATAATTGTAAGTAGTTCCTTATCATATATCTTATAGTTTAATTCGGCAGGGGCGAGCTTTTAAGAGAGAAAGGCTACTAGACATAGCTCACCGTCCTTATTGTATTGCAATAACACTCCCCCTAGGGCATAATTAGACGAGTCTGTTTTAATAACACATTTAAGGTCAGGGTTAAAGTAGGCAAGAATTAAAGTGGTTATAAAGCGTTATTTTAAGTTATTAAAAGCTTGTTTATATCTAGCAGTCCATTTAAATTTTATGTTCTTTTTTATTAGGTTTACTAATAGTTAGGCAATTTTTAAGAACTAGTTAATAAACTAGTAGTAGAAATTTATAAATCCTAGGAATCCTTAAATGTCTTATACGTTACTAGGGCTTCCCTAGTTTATAATTGCAGCAACCTTTTTAGGGTCCATTTTAATTCCGTTACAGAATATAATTAGGCCTAGGTACATAACTTTAGACGCGTAGAACTTACATTTCTTAATATTGCATTATAAACCCGCATCTCGCAAACGTTTAAGAACAATTTAGACGTATTTTTAATACTTAGAAAGCAAAGACAAGTAAATTAAAATATTATTAATATACATAGTAACAAATATATTAAGGAATTCACAGAGCGTATTATTAATATATTGCTGAAACGTACTGGGACCATTCTTTACACCAAACAGTATTACTAGGTATTTAAAGAGTCCCTATTATATATAAAAGGCTGTATACTTCTTATCTCCTTCTTAGATATAAATTTAATTAAAGGCAGCGACTATATTAAGCTTTATAAAATATCATGCCTTTACTAGGCGGTCAAGCGTCTTTTAGATTAAGGGGATTAGATATTAGTTTTAAATTATAATTACGTTTAGGGCTTAGTAATTAATATAGAATCTTAAGCCTCCTCCTAGCTTTTTAATAAATAATATAGGTAAGGCGAATAGAGATTAACTAGGGTAAATAAATCCTTTTTCTAGATGCTTATTGAGGTATTGTTATATTACAAACAGTTCTTCTTGTAATATACCATATAGCGGACCGAACTTTGGTGTTATACTAGGTTTAAGTTCTATCTTAAAATTATGTTTATCCCAATATGGGGGTAGCTAGTCTGCGAATCGTTTTTTAAACTTGTTAATTAGATTATGGTACTTCTTAGGTATAAGAGGTTAAGGGTTAATATACTGCTTTGGTTTTAGCGCCTTCTTAATATCTTCTATTATTATAGCGAAGATTTCGTGGTCTCGTTTTCTTGCTAACAAAATAAAAGGTGCGGCTTATATTATACGAATTTTAAGGGGTTTTAATATATCATCTTTGCATTCTTTACTGCGATCAGTAGTTATAGTTTTATTATATTAGTTTAAGGTTTGTGGTAAGGGCAATTTATATTATATTAAATTTAAATAGTCTTATATATGTTTATAGGGCAGGTGGTGTTTTAAATAATAACTTTAGCAATAGGTTGTGCGGAATTTTAGTATTTCTTTAACCTAGCTAATTAAAGAGTCATGCCGTTTTAGCTATCTATATCCAAGTATCATCTTATATTGCTTTAGGGGTGCTATAAATAGGGAAATATATTTAAGGTGTTTACTTATCCGCATTTTTATAAGAGCATAGTGCGTTAATTCGCTATATATTAAGGGTTTGCCGTTAAAGCCTTATAGGCCTTAGGGCTTATTAAGTTTCTTTAAATTTAGGCATTGGGTTTTTGCATAGTTTATATTAATAAAGCCTATACTAGTAGCTCCGCTGTCTATAAGGATTTGTACCTCCTTCTATTTTCTAAGTATTTAAATTTCGCCAAGTATATTAAGGGAGTTGTATTATATATTAGCGCTGGAAGAGCCTAGACACTTATGCTCTTCTACTTCTTATTCTAAGGCGCGACTTAGCCCTAGGATAATTTGTTTTCCAAGTTAGCTAAGTATAAAATGCTTTATAATAACTAGGTATAATTTATAGAACAAGTATAAATTAAGGAGTGAGTACAGCTTAAAGAACAAGTGCAATTTAAGGAGTGGGTATAATTTAAAGACCAGGAGGAACTACAGCAGACTTTTTTAAAAGGGTAAGTTCGGCAATTCCTTTAGATATATCCTTTTCTGCTACATCCAAAGTATTCTCTATTTATGGCTTGAGTCCTTTGTTTGTTGGTTCCTAAGGGTATATAGGATTGAGTAGCGTCGAGGTCCATAGGGTCGTGCGTAGGTTTCGGAGAAGGGTCGCGCTTTAGGGTATATATCGGTTTCGTAAAGTCTTAAACGCGAGGCGTAGTTGGCTTTAGAGAACGAGTTTGTTTATTATATTAAAGGTCCTTATTAATTTATTAACACATTATAGCAAATTTGGGTAGGTCCTTTGGCAGTTCCTTACCTACTAACTATGCTCTAATTTTATCCAAAATAGCTTGTTAAAGAGCAGTAACTTTAGCGGCTTTATTCCAATCCAGTTCACTAATAAGGCCTAAAAATTCCGAAAAGAAGCTAGTAAAGTCTTAATTTTGTTATTATAGGTTTTTAAGTTTAGTAATAGCGGTGTGTTTATAGCTAGTATTATTATACGTTCGTTCTAATAAAGAGACAAAGATTTTAAAATTAACAAAGGTGCCGTTATGAAAGAATAGGTCTATAGTTTGTGCAGCGTCTTTGCTTAATTAAGATATCCTATAGCTAATCTTGCTAGCTTTAGTAGGGTATTAGTTATAGTTTATTAAAAGTTTAAGGCGGAGCTTAGTTATAAAGGGACGCAGGTTATTTTAATTTCTATTAAACATTAGAGGGTTAGGAAGCTTTTCTAATTTTATAGTAGGTACTAGGTTTATTATAGGTATAAATTAGGCTACCGTTACTAGTTTAGGGTTCGCATTTAATAGGCTAGGTTTATATACGGTTATCTTAATTTTATTTATAGGTGTTACTGTCAGGGTCTCCATTATAAGTATATTAATGTTGCGGTGTTTTTTGCGGAGTGTTTCCATTAATTGCTAATACTGGGCTTCTAGTGCAGCCCGCTACTAAGCTAAAGCATCTGTAAAGGCTTCTTACATTATAGTTAACTGTTCCCTAACTAGGGTTATAATGCTTATAGTTAACGCGTGGGATTTAAGGTTGTTTGCCATTTTAATAGTAGTTATTTTTAACGCAACGTAATGTAAGGGCGCGAAGAGGCTTTGGGAAAGATTTAAAGGAACAATATAAATTCTATCTAAATCTGAGGGTATATAGCTCTTGCTAGGAACAAGACGTTGCGTAAAGAAGAGAAAAGAATAACAAGAGAATCTTGCAATTAAATAGTTTAGGGGTCTTGGTCGATGCGTGCGCACGTGCGCACGTGGACGGACTTTAGTAGTATTCGATTAATCTGGCAGAACTTGGCAGAAGTCAATTAAGCTGGCAGAATTTAGCAGAATTTGGTTAAAGCTTTAAGTTCTATCTGTCGAGTGTTTTACTAAGACATTCCTACTGTAACTAGGCTAGTCCCATTACAGCTTAATCGCTATAATTTCCGCTAGTTTATAAACTTTATAGAAACTTATACTTAATTAATAGATCTAGAGCCCTTTAAAAACGAGGACGGTAGCATTTATAAGAAGAAGAAGATTGGATTTATCTAGGCTAGAATTAAGCTAGTAATTTGTGATAAAATAAAGCGTGTGGGAGCCTTATTGCGGATTTTAAATAAGCGGTTCTAAACGCTAAGGATATAGTAAGGAACTAGACCTCTTTGGGTAAAAAGCTAGGGGGTAACTAAAAATATAGGCACTTTAGTAGTAATATAGGGCAGACCTAAGCTTTAAAGAAGTCGTTTTTAAAGAGAAATTTGGAATAGTTAAAGTTAGGGACCTTAAGCAATGGGAAAGACTTTTGGGGCCAACCTAATACCCGTTTAGTACCCTTACGGAAATACTCTAAAAAGTTAAGAGAAAACTTTTTTGGAGGTAAACCTAATTAGAAAAATAAGTAGGGTAATAACCGCACTAATAATCTAAAAAAAGAAAAGCCCTAGTTGTGGACCTCTTCTGGCTGTAACTAGGGCAAGATACGGAAGGAGAAACTCTCTATATTACTATTAAGCTAGAAACGGTACTCCCTATAGGAGAGGTATGTTAGTTCTAAGTATTATATAATAGCGGCGCTAAAATTAATCTTATATAATATAATTTAGTAAAAGAGTATAAGCTTATTCTATTGCTAAGGTGGCGGAAACCTACTATAGGGTTTCTAGATAAGTATTGGATTAAACTACACAGTGCCTATAAGCTTATAGTGTGGTAGTGTAATTTGGCCTCCTATATTTAACATCTAGATTGGGCATAGCTTCGGGAGAGCCTAGGCCTTCCACATGTTTTATATAGATCGGTCTAGAGCCCCAAAGTCTTCAACAACTCGGACAGGACAGATAGATACACACTTTTCCTTCAATATACACTTTTCTTCCTTTCTTACTGACTGATTTCCTACTGGCTGATTACAACTAACTAACAGACTGGCCATACCGTGACTTCTTGTCTAAGAGAGGTCGTACCCTCCCACAATAGTATTAGTGGCTAATATGTATAACCGCACTAAGGTAGTTGACCTGTAACCCTTTTAGGTGGCTAACTTTATAGGCTATAACCTTATTCTTAGATACCCTTAGCTTGCGGAAGTAGATTTTAAGATACGCTTTAAAATAGGAGCCTTTAAATAGTGGAATAATAAAGAATTAAAAGGGCGCATTTTACTAATAAGCTTAAAAGATATCCTAGAGGATGTAGCTTTAGGAGAAATAGTATATGCTCTATACCTAAAGGAGTATTAGATTTAACCCCTATTTTAGGGCAAGATAGGTATAGAGCATAGTATAGGCGATAACCCTTTTATAATAAATACCTTATTGGGAACTACCGGATAGGTTACGGAGATATTATAGGGAGGTAGCGATTTTAAAGATCTTATAAGATACTTCTACTGCTATAGGCTACTCTAGGTTAAGTAATACGTAGAGAGTATACTATAACACCTTAAATAATATGTTAAAGAGTTCCCTACTCTCTACTGGCTACTATATAAAACTGTTTAACATATAGTAGTAACTATATATAAACAGCTATTATAGCGCGCGACGCTGCCTATAAGCGTTTTAAGGGACCTCTAGGACCTACCTAATAATAATATAGAGGATAAGCGCGACCCTAACCTATTAAAAATTCCGTTAGGCCTAAGGGACTTACTTAGAGTATTTTTGGGTAGATAAGCTAAAGTCCTTTAGCAGAACTTGGAATATAATTATATAATTAATCTAGAAGAAGGTAAATAACTACTAAACCTTTTTATCTATAACCTCTTTTATAAAGAGCTTAAGATCCTACGGGAGTACCTTAACGGATTACTAAAAAAGGGATGGATACGGCCTAATAAGTTGCCAGTAGGCGCGCCGATTCTCTTTATCCTAAAACTAGATAGAACCATAAGGCTATATATAGACTATTACAGTCTTAATAAGATTATAATTAAGAACTATTACCTGCTACTACTAGTTAGTAAAATGCTGGATTAACTATTTAGGGCGAAGATCTTTATAAAGCTAGATCTATAAGACGCCTATTATAGGCTCTATATTAAAGAAGGGGATAAGTAGAAGACCGCTTTTAAAACCTAATATAGCCATTTTAAGTATCTGGTAATGCCTTTTAGGCTAGCCAATACGCCTATAATATTCTAATTATACATTTATAAAGCCTTAGGGGGACTAGTTAACTGTATATATATTATCTATTTAGATAATATTTTAATCTACTTAGAAGATAAGAATTAGCACAAGTAATATATCCACAAAGTGCTAGAATGTTTAGATAATTAGGGCCTCTACGCTAAGGCGTTAAAGTATATCTTTAATATTCAGCAGGTTAAGTTTCTAGGTTATATTATAACGCCTATAGGCGTAGTTATAGACCTAGTATAGGTGTAAATAATCTAAGAGTAGCTGGAGCTAGAGAGCTACTAGGATGTTTAAGTGTTCTTAGGCTTTGCCAATTTCTATAGGCGCTTTATTTATAACTACTTAGACGTTATCTAATACCTATTTAACTATATTACTAAAGCTTCCTAAGACCTGGCCTAGAAAGTAAAAAGCTTAAAAGCAAAAAGGAAGAAAACTAAAAAGGGACTAACTAAATAGTATAAACTATAGATATGGCCCGGAAAGGTATAGAAAGCATTTTAGGAACTATGTGTAAAGTTTATAAAAGCTCTACTATTACGGTATTTTAACCCAAATTAGCTACTAATAATAGTTACTAATGTATTAAATTTTACCCTTATTAGTATCTTACTATAACCTAATAGGCATCTAGACGCTACCTAGCTCCACTAGAGATTAGTAGCATTCTATAGTAGAAAATTCTAGGGACCTAAAATTAGGTATTATACCCATGATAAGGAACTGCTAGCTATAGCTAATTGCTTTAAATAGTAGCAATACTACCTTAAGCACGCAAGCTATACCACTTACGTACTTTTAGATTATTATAATCTACGCTACTTTATAACTATAAAGGAGCTTATACCTTAATAGGCTAGATAGGCAGAAAAGCTTATATAATTTAACTTTAAGATTAAATATAAGCTAGGGGAAAACAACCCTACTAATAGACTATTATAACGGCTAGACTATACTAAAGGCTTTAAAATGGGAGAAGGAAAGTAGATAATAGATATCTTACTCCCTATATTATAGAATAAGCTCCGGGTATAGAATACTTAAGTATTTATAACTCTAAGTACTAAGTCTTAAGTAGTGTAAACCCTATTAGCTTTTACTAATATTCTAGCTAGTACCCGGTCTGTGGCTAATAAGGGTCTAAAGATACCTAGACAGAATATCCCTAATATAAGTTTAGAACCTAATAATATACTACCCTTAATTACTAAGCTATCCCCTTAAACTAAAAGTAAAGCTATAAAGTAATTGGAACCTAGAGCCCTATAATAACTGAAGGACTTTAACCTTATAGCGGCCTTCCTAATATATGCGTACTAGAGAGTTGTAAGATCTATGGTACTATTTAGTTATATACTTAGAGTAGTATAAAACAAAATAGCTTTTACCTAGGAACTATCTAAAAGGCTAATAGATCTTATCCATAAGGTGTAATAAAGGGATGCCTTTTATACTATTTTTAATATAGAAGTAGACCAGAAATATAATGGAAAAGAAGCTAAAAGGCGCTAAAATTGGGAACTGGACCTAATGGGCCTACTATATAGAAATGGTAAGGTTTAGGTGCTATAAGAAGCAAATCTATAATAGAAGATTCTTATAAAGAATTATAATAATCCTCTAGGCGGCCACTATAGTTAAGCTAAGATAGTGGAATTACTTTAATATAAATACTATTGGCTAAAGCTTAAGTAGGAAGTAAAGGAGTATATTAGCTACTATAAGAAGTGTTAAGTATACAAAATCTGAAGGTATAAGCTGTGGGGTTTACTTAAATCTATTCCCCCTACTAGTAAGCTATAGTAATATTATACTATGGATTTTATTATGGATCTTCCGCCATCTAAGGATAAGTAAGAATAAATATATAATTTAGTCCTAGTACTTATTAATAGGGTTTTAAAGTATGTCCAATACCTTCCTGTTAATAAGATGATTAATATATAAGCGCTTGCAAGCCTAATTAAGGAGAAATACTTTCTTAAAGTAGATTAGCCGCACTCTATTATTACTAATAGGGGCAGTGTCTTTATAAGCTAGTACTAATCAGATCTATGCTTTTATTTAAAGATAGACTACTATTATAGTATAGCTTTCCATCTATAAACGGACGGGTAAATAGAATGCTAGAACTAGGAACTGGAGTCTTACTTATAGATATATTTAAACTACTAATAAGACAATTAGTATAAGCTACTTCTGTATACAGAGTACGCTTATAATTTAAAGTAATACGTATTATATAAGTATACACTAATCTAGATTGCCTATAGCGTCTAACTATCTGGGTTTAATAGCGTACCTAGTAATTACTGGCTAAGGCCATATAATTAATTATGGGATCTCACCGGGAAGTCTAAGAATATCTACTAGAGAGTATAAGGGTACCTCTAGGAATAGAAGGAGTAATGGAAGTATGTAAAGTAGAGCCTATAAGATACCTAAGAGTAGTAGAGACTCTGGTATAACTATAAATACTAAAATAAGTATTTTAAAGTAGGCGATAAGGTTCTATTACGTTTAACAAATATTAAGACCCATTAACTATTAAAGAAGCTTAATGTAAGATACCTAGGTCCCTTCTAAGTTAAGGAATAAATTAGTAAGCTAGCCTACTATCTTCAGCTACCTCCATCTATAGCCTGTATACATCTAGTATTTTATATAAATCTACTAGAACTATAGCATAGACTACCACCAAAAAAGAACTTCCGTCTAGGCCTAATTAAACACCCTAAAGTGGTAGGCGAGTGGTATAAGGTTAAAGCTATACTATGCTATAAGTCTGTTAAGAATAAGCTTTAATATAAAGTTAAATGGCTAGGCTGGCCTACTAAGGACTCTATATAGAAACTAGAGGATTACCTTAATTATTATAAAGATATTCTAAAAGAATATTAGGACTAAGGTCCGCAATCTGCAAATTATAAAAAGCGCTTTAATACTATAGTATCATCGCAACCTATAAAGAAAGCTTATGGTAGGCTAAGAGAGACCCTAAAGAGTAAATAGATTAAATTGGATATGGAACGGACAAGCTCTAGAAACTATAAGGATTAATTAGGGCTACGACCTAAGGCAAGATAGGTCCTTAGCTTTTTTACATACATAGCATAAAATTAATAGGGTAATTTGCTAGAATTATATTTCTATTTATTAGTCTATATTAGGAATAGCGTTTCTATACCTTTCTAAATACCTTATAAGGCTTTCCTAATTGCCACTATATATAAGAATTAATCCCAAATATCTAAATTAAAAGCCACTATGCCTTATCCCTAGGTGCAGAATTAATATCTATTGGCCCACTAAGTAATAGCTAATGGGAATAAGATCTAGATTTAGATCCCTTAGTAGGAATATAAGTAGGTATAAAAACAGAGGTAGGCTAATAAGGTGTAGATAGAGCAGAGATCCTTAAACGCTTAATACCAATATTAGGCCCAAACTAGTACTAATAAAGTTTTTAAGGCGTAAGCTTGTAGTTAATAAAGATACGCTTAAGTCTAGAATAAATAGAGACGTTGGCTGGCTAGTAAAGACTAAAACTATTAAGACCTTACTACGGCAATTATTAGTTACCTATCCGCTAGGTACCTAAAGGGTAACCTACCTAATACCGCATTATATTATACTCTTTTAAAACCTAACGCGTATACGCAAACTCCTTTTTATGGTAGATAACAACCTTCTTTTTATTACCCCCATTCTTTACCCTATCCTTAGTATACTAACCTTACTCCCTTATTAGGCGTTACTAGCTAGCTTACTAGAAATTATGGGCGGTATAGATAGCTATAGCATAGTCTTAAATTTAACCTAGCCGTTTAGTATTGGCGCTGGAATAAGAGAGAGCCTAGGTAATATAGTAGTTAAGGATATTAAAGAATTGTCGCCACTTAGGCCTAGGCTATATTAAAGCCTAAAGTTAGTAATAGAAACCTATTAAGAATAGGAAAGCTTACCTTAATATAACTGCCGCTTTTAGTACGCATGCATTAATTATAAAAACTAAAGGTGTTAGACCTTATATAGTAGGTCTTATTATAAGCATCTAGAATCTTCTTATTAGATTTCTAGTCTTTTAAGAATGTATATACAAAGTTATTTAGGCAGGACCAGCACTAGTTGCGGGTTAGCGGAGGTTAGGGTTCTATATATAGCGGTAGGGCTAAAATACGCTGCAGAATTAGCTTAAAAGAGTAGTTAGTAGAAGAATAAAGAGGCATATTAAATTAATAATGGAAAAAAAGAAAATCTTAATAATATATTAAAGATACGTCTAAATTTAGACGAATGTTAATAATAGGAAGTAAGGTGTTAAGGAAAAGGAGCAGTTCAATAAGCAAGGTGTCTCTATACTTTACCTTTTAATACCCTTCTGGTAAATAGCTGCAACCTTACTAATATAACTCCGTTACAATAGCGCAATTTAGAAGGAAGAAAACACGCATATATGCTATTTAGCCATTACTTCCTTATAAAAAAAACTAATTACGCGGCTAAGGAAGGCAATTAAGACGTTAATTATAGATATATATGGGTTAAACTATACCTAAACAATTAATGTTATAAACGTTCTTAACAACTGTATAATAGCTAGAGGCGCTATTATAAAGTATCCCTCCTATTTGCTAGGTAGTAGAGCTACGCCAAATATATAGCAAAGGACTAATAAGAAAGGATTATAGATTAATATCTTAAAAGTTAAAGATGACGGCAAGCCAAGGCTCTATACGTTAAATCCCATACTAAAAGGTTTTACGGAACCATACTGGAATACCAAATTGCCTATAATATTTGTAATTAATTATAGACTGGCATAAAGGCTTAGAAATAGAGTTATATAAAAATCTTTATATTAGCCTAGGTAGTTACTAGTATACTTCTAGTAGGCCTCTAATAGGTCTTCTAGCAATCCTTGCAACTTTTCTCCAGTTATATTTTTTCCTTATTAAGGTTTTTTAGGAGTTTAAAGTAGGGGTTAGATAGATAGATGATATATAGCGGCATACTAAGATCTCCCTAATATGTCTCTAAACCCCTTCTAGGACAAGCCTTTATAATCTCCCTACTATAAGGTAATAGTAATTAGGGGCCGACCGTAAGAAAGGGGGGGGGGCAATATAAGGGATATTATTGCAGTTACCTTAGGTTGCCCTTAGGACAACCTCCGGACGCCCCTTAGATGGTTGCCGGTTACGTATTAGAGGCACGTGCCCGTAGTATATAGTCTCTACAATCCCAGAGGCCTTACCTCCTTAAGGATTTATCTCTCTTACTAATCTATCCTATTCTACAATCGTGTCCTTATAGCCCCCTGTCTATAAAGTCCCCCTATATACACCTATTATAATATAGTTTATATACTCTTCTTTTAGCGTCTTATTATTTCTTCTAAGTCTTATATATCTCTAGCTCTAGAGCTTAATTCCAGATCTTAATAATTAATTTTAATTTATCTAATTTCTTCTTCTTTTAAGGCTTCTAAATATAATAAGGGCCTTTAAAGTTGTATATAAAGTAACCCTAAAACATAAACTTAAAGTACCCCTTTTATTATTCTTGTATATAGCTGCGTATATAGGCCTTATAAAGACTTTACTATACCTAATAGCCCCCTCAACGGTGGCCTAAAACAATACTTATCTTATCTAACCAAATTACAGCCTTTTAATCTTCTAAGGTCTAATAATAATAGGCTAATATAAACTTATATCGTTTACTTTTTATAGCTATAGTTAATCTAGGCTTCCTTATTAGTTTTGTCTTATAGTAGCTATACTTTTTAAGTATTATTTAAATAGATAATATAGAGAGGCCTATTTTATAAGCAACCCTTCTAGTGCTTTGTTTACGCCTATAATAATTGCATATAACAGCGTTAATAACTTTTTGTTTAAGATTAGGGGTAATCTTTTTCTTATGCCTTTAGCGGGGCCTATTCTTAAGATAATTATTAAGGAGGACCCAATTTGCATACCAGCCATTCTCTACCGCCCTTTTTAGCAGGTTGCCAATGTACTTAGTGCTAATTCCAGTAACTTAAGTAACTGCTTTTAGAGGAGTACCTAGAGCCCTTATTACTACGGCCTGCGCTTTTATTGCAAGGCCGTAGTAAGGCATTTTAGGCTTAAAAGCATAGAAGACGTGTAGAGGATATTGTATAGAGTTGCTGTTTGAAAGGTCAAAGTCGAAAATTTGGTGGGGTCTTGGCACTAAAACCGCGCTTTTCCCAAATAGGAAGGAGAAATCTCTTTTCGCGCAATCCTCCAGCAAGGAACCCAGCTGATTTTAACTAGCGATTGCTAACAAAACCAAAAATCCCTTTAAACTAAGATAATAAACCATATAGCATATATTATTATAATTTAAGTTAGTAGGTATAATAAAGAGTCTTATCTCTTTATCCCTGCTACCTTTTTAAATATTAAACTCTCTTTAGGGATAAAATCTTTATTTTCTAGTAGAGAGATAATTAAGATTTTTACGGTTTTAGATTTTATAAGAATATAGTAGATTTCTATACTTTAAAAAGTAAGTAGGTATAGAAAGATAGTATAAGGGGACTTTGTAGATAGGGGGCTATAAGGACACAATTATTATTATTCATTGCTTAACGTCCAATTCGGATCCCTGTTGGGCCTACGCGGACTACTCCTTATATGTCACGGCACTGACCTATTATACACTGTCTCGTACTGTTTCCTACTATTGGCTGGCCCACTATTAGCGCCTTGGCGGGCTGGCCCTACTATTTGTATATAATACCCCCTTTCCATCTTCTTCTCCTCTTTATACCATAATGTAGTTATTTAGCCTACTTGCATTACAGCACTATAATAGTTTGTGGTATCTCTAATTGCGCCCCATCGCGACCTTTGTTTTTTCCCTTTTCTTAAGTATACTATCTCCGTTTTCCTAGTGTAATCGCGACCTGGCGCGACCAATAATACCATACCACAGTCCTAAACAACCCTAGCACAGTCCCAGACAATCTTAGTATAATCTTAGATAATTTTAGTACAGTTATAAACAATCTTAGCATTATAGCCAGCCTTATAGATTTTAATTGCCTTACCTAGATCCCTCAAAATGGGCGACTATAATATAGATAATACCCCGTTAACGAACCTACGTAAAGCGCTTGTCTACCTCTTTGATACCTCCCACACCCACATTGCCTGGGCAATTAGGAATGGCCTGGAGTACCCTAAGGACCTTAATATGGTAGGAACCTTCCAGTACCTTTCTATATATACAACCTTTTTGACTAGCATTAAGAACGGCCTCTAAGCCGTCTATAATAAAGGCCGAACTATAAAGTCTTAACTTAAAGAAGCTTAGCATAGAATTAACTTTCTTAAGATGCTTAAACCACGTATATAACAAAACGAATAATAAGCTCTTATATATACTAAGACCATATAAAGTCTAAGCTCTTAGATTACTATACTTACCCAGACTATTACTAAGAAGAATATAGCTACTAGCTCCCCTCTTCTAACTAAGCCCTATAGAAAAAAGTGTGAAGCAAAAGATTTAACCCCGTTTAATGGCAAGGGATCACCAATTGAAAAATAAGAAAAATTTAAGATATGGGAAATAAAGATCCAAGGCATTTTTTAAAGAGATATAAAGTACTTTAAGACTCTAATGGACGAAATCCTCTACATGTTAGATATGCTAATAGATAAGGCCTATAACTATATTAAGCATGGCCTTAATATATTATATATATACCCAAACGACTTAAGCAAATGGACCTTCTCCGACTGAAAGTCTATGCTCGTGTACATAAGGAAGCACTATAAGACCATTAATACAACCTAAGCGGCCAAAAATAAGTTGGATACCTTAAGCTAGGGTGAGCGTAACTACTAGTTCTAGAAAGCAGAGCTTAATAAGTTAATAATTAAAGCAAACAAGACTAAGGAATAAAAAGTGAACTTACTTAAAAAGAATATTTTACTAAAGATAAAAGACCTAGCCCTTACCCTTAGCCGCAAGATCGGCGATGCTAACTATAAAGGCTAGAGTAAGCAGATAGACGTGTTTGCTTATAACCTATAGAACTATGCCTACTATATAAAGCTAAATACCGCTAAGCTAAGTACCGCTGGCGGCTATTGACCTATATTACCTAATAACAACACCTTAGCACTAGCACTATAGAATGACCTAATAGACCTCAACGCCATTAAATTTAGTAGCGGTAGTAGTAGCCTCCCTAACGACGTCTAAAGACACTGTATGGATAACAGACTCTGTATAGCATATGGTTAACCTAGCCACTAAAAAGATGCTTATAACCCTAGGATAAACCTAAATCCCCTCCTAATGCTACCGCGCTAATTCCCTCCTAGCCGCGGCGGATTTTTTAGCAGAGGGGATAGCAACCAAAACAGTAACCGCGGATAAGGACGTGAGTTTAGACACAAAAACCCGCCCCTATAATGGCCTTCCCTAATACAGCCCCAGCTAATGGTCCCATACGCGAACTACAGATAAGTGCTCTATGTCGCTACCTGTATAATTACAGCACCTATCGTACCAACCGCGTGCCTACGCGTTCGGTACGCCAGGTACGCGTTTACGCGTTCGGTGCACCAACCACTCGCTTACGCGTCTGGTGCACTTATGAAGCACTGACTAATTAGGGGGAGGACGCATTAGTATATAGACCACGTAGTCTGCTTTATATAATTGATAGTTACCACCATCCCAAAGAGCATATAATACTATACGTATTTCGTGCCCCGGGATACGACTCACTTGTGCTATTAAGTTAGTATGAACACTGATTAGTAAGCGCGCACAGATCAGCAATTACTCGACACCTCCTACCGAGCGATACTCGACAGCGACCACCTGTTTAGACTCCTAGTACGACCTGCTGGAAGGTCGGAAGTTGGGGATTATGGACTATCACTAACTCTGTATACTTATTTAAGTCTTAGTACGGTTTACCGGAAGTTATAGATGCGAATACAGACCTTTACGGAACCCCCTATTTTTAACCCTCTTTGAACCTTAAACCCCTGCTCCTACTACACCCTTCTTTGATACCTCCGACGTCTTTTTAGACCCCTTACGGAACCCCCTATCCTTAACCTCCTCCGAACCTCGAACCCCCATTCTTACTACACCTCTTTCGGACCCCTTATGGAGACCCCCTACCCTTCTGCGAACCATTATGGACCTGTCAAGACCCCTTACGGAGACCTCTTACCCTCCTACGAACCCTTACGGCCCGTAAACCGATTTTACGGACCCTTACAAGAACTCTTCCGCCCGCTACGCACTATACTATATAGTATGGCAGATATCAGCAAGCAAGTCAGTGAAGGTTAAAAGAAGTGGAGACAAGGAGTTGACGTTACGTCTATAAACGACGTTAACGACTATATCAGTTTCAAAATCCTTGAATACAGATACTTTAAGCTTATAAACGATGACCTATGGGAGTAATACTAGGAAGACTTTACGGACTTTACGGAAGCTATTTTTAAAGCCTGTAACCCCACTACTATCCGTAAACTATGAACCCATTTACGTAACCAAGGTGTATAGGTTAAAAGGAATAAATAAGTTACTGTTGCAAAGTCCTTATATAACACAATACACGAAAAGGACCAAATGGAATGGACTAAGGAGGAAATCCTAGACCAGTTCCAAGAAACTAAGGAACTCTTTACTTCTTCTAAACTTAATGTAATTGCTGGCCTTATACCTAACCCTCTTAACTAAATTCGTCCTATAAACCTAAGCAGTTTTGGAATTGATTTTATGGGCCAAAGCATACCTAGTACTTAAGTTACGGACCGCAATACCCCCGTAACCTAAATTACGGAACGTAATACCCCTGTAAACTAAAACACGGACCAAACCCCTTCCGTTATTTAAGTTATAGATCCGCAAACCATCCAAGTAAAGACCTACGGCAAGGAACTGGCCAACCTAGCTAAGCTCTACACCGACGAATCCAAGTATAGCGGTGAAAATGACAACTTTGACTTTAAACTGACCATCTTTACGGACCTCTGTCAGAAGGCCAACATTCCTAAATAGGAGTTTAGCCAAGCCTACTCTACCATGCTGCGCGGCCTAGCACTTGACCACTACTATACTAACCTTAAGAGTAACCCCCTTGGTGTTCCTTTTGATAAGCTATATGAAGCTATACGTAACTACTTTAAAGGACTAGAATATAAGCGTAATATCCTTACTTAATGGAATGCGACCAAGCTATGGACCGTAATAGATAAGAACACTGAAAAATTGACTATAGAGTGCCTGCAAATCCTTATTAAAGACCTCCGCCACCTATAGCACGGTCTTAATATTAAGCTTCAAACGGACGACTTCCTGCACAATAAACTTATTACGGCCT
>Ga0307507_10003018_pt1 | contig 33701 bp, 4 predicted proteins | sample 7_EM_MG_FD_207223 | JGI IMG/M metagenome (GOLD analysis project Ga0307507, IMG submission 207223) | Populus trichocarpa ectomycorrhiza microbial communities from riparian zone in the Pacific Northwest, United States - 7_EM | ecosystem: Host-associated > Plants > Roots > Unclassified | place...
GTAGTGGAGGTCGTCTGCTCTGTGGCAGACTGGTTGTAGTGGAATCGTTGGTTGCGGTGGCGACGCGTAGTGGTGACGCGTCCTTAGGGGGTATATAACTAGCGGCGCCCCTGCGACGACGGCGGAGACGAAAGGGAGGCGACGGCAGAGACGAAAGGGATGGGTCTGTGTTAGTAGTAAATGCATCTATTATAGTATCGATGGTTATAACTACGTGGCTATAAGCTCTATTGGCCAGTTCTAAAGCTGTAGCGGTTGCATTGTCTAGTTCAATCTTACCGTATAAAGTATAGTATACTGTAGCCTGGTCGTCCTCGTTTAGTAGAGTGTTAGGGTTTATATTAATTACCAGAGCGTTAAATACGTCGGTAATCTCATCGTCCTTATTATTGTCCTCATTGTTGTTGCCTTTGTAGTCCATAATATATTGCTTTATTTACTTCTAGAAGCGGTCCTTAAACTTATTTCTAAACTTAGTTTTAGACTCTTTTTGCTCCTCCTTGGTATGTTTCTATAAGCAACATCCTTCCTTATTATATATAAAGCAACGTGGTTTCTATTAGTTGCGGTTATATAGGGGGTTGCTACGGTTATTGCGGTTATAGTTATTGTCTCTTCTATAGAATTATCGGTCCGTAAAGAAAGCTTATATCTTCTCTATATACTCTTTCTCGTATGCCATAATAGACAATTAGAGTTTATTAATAAGGGCTCCAAGGTTATCCGGTGGGTTAGAGACTACATATCTATATACTGGTATTCCTTGGCACAAAGTGACGATTTTATTATAAATGAAGTCTATAGTTTGTAAGGTAGGTCTAAGGCCATACTATAGTTAACAAAGTCTATGGATTAGCAATTAGAGGCATTCGCTTATAGACTTGTCTATATTTTCTGCCATTACTGTTATAAGTGTAATGGTATTCCACTTATCTAGGTTCTTGCGTTAAAATCCTAGTCCTTTAAAGAAATTCCAAAGGTGCTTGCAAGCTTTAGCAAATAGTAAATAGGATAGTTGGTTTATATAGAAGTGGTTTAGAGCTAGTCCTTTTAATATAGTAGGGAATGCCTTAAGGTAAGCTTCTTGGGGTACGTCCGCTTAATTATAGATATCGTGGAATATTGTTAATTTGTAGTTAAGGCTTTCGTTTATACCACCGTATTTCTGCTCCTCCATATATATCTTAGCTGCATTCGCAATTTCCTTTCTATAGCCAGTTATAGTAATAGGGCGGTTCTCCTTGTCCGTAGGTTGTTTGTAGAGTTGCTATATTATTATTACAGGTTAAGGCGTAACAGATGGTATAAAGGTAGAGGTAATTATAGATTAAGGTATAGTAGAAAGCATAGGCACTAAGGAATATCTTACTTGTTGCTCTTCTAGAGTTCCGTATATCTTATAATACTAAATACTTCTTAACTTAATGCTAGTGTTAACCTTTTTCTTAAGTGCATTTATCTCTTCTCTAGTCTATTCCGTTTAGTCTTCTTCTTATGCTATATTATATAAGGATTAAGGGAGTAATTTACCTTGTTTATAGTTAGTGTTAACCTATACTTCTCTGGTATTTAGACAATCGTGTAGTTTCTAAAGCCAGTATAAGTGGATTTGCGTAAAGATATTAACCGTAAAGTCCTTAAAATCTCCCTAGAACAATTCCTAGAGTGTTAAGTCTAGCTGGTCATGTATCTCTGTATATACGTATATCTTACATCGTACGTAGTTAGTCAGCTCGTCCTTGGTAACTTCCGTTAGGTTAATTCTATCTTCCTATTTAGCTGCTTCTTCCTTCTAGTCTTTCTCTATTCCTAACATCTTGTATTTTATGTATTATTTAGGTAGGTGAGGGTGTTTATAGGGTAAAGGTAGGGGAACGGTTAAGGAGGCGGTTGAGGAGGCGGTTAAGGAGGTGGTTAAGGAGGCGGTTCGAGTTGTTTGAGTAGGGTAAGGTGTTTTGCGCAGTAATTCTTCTAAAATAGATAGAACGAGATGTCTAGAAGTCGTTGTGGATACTAGATAAGTACTCCTAGGTAGTTTCTCTTCTTCTCTTTAACTAAAATAGGCTGATATAAAAGGTGGATAAGTTTAACTATCTTCTAATCTGCTGTAAGGTAGATAGTATAACTGTCTTCTAAGCTATCTACGTGTTTCCTGATCTGTGCGCGCTCACTAATTAGTATTAGTATGCTTTAATATAGTGCAATAGACGTAATATACGTGCAGTACGGTATGTAGTTGGATTCTTTTTGTTCTATCTACGCGTCTTAATAATACATATGCGCGTCGCGTAGATCACGTGCTTTACGCACGTGATATACGGAACGAATATCTACCGACAGCTAGAATTAAGCTAGTAATTTATAATAAAATAAAGCGCGTGGGAGCCCTATCGCGGATTACTACATATATAGATTTTAAATGAGCGGTTCTAAATACTAAGGATATAGTAAGGAACTAGACCTCTTCTAGTAAGAAGCCGGGGGGTAACTAGAAACGTAGGCACTCTAGTAGCAATATAGGGCAGACCCAAACTTTAAAGAAGCTATTCTTAAAGAGAAATCCGGAAGGGTTAAAGTTAGGGACCTTAAGTAATAGGAAAGACTCCTAGGGCCAACCTAATACCCGTCCGGCACCCTTATAGAAACGCTCTAAAAAGTTAAGAGAAAACTTCTTTAGAGGTAAACCTAATTGGAAAAACAAGTAGGGCGATAACCGCACTAATAATCTAAAAAAAGAAAAGCCCTAGTTATAGACCTCTCCTAGTTGCAACTAGGGCAAGATATAGAAGGAGAGACTCTCTATATTACTATTAAGTTAGAAATAGTACTCCCTATAGGCGAGGTATGTTAGTTCTAAGCACTATATAATAGCGGCGCCGAAATCAATCTTATATAATATAATTTGGTAAAAGAGCATAAGCTTATCCCGTCGCTAAAGTAGCGGAAACCTATTATAGGGTTTCTGGATAAGCATTAGATTAAACTATATAGTGCCTATAAGCTTATAGTGTTAGTAGCTGATATACATAACCGCACTAAGGTGGTTAGCCCGCAACCCTTCTAGGTGGCTGACTTTATAGGCTATAACCTTATTTTTGGATATCCTTAGCTTATAAAAGTAGATTTTAAGATATACTTTAAAACAGGAGCCTTTGAATGGTAGAATAATAAAGAATTGGAAGGGTGTATTTTACTAATAAGCTTAAAAGACATCCTAGAAGATATAGCTCTAGGAGAAATAGTATTCGCTTTATACCTAAAGGAGTATTAGGTCCAACCCCTGTTCTATAGCAAGATGGGTATAAAGCCTAGTATAGGTAATAACCCTTCCGTAACGGATACCCTATAGGGAACTGCCAGATAGGTTATAGAGACACTATAGGGAGGCGGCAATCTTAAAGATCCTATAAAATACTTCCACCGCCATAGGTTACTCTAGCTTAAGCAATATATAGAGAGTATGCTATAATACCTTAAACGCTATGTTAAAGAGTTCCCTACCCTCCACTGGCTACTGTATAAAACTATCCAATATATATTGGCAACTATGTATAAATAGCTACTATAGCGCGCAACGCTGCCCGTAAGCGTCCTAAGGGACCTCTGGGACCTACCTAACAATAATATGGAGGATAAACGCGACCCTAATTTATTAAATATCCTAGTAGGCCTAAGGGACTTACTAAGGGTATTTTTGGGTAGGTAAGCAAAAGTCCTTTAGCGGAACTCGGAATATAATTATATAATTAATCTAAAAGAAGGTAAATAACTACTAAACCTTCCTATCTATAACCTCTCTTATAAAGAGCTTAAGATCCTACAGGAGTACCTTAACGGCTTACTGGAAAAGAGATGGATACGGCCTAGTAAGTTACTGGTAGGTATACCAATCCTCTTTATCCTAAAACTAGATAGGACTATAAGGCTATATATAGACTATCGCGGTTTTAATAAGATTATAATTAAGAACTGTTACCTACTACTACTAGTTAGTAAAATGCTAGATTAACTATCTAGGGCAAAGATCTTTATAAAGCTGGACCTATAAGACGCCTATTATAGGCTCTATATTAAAGAAGGGGATAAGTAAAAGACCGCTTTTAAAACCCAATATAGCCACTTTAAGTATATAGTAATGCCTTTTGGGCTAGCCAATGCGCCTATAATATTTTAATTATATATTTATAGAGCCTTAGGGGGACTAGTTAACCGCATATATATTATCTACCTAAATAACATTCTAATCTACTTAGAAGATAAGGATTAGCACAAGTAACATATCCGTAAAGTGCTAGAATGCTTAAATAATTAGGGCCTCTACGCCAAGGCGTTAAAGTATATATTTAATACTAAGCAGGTCAAGTTCCTGGGTTACATTGTAACGCTTATAGGTATAGTTATAGACCTAGTATAAGTGTAGATAATTTAAGAGTGGCCAGAGCTAGAGAGTTACTAGAATATTTAAGTGTTCCTAGGCTTTGCCAATTTCTATAGGCGCTTTATCTATAACTACTTAGACGTCGCCTAATACCTATTTAACTATGTTACTAAAGCTTCCTAAGACCCAGCCCAAGGAGCAAAAAGCTTAAAGGCAGGAAGAAAGAAAACCAAGAAGGGACTAACTAAATAGTATAAACTATAGATATAGCCTAGAAAGGTTTAGAAAGCCTTTTAGAAACTACATACAAAGTTTACAGAAGCTCCACTATTATAGCATTTTAACCCAGACCAGCCACTAATAATGGTCACTAGTATATTAAATTTTGCCTTTATTAGTATCCTACTGCAACCTAATAGGCATCCAGACGCTACCCAGCTCCACTAGAGACCGGTAGCATTCTATAGCAGAAAATTCTAGGGACCTAAAGTTAGGTATTATACCCATAACAAGGAACTACTTACTATAGTTAACTGCTTTAAATAGTAGCAACACTATCTTAAGTATATGAGCTATACTACTTATATACTCTTAGATTATTATAATCTATACTACTTTATAACTATAAAGGAGCTTATACCTTAACAAGCCAAATAGGCAGAGGAGCTTGCGTAATTTAACTTTAAGATTAAATATAAGCTAGGGGGAAATAACCCTGCTAATAGACCGTCACAACGGCCAGACTATACTAAAGGCTTTAAAACAGGAGAAGGAAAATAGATAATAGATATCTTACTCCCTATATTACAGAATAAGCTCTAGGTATAGGATACTTAAGTACCTATAACTCTATATACTAAGTCTTAGGTGGTGTAAACCCTATTAGTCTCTACTAACGTTCCGGCTAGTACCTAGTCTATTACTAATAAGGGTTTAAAAATACCTAGACAGGACGTCCCTAACATAAGTTCAGAACCTAGTAATATACTACCCTTAATTGCTAAGCTATTCCCTTAAACTAAAAGTAAAGCTATAGAGCAATTGGAACCCAGAGCCCTATAATAACTAAAGGACTTTAACCTTATAGCGGCCTTCCTAATATACGCGCACCAAGAAGTTATAAGATCTATAGTACCATTTAGTCTTATACTTAGAGCAGTGTACGGCAAAACAGCTTTCACCTAGGAACTATCTAAAAGGTTAATAGATCTTATCTATAAGGTGTAATAGAGGGACGCCTCCTATGCTATCTTTAATGCAGAAGTAGACCGGAAACGTAATAGAAAAGAAGCTAAAAGGCGCTAAAATTAGGAACTAGACCCAATGGGCCTACTATATAGAAATGGTAAGGTTTAGGTGCTATAAGAAGCAAATCTACAACAGAAGATCCTTATAAGGAATTACAATAATCCTCTAGGCGGCCACTATAGTTAAGTTAAGATAGTAGAATTACTTTAACACAAATACTACTAACTAAAGCTTAAGCAAGAAGCAAAGGAGTATATTAGCTACTATAAGAAGTGTTAAGTATACAAAATCTAAAGGCATAAGCCATAGGGTTTACTTAAATCAGTTCCTCCCACCAGTGAGCTATAGTAATATTATACTATGGACTTTATTACGGATCTCCCGCCCTTAAAAGATAGGTAAGGACGAACATATAATTCGGTCCTAGTACTTATTAATAGGTTTTTAAAGTACGTCCAATACCTTCCCGTTAATAAGATAATTAATACATAAACACTTATAAACCTAATTAAGGAGAAATGCTTTCTTAAAGTAGATTAACTATACTCTATTATTACTAATAGGGGCAGTATCTTTATAAGCTAGTACTGGTTAGATCTATGCTTTTATTTAAAGATAGACTACTGTTATAGTACGGCTTTCCATCTGTAGATAGATGGGCAAATGGAACGCCAGAACTAGAAACTAAAGTTATATCTGTAAATATATTTAAACTACTAGTAAGACAATTGGTGTAAGCTACTTCTATATACGGAGTACGCTTATAACTTAAAACAATATATATTGTATTAGTTTGCACTAATCTAGATTACCTATAGTGTCTAACTATTAGGATTTAATGGTATACCTAACAATTACTGGCTAAGGCCGTATAATCAATTATGGGATCCTACTAGGAAGTCTAAGGACATCCACCAGAGAGTATAAGGATACCTTAAGGAATAGGAGGAGTAATGGAAGTATATAAAGCAGAGCCTATAAGATGCGCAAGAGCAGTAAAGACTTTAGTATAACCATAAACACTAAGATAAGCATTTCGGCGTAGGCAATAAGGTTCTATTATATTTAACAAATATTAAGACCTATTAACCATTAAAGAAGCTTAATATAAGATACCTAGGTCCCTTTTAAATTAAGAAATAAATTAGCAAGCTAGCCTACTATCTCCAGCTATCCCTATCTATGGCCCGTATGCATCTAGTATTTTACATAAATCTATTAAAGCTATGGCACAGACTACTACTAGAAAAGAACTTCCGTCTAGGCCCAATTAAACACCCTAAAGTAGTAGGCGAGTGGTATAAGATTAAAGCTATACTACGCTATAAGTCTGTTAAGAATAAGCTTTAATATAAAGTTAAATGGCTAGGCTAGCCCGCTAAGGACTCTATATAGGAACCAGAGGATTACTTTAATTATTGTAAAGATATTCTAAAAGAATATTGGGACTAAGGTCTATAATCTATAAATTATAGAAAGCGCTCTAATACTATAGTGTTATTACAACCTATAAAGAAAGCTTATAGTAGGCTAAAAGAGGCTCTAAAGAGTAAATTGGTTAAATTGGATATAGAACAGATAAGCTCCAGAAACTATAAGGATTAATTAGGGCTACAGCCTAAGGTAGGACAGGTCCTTAGCCTTTTTATATATATAGTATAGAATTAATAGGGTATTTTGCTAGAATTACATTTCTATTTATTAGTCTATATTAGGAATAGTGTTCCTATGCCTTCCTAAATACTTTATAAGGCCTTCCTGATTGCTACTATATATAAGAATTAATCCCAAATGCCTAAATTAAATGCCACTATACCTCATCCCTAGGTGCAGGATTAGTATCCATTGGCCTACTAAGTAATAGCTAATAGGAATAAGATCTAGATCTAGATCCCTTAGTAGGAGTATAGATAGGTATAAAAATGGGGGTAGGCTAATAAGGTGTAGATAGAGCAGAGATCCTTAAACGCTTAATACTAATATTAGGCCCAAACTAGTACTAACGAAGTTCTTAAGGCGTAAGCTTATAGTTAATAAAGACACACTTAAGCCCAGAATAAATAGAGATGTTGGCTAGCTGGTAAAGACTAGAACCACTAAGATCTTACTATAGTAATTATTAGTTACCTATCCGCTAGGTACCCAAAGGGTAACCTACCTAATACTGCATTATATTGTGCTCTTTTAAAACTTAATATATATACGCGAACTCCTTCTTGTGGTAAATGGCAACCTTCTTCTTATCACCCCTATCCTTTACCCTATCCTTAGTATACTAACCTTGCTCCCTTATTAGGCGTTACTAGCTAGCTTACTAGGAATTATAGGCAGTATAGATAGCTATGGCATAGTCTTAAATTTAACCTAGATGTTTAGTGTTAGCGCTAGAATAAGAGAGAGCCTAGGCAATATAGTAGTTAAGGATATTAAAGGATTATTACCACTTAGGCCTAGGCTATATTAAAGCCTAAAGTTAGCAATGGAAACCTATTAAGGATAGGAAAGCTTACCTTAACGCAACTGCCGCTCTTAGTACATATGCATTAATTATAAGGACTAAAGGTGTTGGACCTTACGCAGTGGGTCTTATTATAAGCATTTAGAATCTTCTTATTAGACTTCTAGTCTTTTAAGGACGTGTACATAAAGTTATTTAGGTAGGACCAGTACTAGTTGCGGGTTAGTGGAGGTTGGGGTTCTATATACAGTAGTAGGGCCAAAATATACTATAGAATTAAATTAGAAGAGCAGTTAGCAGGAGAATAAAGAGGCATATTAAATTAATAATGGAAAAAAAGAAAATCTTAATAATATATTAAAGATACGTCCAAATTTGGACGAAGGGCAATAATGGGAAGTAAGGTGTTAAAGAAAAGGAGCAGCTTAATAAGCAAGGTGTCTCTATATTTTACCTCCCAATACCCTTCTAGTGAATAGCCGTAACCTTGCCAATATAACTCTGTTATAATAGCGTAATTTAGAAGGAAGGAAACATGCGTATAAGCCATTTAGTTATCACTTCCTTACAAAAACTAATTACGCGGCTGGGGAAGGCAATTAAGACGTTAATTATAGACGCATATAGGTAAAATTATACCTAAACGATACTACGGTATTAAAGAATAACGTTATAGACGTTCTTAACAAATTGTATAATAGCTAGAGGCGCTATTGCAAAGTGTCCCTTCTGTTTGCTAGGCAGTAGAGCTATGCCAAATATATAGCATAGAACTAATAAGAAAGGATTATAGATTAATATCTTAAAGGTTAAAGACGACGGCAAGCTAAGGCTCTATATATTAAATCCTATACTAAAAGGTCCTATGGAACCATATTAGGAACACTAAATTGCCTATAATACTCGCAATTGATTGCAGACCAGCATAAAGGCTTAAAAGTAGAGTTGTATAAAAATCCTTAGGTTAGCCTAGGTAGTTACTAGCACGTTTCTAGTAGGCTTTTAAGGGGTCTCCTAGTAATCCTTACATCTTTTCTCTAGTTATATTTTTTCCTTATTAAGGTTTTTAGGAGTTTAAAGCAGGGGTTAGATAGATAGATAATATATAGTGGTATACTAATATCTCCCCAATATCTCTCTAAACCCCTTCTAGGATAAGCCCTTATAATCTCCCTACTACAAGGTAATGGCAATTAGGGGCCGACCGCAAGAAGGGGGGGGGGCAATGTAAGGAATATTATTGCGGATACCTTGGGTTGCCTTTAGGACAACCTCCGGACGCCCCTTAGATGGTCGCCGGTTACATACTGGAGGTACGTGCCCGTAGTATATAGTCTCCACGATCCCAGAGGCCTTACCTCCTTAAGGATTTATCTCTCTTACCAATCTATCCTGTTCTACAATCGTGTCCTTATAGCCCCCTGTCTACAAAGTCCCCTCACATTAAGGGTAAAAAATACCTATCCTTTCTTATAATGCTGTTTAACTGTCTATAATTAATATACATCCTAAGTTTTCCATTTTTCTTAGGGATGAACAGTACTAGATATCCCGCTAATAACTGCGATGGTCTAATATATCCCTTTTATAAGTTTTTATAGATAAACTCTTTAAGCGCTACTAACTCGGTCTTAGTAAGCTTATAGATTAGAAAGAACCCTAGACTTATTCCTAGTTCTAATTCTATCTTATAGTCCTATACTATATACTCTAATAGCTTTTTACTTTCTAGGCTCCATAGCCTTTTGCCATACTTATAGTATCTCTTTAGTATATAACTTAAGCCTCACTTAGTCTCTTTATATATCGCTCTAACTTAGTACTATACCATCTTAGTAGCTTATTACATTCTGCGTTGTTATATATTCCTAATATTAACCTAACCTATAACCTAATTAATCTTTAGATTATACTCCTGTAACTAAGGCATTCCTAATATTGCCTTATCCTTCCCTAATAGTAGGATATTAAAAGACATTTCTACTAGTCTTCCTTTAATGGTTAACTAAATTAGTTTTGTTTTAAGATTAATAATACCTCCTCTATAGGCTATTAGATCTCCTAAAATCGTTATTAATAGGTATAGGTGTTCTTTTTACCTATGTAGTAACCCTATCCTTTTAACTGCTACTAGTAATATATAGTTTCTCATTGCTCCACTATCCACTAATACTTTAAACTTTTAATCTTGCTAATTAACTTATAAATTTAGGTGTTAACCTATAATTCCTTTAAGGGTCTAAGGCTCTACTACTGGCCCCCTTTAATCCTATAGGCCTCCGCTTTTCCTAACTGTTAGCTATCTAATCTTAACTATACTTAGTCCCTCTATAGCTAATACTTAGTTTGTTTCTTTTCCTCTATATACCATAGACAAGTACTCTCTAAACACTCTCACCACTATTATCTATCTAGGCATTCTTCCATAAGGAACCTTCCTAGTTAAAGTATTAAGTCGCTTAACTCCTAAACTTCCACTAGGTGCTAACTATATATATACTTAGCGTTTCTATATCGCTTTTCATCTGTTATCCAATATATCCTTATTAGATACTTATAATATTTATCCTTAGGTGTCCTATATATATTATATATATTATCTATATATGCGATCTATGCCAATATATAATACGCTAGGTGCTTTAGGTTAACTCTTAGCTTATCTTTATCCCTAAGTTTAAACCTCTCCCGCGCTAATCTAAATATAGCTATATTACTTACTAGTACTAATACCTATATTATTTCTCTCTAGTCTATAGCCTATTCCTCTAGGTTCTTTAATATTATAACTAACGCCCCTTTTATATAGCTCATCTATTTCTTAGACATTGCTTAGTCTGGTATAACTTTTTTGTTTAGCTATATATAAAAATCTTCCCACTTATTGTTTCCTCTTTACTTATACCATTTTTAGTATAGCTCTGTAAGTGTATACAATCTATCTATAAGGAAGTATCTCTTTATTACTGCATTATTATAACCTTTTGTATATTGTTCTGCAAATCTAGTTAGAATCCCTAGACCCTCTTCTTATTCTAGTTTATTTAACCACTTAGCTCTTAGTATTCCTATCCTTAGCCTATTTATAACTTTCTATATAGGTGCTCTATTATTTATATATTTTAGCATAGCTAATCTCTAGTCTAGCTTTTATTACTACTATAAGATGATTTATTATCTATACTTATCTATACTTTCCTTTAGTTTTCGTCTTCTAAAAGGATCTTTAAAGTCATCTTACTTCTTAATTACTGTGTTAACTTTTTAACCTTTAGGCTAAACACTGCATTTACCTAAAACTGCTATAGACCTCATTTGTTCTTTAAAATCTTAGCTCCCTAGGAATCTTTGTCCCGTACTTATTTATTTATTTTTAAACTAAGCCACTACTCTTTCCTATTGGTTTTTGTCCATTATAGGTTCTTAGGTATATCTTATCTTACTTTAAGAATCTTAAGCGTCTCTTATCTTATCTTAAGAATCTTAAGCCTTTAGCCTTTTACCTTTGTTAAGTAGTAAGCTAGCACTAGCAGTCGTCTGCTTGCTTAACCATCTTTAGGTATTACTCCTTCCATCTTATAAAGCAATAGATACCATATCTAATGGTGTTATAATACCCGTTACTAATCCGCGTTCTATAGTAGTCTTAGTCTCTGCTTCTATTACGTTATTAAGGTTTAAGTGCCCCTAGCTGGCCTCTTTTTCTTTCTTATTGCTATTAATTAATAAGTACTCCAACACCATTATTATAGTTGCTAATTATTGTCTATATATTACTATAATATTTTAATCCAGCTTATAGAGTTAATCTTATTCTTTATCTAACTCTCTGGTTCCTTTAAGTCCTCTTAACTCTGGCTCTTATAGCCAATAGCTTGCGCCATACTTAGCCTCCTTATAAATTTAGTATGCGTTATTATAATAAAACGCAAAGTGTTTAACTATATACTCTATTATACTATATAACCTTCTTATTACTAGTCCTGGTTCTCCTTACTTAGTTCCTTTTACCACATAGTTACTTTAACCACCTCTCCAGTCTCTGGCATAGTGACCCTATTTTCTATAATTTATGCAAGCTCCTAATTTAAACCAATCTTCTTATTATGGAGTCCGCCTAAATGTCTTCTATTAATAAGATCCCTAGTTTAGCCTCTGCTCCTTAGTCCTATGATTACTTAATTCTTAACCTCTAGGTTTCTATAGTTTCTTATTCTATCTCTTAGATTCTTTAGTACCGCTTAAGTCTATTAGCTCTGGCCCACCGTTCCAAAGTTTATAACTCTATATCGGCTAATGTATACTCTGCGCCCTATATAACTATAGAACTCTATCTTGCCCTTTCTTAGCTTGTTCCCTCTAATAGATCCTATTATTAATCTTTATTAACTAATCTATTAGCTCTCTTAGAGTTTCCGCATCTTCTGTTAAAATAATCGCGTCTTAGACTTTAGCCTTAAGTCCCTATTTATACTGTGCTATAAGCGCCTTATTATTCCACTTAATCTGCGTTGTGAGGGTCTAAAACTATGTTATATACTTAATTACTAAAGTGCGTTATACTAGGTTCTAAAGCTTCCTTTCCGCCATAGTTGTTACTTCTAGGTCTCTAAACATTTATATAAGTCTCTCTATAAACCTATTCCAGTTGGTAAATATAGACTATACTTCTTAGTTAGTAGTTGTTATTCTATTTATCTGGATTTTGGTAAGGTAAGGTTTAAACTACTTAAGTGTTCTTCTGGTTAAGAATAATCCTGCATATACTACTTGGTCTATAGGTGTTACTAACTTTACTCCTTCTTGCATAACCTGAAAGTGCATTTGCGTAAGGAATTCTTTAAGTTTTAACTTCTCTCCTAAGAATTGTTTAAAAAGCTACACCACACATGCAACCTTACCAAAAGGTAGCGCCACACCTCAAAACTTACGCATACCCATTTTACAATCAAAAACAATCGATTTTCTAACTTTCAAGACTTAATTCCTACTGCCTAGCGAGCTAGAGGTGGATTTATTTGTCGTTTTACCCCCTTTTCTCCCAACAGAAAATTCTACTTAGGGGTGGTCCTAGCTTGTAAGCGAGGCACGGACAGGAACACCAAAACCAAATACCAAAACCACGAAATATAGAGGCTAGATTTTCTACTACCTTTTAGCCTAATCTCCCCAGAAATCTTCTAGTAGGATTAGTAAGGAGAAAAGGTATAAGGATAGTAAAACTAGGAAACCCCCCTATAAGATACAAAATGCCAAGGCCTAATAGGTCTAAAAAAAAACCTCCTATAGAAATAAGTGATGAAGAGTCTACATTTACTTTTTCTCCCCCTTCTCCTTCTCCTGGCCTGTTTAGGACAGGAGAAAAAAGAGAACATCCTCAGTCTTCTCCTAAAAAAGAAAACCAAAAACCTGTAAAAAAAGTCAATAAAACCAATAACTACTACGCCTAGTACGTCTAGTATACCCTCCTCTTCCCTTTCCCCAGAACAATATCTATGCGAGGCTTTAGAAAGCCTAATCCGGGCCTATGAAGGGCTAAAAGGAGACAAAAAAGAAGAACAAGTTGGATAGCTACTGGACTATACACAAAGTATCCTAGTAGGAGAAAACCCCTTTACAAGAAAAGAAGAAGAAGAAGAAGAAGAAGAGGCAAGAGATATCCTAAAAGGACTAGTAGAAGAAGTAAGAGCTCTCCGTAAGGAGGTGGCCTTTACTAAAGAAACTTACGCAGAGAGGCTAAAGAAGGACCTCCCTTCTTCGTCCTCCTTACCTCCCTTGTTATCACCATTATCGTCTACCTCTCCTCCTTCTAGTAGAGTAACTAGTAGCACGCCTAGCTCTAGCTCTACTTCTACTAAAAGTAAGAAAAAACAGCTATAAGAAAGGAGGCTAGTCCTAGTTACAGACCAAAAGGACCAACCTCTAGATACCTTCTCTATACGGAACAAAGTTAATCAACTATTTATATCAAAACTGCAAGTAGAAAAACCGGTTTTAGCGTCTATAGCTAGAACTAAAGGAAAACAAAATATTCTCCTTACGACTACAGAAGAGTACAATGCAGATTTCCTAGTCAAGTATAAAGAGATCCTGCATAACTGCTTTATCTTTCAAAGAGAACAAAAACTAGAACCATGGATTCAAGTTATAGCCCACGGCGTTCCTACCCTACCGTTCCTAGGAGAGGGGGGCTCTAAGCTTCTAAAAGAAGAAATTGAGACCTTTAATTCTATAAGAATACAAGGACTACCTAGATGGATTTTATCTAGCGTAAAAAGACACAATCCACAAACCAGATTTGGCTCTATAGTTTTTACTATAGAGAACGAGGGAAAAAAAAAAGAAATCCTTAAGCAAAAAGAGATCTTAATTACAGGTACAGCTACTAAGGTAGTAAAATACCTCGAAGTCTCTCCTACTACGCAGTGCACTAGCTGCCAAAAATTTGGCCATATAGGAGACAGATGCTCTACTAGAGCCTATAGATTTTGTGCGGCTGCACATTTATCTAAAGACCACTGCTGTCCTACCTGTATGGCAATGGGCGAGCCTTGCAAGCACACTACCCCTCTTTGCATTAATTGTAAGGAAAAACACTTTACTAATAGTAAAGACTGCGAGACTCTAAAAGCAGCTAAACTAGTACGCAGTACTAGCTTAGAAGATTCTATGGAAGGATAAAACAAAACGAATAAGATTCTAGAAGGAGGTAACTCCTACTAGGGTCTTAATAAGATATTAGAGAGCAAAAGGATAGAAATAAATTGCAAAAGGACATGGATAGGTGTTAGGATTTCTTTAGTTTTTCCTACCGTTTTCTCATTTCCCAGTAGTTGTAGTAACTTAGTACTTTACTAGGAAACTATAAACTCCTAGTTTAGGGGTTTATAAACTACTAGGATATAGCTACTAGTACATGTTAAGCTGCCTAGAAAGGATTCATGTATATAGAACTATAGCGCCATAGCCTGGAGGCTGCATGCGCAGTATTGTACGTAGTATAATACAATGGATTAAAAAAAAAAAGAATTGTTTAATTAAGGGTAACTTAACCTTAGCCGCTCTGATTCCATTAATTCAATCTTTAAGTACTTAATTATTGTCCATTAATTAATTAACCATTTCCTATAACTAACCTACTATAACTAGCTGCAAATCCGTGTCCCTTATACTAGTATCTCCTCTTAACCCTAAGGTTATAGCTACTATAGATAGCGTCGTGACTGGTACTTTTGGTAGCATATTATTTAACTTTGTTAATACTATAACTAGGTAGTAAATATATAACAAAGCCTTATAGGAAATACTATGGTAGACTTACTAATAGGCTAGGTGTGTAGGTAAATAGGAAGTTAATAATGTAACAAGTATAAATAACAACTGGTGGAGTGGTTGCCTAATAGATTAACTCTAATTATATTCTGAGATTTACTACAAGGAGAGAACTATCTAGGTAGGGACTGTGGTCCTTTAAATACACATCCATACTCCTAAGAAATCCTCCTTGTACATAAAGTACGTATTATATATATTGTATGTGCCTGTATACCGCGTACACTACGTATACTATATACAACATTATGTAACCTTAGTTACTATTCCTTGTTACATAGTTCTACCAGATCCATCTTGGACCGTGCTCTTATTAACTAACTAGCCTCCTCTAACTCTTCTCTAAGTAGTTATAGCATTGTACTTAAAGCGTCCGTAATATTATTAGCTAGTACTACTAAAATTCTATAGCTATAGTCCGCTGTTATAGCCGTCTAAGCCTATTTATTACTTTTATAGCTAATTTATAGTAGAATAAAATTACCTATAGGCTTTTACCTTACTAAACCGCTATTAACTACCCTAATTTAGTTACCTATATCTTCTATATAAAGGTTATCCACCTTCTATACAACCTTAAGAAAAACTAGATTTTTAGCAGATTTCTTAGCTATATTTAGACTATTAAATATTAAAAATAGTGCCTACCTTTTTCTACCTTTTTCTCTTTTTATATCTAAAGGACTATAATACGTTAATAAATCCTATAGTTATTAACTGTTATATATCCGCAGAGCTTCTACAGCCTTAGGATAACCCTATTAAACGGCTTACTAATATTATACAGACTATAATAGTCTATAGACTCTACGGTGCTAATAACCTAAACGCCCCCTATATAGTTAATAGTACTTTAGGCTATCTACTAACCTGCTTAAAGTAATTTCTAAAGCCGTTTTACCCTATAACAGCTATATATAATAATAGTTACCCTTAGTATTGCTGCTGTAATAATTTACGGTTATAGCCTATTTGTATACTAGATAGTAATAGTGCTACTATAAACCTTAATAACCGCTAAGTTATACTATATAATCCCTATCTTAGCGTAAAGTATAGGGCCTATATTAACGTTAAGGTCTGCGCCTCTATCCCTTCGGCGGCCAATTTACGTCCTTAGTTATTGATAAGGATTTAGCCAATCAGAGGCTCTAGATTTTGGCTCCGTGATAAGGACTGCACCTAGGCGAAGCAATTCAAATACGTGTATCTACTATATACAAGCAAGTCTTTGGAGTTAAGCTTGGCTATATGGTCCTGCCAGCCGGTGTAAACTAAGCCATGTGCACCGGCAACCGTATAGAAAGGAATGTAACACATAGAGCACCCAAATCAAGTCCTAGGAGCACGCTGAGGGCGCTTCTAGTCCTGGCTACTGCAAGATTTCTTAGTGGTGTTAACTGATAGATCCGCCAATAGCTTCCTGGCTATGGTGTTTGTATTTATAACCTTCCAACTAGCTTTAATGCATGCACTATAATTTTGCTGCTTTCTAAATAGCTTTATAAGCTTATGTTCCTTTACCGGCCTCTAGGTAACCTAGCTGGTACCCTTTCTATTGCTTCTAGGACGGCGCTGTCCTACAGCCTACTATAAGGCCTTATAAAGTTGGATATAGAGGTCCATGCAGAATTATAGGTGGGTATCCTTGGGGCTAATATACTGGCCAGGCCGCGGCTGGTAGCTTAATAGCTTATAGCAGTTGGTGATAACGGTGTCTAGCAGGAAGCTGAATAGCGGCCGCCACGTTTTTAAATGTATCCTCTAGGTGTTGTAGTAGCTACGCAGCTGATTGGCAATATTAACGCCGCATATATGCAAATTGTATTTGTTAATGTGCATGGGTATATCCAGCCAGGCCCTAAACTCGTTACTAAACACTAGCTTAGTTTATGCGAAGCCTATAGCTATAGGGGTAGGCTTTTTTCGTAGTTTGCAGACGTATACTTAACCTAGCGATATATAACGTTAGCAGCTCTGTGCGGCTCTGTAGCGCCAAGGCTTAACACTAAACTTACTATTATAAACTGTTAATAGGAATAAAACGACCCTGGCGTCCTTTTAGGCCATTTCTATTACCTAGTAACTCTTGGATAACTCTCTATAGAGCGTCCCCCATGGAATTTAGGGCTTATGGATTGTTCTAAGGTCTGCCAGCCGTGCATTAATGGCCTCAGCCGGCAGCTTCTCTTTGGCTTTTATCCCCTTTTTTTTTTATCCTTTTTTTTATCCTTTTTCTTATTATCTAGCTCCTTACGCTTTATCTTTGTAAGCCGAAAAGTTCCTATAGCTCTAATACCCTTAGCGCATAGTCGCTTAAACAATCTAATACTACTAAAGAGATTATTAAGCCAGACTACGTGCTGGCTAGGTAGGTAGAGTTGCTTGTCTAAATTAGCGTCGCACTAGAGGAGAAGATTAAGAATAACGGCTTTAGTTAGTGTAAAGCCATTATAAATAAAGGATTTATTAAGGTTAACGGGACCTTTGTTGTCGCCCTTAGTGTGCTATAGCCAATCTAGAACGTAGCCTTGATTAGCTAGAACCTAGATTTTGAAGCCTTTAGGTATAGGCTTTGTTGGAATGTTTATAATCTTAGACGCCCTGCCTATGAATCTCTCTATTGTCTTATTAACGGCCAAATGCGTGCCTAGTACCTAGTACTGCCGGTAGCGTACTCGAATATGCCCAGAGAGCTCATCTACGCGGTTAAATGTTGTGTGGAAGCTATTGTCTGGTATAGAGCTGGCGCAAATGTAGCGATTGAGCTGCTGGAAATGGATCCTGCTTATATAGTTGCTTGGCCAGTTAGCTATGCCGGCTTTAGTCGCCTAGTAGGCCTTAATTAACGGCTGTACTACCACTCCTATATAAATAACAACTCTAAAATAAGCGTATAACTCTCTCCTATTTATAGGCCTCTATACACGGCTAAGCGATGCATCCTCCTTAGACGGCTGGTAATCCGTAGCGTACTCTTTCGTCTAGCGCACCATTTTCTCCACTATTTCATTGGTAAAGAATAGGCAGAATAGGGCTATAGGATCATGCTAATTAAGACCTAAAGGTATATTGGGGGTGTCTGGCGTGTTGTAGTTGTTAATTTATAGTGGCTTAAATGCAGGCAGCTGCGTAGGCTTAGGGTATAGGAGTTTGGGGTGCGCTTGAGGCTTCGGATCCTTCTGCACGAGGTTAATATCATTAGAAAATGTCATAGGCATTATAGAGCATTGAATTGTGGAAAATAACTAGCTATTTGGCTTGTTTACATGCTGGCGCGTACGTTGGGGCACGGGCTTGGCGCCAAGCGAGGACGCTGGCCGCCGAAGGGATATAGGCCGTAAAGTATATCTATAAGTATATTTATAAAGGGACCAACTAAACAACCATATAGCTCTTAGATAATAATAACGAAATTAATAGGTACCTTTATAATAGATATATCGGCCCTATAAAGGCTATTTAGCGGCTATTTAAGTTCCTAGTTTATAAAGAATACCCCCCTATAATATAGCTCGCTATATACCTTCCCGGATAGCAGCCTATTTATTTTTAGCTAGATAAGTCTATAAAGGACCTATAACAGCGCCTTAAAATAGCCTATTTAACTTTAACTACTTAGTTTTAGTATAACTCTAAAAATATGGATAGTTATATTATGCTTTACGAGGACTTCCCTTATAGATATACCTTTATAGCAAAAATATGCTAGTGGTGGCACCGCGTTCGCCTAAAGGATACTATTATTTGGCTGTATATATTACTATAGCCCCATTACTAGTAAACGGTATTATTTATAGCTACTACTTACTATTATTTCTAGCGCTACCTCTTTTAAGCACCTCTATACTATTACTGGCACTATTTATCTAACCTTTTAAGCCGCTTATATGGCTTTAGGACTCCTTAATAATAACTAAAAGTAGGTCAACTGCTTATAGGAAGTATCTATATTTGCTACTAGCGCCTAGCTATAGTCTCTTTTTATAACTTCTTTAGTCTATAGCCCTATAAGTAACCCTCCTGCCCTTTAGGCGAAATTTAAGCCATCTCTCTATAATAATCTCCCTTGCGTTTTAAAGCGTTGGCCTAATCTTTTAGATAGTATTAATAATATATATCTAGATTACGGCCTATATCTTATCTAGTAGGTGCTTATAAACTATGGCAAAACTTTTATAAATTACTTTCTACCTCTACTATAGCACTACTAGGACCTTATAGATAGTAACCCGCTTATTGCTATAGAGCTTAATTATAGCACTACTAAGAAAGGCCGCCTTTTTATAGAGCTATATTTCTAGCTAAATTCTAACTAAGCTGCCTACTTTACTATAATTACTACTATTATAGATATAGACTTATAGACCGCCTATTTTTTCTTATAGGGCTTTATAGGCATTAGTAAAACCTTTCTTTACTATTATATCTACTACTACTACCACTTCTATAGCCGTATTATTCTCTATATCACCTCTTTTAGTATATCTGCCCTTTTACTACCTAGTAGCTAAACTACCTACTTCTGTTTTTATATTCCTATTAATCTATATAAGGAATCCATATATAATATACTTAAAGACTTTTAGCTAGTGTGGTTGCTATACTTTACTGCCCTTATAATTTAGAACAAAGTACTAATATAGCACTATTACTGCTTTAAAGCTGTATACTATATACTTATGGACATCCGTTATAATACCTAGGCTCCTTTTAGCGGCGTTCCTATTATTTAGGTAGTAATTTTATTTAAATCCTCCCTATTATAAAATAGGGGACCTATACTAATATTATTACGGCCTACTTATGGCAGTCCTTCTTATAGCCTTCCCTTTATATTCTATTACTATACTAAAATATACACGTTTTAGACGGTAAGCTAAATTAGCGCTTTACTACCTAGGTTTATAGTCTTTCTTATAACCTTACTCTTACTAGCTATATCTAGCTACCTACTAGTATTGCCTAGTTTACTAGTCTATAGCCTTTTATTGACTTTATTTACCCTTTTGCTCTTTTATAATAGGTATATACTAACCCCTATATGTTTTATAGCTATACTATCTTAACTATTTATAACAACACCGTTGCTGCTATTAATAATACTATTCTCTACTCTCTTAATAGCCCTAAGTCCGTTTTTTACTCTATAGATATTATAGAATAAAATAATCTAAATATTAAAAATACTTCCTCCCTAGAGCTTTTATAGAGCTTTAATCCTATATACCTTCCTTTTATATGGCTTTACCTTAAGGTTGGCGCTCTAATAATCCTTTTATAGAACTTATATCTTAAAGAAGGCCTCTATAATAGTACCTATATAGTTCTTACCGAAATAGGCCACCGCTATCTTAAAGCCTATATTCTTAGCAGTACCTTTACTAACTAGCTATAGGTTAATTTATGGATTATACTATCTTCTATAAAAGGTAAGCTGCCGTTTATTATTAATTAATAGTAGTTTCCTATCTATTTATCTTTTATAATAACCCTAAATAAGTTATAGAGTTAGTCTTTTAACTTTATAGGCGTTAATTTGTAGATACTAGTTTTTATATATAGTTAGCTCTATATTATATTATTTTAGGTTATTACTGTAAATAGTATTTTAGTACTGCTTCCCCTAAATTAAATAGAAATGGATAATATTATATATTTAGAAGTTTTATTTTTATAATAAGGTATATAATTTTATTAAATAACTACTTTTATAACTGCCCTATAGAGCTAGTAAAACCTTTATAAATACCCTATAGAGTTTAGTAAACCTCTCCTTTTTTTTCTTCCCTCCTCCCCTCCTCTATACCCCATCCCCTACTCCTTATCTTTATCCTCCTCCCACTTCTTAACTATATCCGCTAAATAGTAGAGCAGCCCTATAACCTATTAGCGCCGCCTAAAGCAGAAACGGATGTGGGCAAATAGGGCCTCCTCCTTTTTATCCTTATTGTTATTATTATTATTAGCAGCAGTAGTGGTAGTAGTGGGAAGAGCTAAGGCGTGGGAGAAAGCGCGGCTATAGTAAACTGGTAGGGTAGTAGTAGTAGCTATAATAGGGGCAGATGCTATTATCTCTATTAGTTATACTTTTTATTATTTATATTACTAACTTATAGGCCTAAAAGTAGTAGCGCGCCCCTTTACTACTATAATAGCAGTTAGAACAGCTACTTTGTAGCTAGCCTATAACTAATATATACTCTATAAATAGGCCACTGCCCTATACGTATAATATATAAGCCTATAGGGCTACTATACCCTAGCTTTACACTAGGGCTACCTCTATATTTAGGGCCCTAGCCTTAAGGCAAACCCCCTAATAGACCCTAGGAGCTCTACCTAGGCTAAGAACCCACTATAGACATATACCTTAAATATATAGTAGGGGACGTAGTGCCTATATTATAGCGGTATTAGCGGCGGCGGCTTTAGCGGTAGTAGTAAGCATAGTAGGTAAGGGATTCTATGTGGGAGGGCAGCAGGCTGTGGAAGGGTAGTAGGCTAATTAACGGCTATAAAGCTAGCTAGGGGGGGAGTAGTAGTAGTAGCGGTAGTAGTAGCAGTAGTAGTAGGAGCGGGGAGGGGCCTAGCGGCAGTAGTAGCCATAGCAGCTATTTACATATTAGTATCTTCTTAAATTCTTAAATTCTTTTATAGTACTAATACTTACTAGTATACTTATCTGCTAGAACCAAAGTCCTATGCGTAGACACCCTAGCCTAAAATAGCGGCGGCATAGATAAGAAGTGGTGGCTGGGCGTGGATATAGCGACGGCAGCGGCAGCGGTGGTGGTAATAGTAGTAGTGGTGGTGGTGGTGGTGGTGTAAGCTTTTGCAGTATGAGGATTAAATGAGCAACTTTATTCTAAATCTATGTAAATTAAGTGAACTAAATACATGAAAGTAGACCCGGAACTCCGTAGTCTATAACTTAATATTTAACCGTATCCGAGACATATGAGGGTAAGGTAGATCCTGTCTCGGAGCCTCTTAGGCGACGATCTTATGTCTTAGCGTAGTGCTAGTGAACTGTTACAGGTGGTGGTGGTGGCAGTAGTTATAGGAGTAGGAGCAGACAATATAGCAGCAGCAGCAGCAATGGTAATAGTAGTAGTAGTAGTGCTATTACTTAAAGAAGAAGACGACGACGACAATAATATAAATAGCTATATTAATATACATCACGTAATCAATTATATAAATCTATACGTGATTATTATGTAAAGGCCACCTAAGTTAAGCCGCGATACGCCCCTTACGTAGTAAGGGGTAGATTAAGTTCCCTCCTAGTATTAAGGTATTATTACCACATTCTATTCCTACTTATTCTTACTATAAGTAATTATATTAATTATAAATATGTAATTATAATTAAAAGATTAATTTTAGTTATAATTAATTAGATTATATAGTAATTATAGCTTATATAACTAATAAAAGTATTATATATATCCCTATATATAACTTCTATATAACTAAGTGTTAGCGACTCAGTTAATTAAGGCACGAGCACAGTAAGAGGGTCGCGCAAGCCTATATAATTAGATTATCTATAAACGAGGATCTAAAGCTAAAGAAAGAAAAGGGGAAGAACAGAAGCACTGCTTAAAGCTATATATAATTGTTGGTATGCTTTAACACAGTGCAATAGACGTAATATACGTGCAGTGCGGTGTGTAGTTGGATTCTTGTCGTTCTATCTACACGTCTTGATGATATATATACGCGTCTCGCGTAGATCACGTGCTCTATATATGTAATACATGAAACGAATATCTACCGACACCGGAGCAACTCTAAAGGAAACCAAATCGTACCATTCCCGTTATTTATAGCGTATACGCAATAACTGGCTCTTCTGTCTATAATATATAGTAGCTTCTCCTTTAATCCTATCCCTGTTGTATAACGCCTGTAATAGCTCGCACAAGGTAAGAAAACGGGAAGAAAAGGTATATATCGTTAACTTAGTTGCTTGGTTAATATATACACGGAGCAGAATAGGATTTAGGTAATAGTCCTAGCAGAACTTAGCAGGATTTAGTAGACTTAATAGAATATAGCAGAATGCTATAGATTGCCGTTAGATTGCCGCTTGTGGTTAGTCTCCAATTGCTAAGTTAGTAGAAATAGGTGGACGTGTATAAGGTATCGCGGGGGTGTCCCGTAACAATTGCTATCTAATAAAGATACTAAGCTGAGGAGAAGAAGGAGAATTGTTAGGGGTAGTAGGTAGACATATCGCGAGGGCCGCTAAGGCGCTAGTGGTAAGCGAGCCAATAGCGATTTTCTATCCTGGGGATAGAAAATCCTGATTGGCTGGTTAAATTCAGGGTCCGTAGAATATAGCAGGTGGCGTGCCCTAGTACTGTTACAACACTAAGCCAAATCTAAGTTCGTTTATTTAACCTACTCCATAGTCTATAGTTCTAAGTAATTGGTATTAATTAACTTCTTAAGGGCCGCAGATGCCTTACTCTTAGTTATTAAGTTAATAGGGTTGCTATTACTATTAATCTACTTAACTTCTATAATCTCTCTACGCTTGTATAACTAACGAAGACATATAACGTCTATTATAAGACGTTTCTCTTGTGTAGTGCCTAGCTTAATAAGACATTTATAGAGTAATTTTAAGTTGGTGCAAAGTACAAGTGGAAGTTCAATCTGTAGGAGTTGTTTAATAGTTAACTTAATTACGGCGCTAATATTAAATCTGTGGGCCATTGCGTAGAGTTCTAAGGCTAGTACGCTTCTAGTAACTCTCTTACACTTAATTAACAACCAGTGGATAATATTAGCCTTATGTAACGCATCCTCTAATACCAGTATATATTCTATTTGTGATGAGAGGTCCTTATTATTGGTAAATAAGGCGTTAGTAAAAGTAAGTAGGCGTAATATGTTAATGTCCAATTTAACAAACGTAAGGCCTCTTATTAGGTTGTTAATCTATAATTATAGTTGTTTATTAAGTTTAGTAACATCTTTATTTTTAGGGTTGATTACCTGGGCGGTAAAAGAGAGGTTAAAGGAAGCTTCTAGTTAATATATAGAGGCAATATATGCACCTCTTGCGCGTTGTGTAACGTATTGTTCCTTTATAGTTAGTGTATTACGGATAATGCCTCTTAAGCTTATGGTTATAGCTATTTTACCTAAGTAGACTATATTTAGGTTCTTGCACTAGTATTCCTAGGTTATTATAATATTGCCTTCCTAAGAGAGTTGGATGATGCATCTATTAAATTTAAGTAATTGCTTAACCGTAAGTTGCTCGCGCTCTTTTGCGAGAAATTAAGCCTTTTTTAGATGTTATTGCTCCGCGTCTACAAAGGTGGTATTAGCTAGGAATAGAGTGTTGTTAGTTTAAAGGCCAACAATGCTAAAGTAGTTGGGAGTGTTACTCTATAGGAGGCATGGGTTATATGTTAATAAGTTTATATCCAATTCCTTAATATAGTGATTATGGTAGGTTATAAACCAGTAATCGCCTGCTTCTGGAACACTGTATAAAGGCTTAATTACCTTTAGGATTAAGTTTTTTCTAATGCCTAGTTGGCTTCCCAACTTGTAAGGTGGTTGGATATAGAAGTCTTAGTTTAGCTTTGTGAGAGACTAGATATACGCCTAAGAGATATCTTATAGGTATAACTGTGTGCCATTGCCTCGTAGTATCGCTGTGATGTATAGAATAAGGCGTTAGCTAACTTATTAAATAGTAGGTAACTAGGTTAGTATAATACCCTTTTTAAGATTGTTATACGCTTAAATAACAAGTCTTGATTTCTTAAAGGCTTTATTAGTACTGGGGTTCTTAATCTTATCTATAAATTATAAGTTAAAGATTTTAACTCCTACAGGTACGTCCTAAGGGTTAATTATCTTAAATACGCCCTTTTCAATTAGTCCTGTAATTTCCTTTTAATAGGACGTTTTAAATTGCTTATGGTTGCTATCCTCTTGCAAGAATATAGTAATGTTGGCAGTATTAACATAAGGGGGATACTTGCGGGGTCTTCCTCTTCCTTGGCGAGGTGGTTGTGCTTCTCTAGTTTTGGTAAGGGACGGTTTCTGTTAATGGTTTATATATATAGACAGTTTTGTTAACTTAAATATTATTAACTTAGGTGCCGTTATCTTAAATGTCTTTAACTTAAATATTTCTAGGGTCTGTTAAGTACGGTTTAATAGCAGTGCTGCGGAACTTTGTAGGGCCGCTAGGTAGGTTAACAGCACATATTTCTCCTTTAATATTTAGTAGGTTATATGGTCCTGCCTAGTATCTAGGTTGTCCTATATTGCCTTCTCTCCAAACTAGTACTAAAGAGTTAAGGGGTAGATTATAAATTGCGGTAGTACTAGGGCCGTTATGCATGTTAAGTGCATCTGCAACCTAGCGTTTTGCTTATATTTTTTTTACTTCCTCTATAGCTTTCCTAAATGCAATTGCACGCTATGTTACTGTAGGTGAAGGTACGTCGGAGTCTATTATTTGGGGGTACGCTCCAAATACTAATAGTATAGGTATTAGGCCGTCTGGTTCTGTGGAGTTGTTAATTGCTTTAAAGGCTATTTATAGTGCTATATCCTTATTAATTCCTGGTATCTTGGAAGTAATAATATGGTATATACGTTATAAGGGGCTGTAGTAACGCTCTACCATGCTAATTTAGTTGTGAGCTTTAACCGGTACGCTCTTTATAGTAGTGCCTATGTTGACTATGTATTGTTTAAACTCTTTGCTAATAAAGTTCTTTTCTATATTATATACAATTATATCTGGGGGGCCTAGGTATATGTTAATCCAACACACTTATAATATGTCCTATATATGCTTAGCGCTAATATTCTATAGCCATCTACCTATTTAAAATCGGGTGCCTTTATTAACACTATAAAGTACGGACTTGCTATTAATGTATATAATGTTAACGATAATACAGTAGTTAAAATTAATATTATCCTTTAAGGTAAATCTGAATCTGCCTAGTAACTTTCCGTGCTTTTAACAGTATAAGCAGTAGCGGGTAATATGCTTAAGGGTCTTACGATTAGCATTATTTTTATAGTTAGTGTGGTCTAATATTCTTTTAAGTTGCTCTACTAACGGATATCTAAAGCGTCGGTGTAGGCGTCGCAATTCTACGTTAGTTAAATAGCATAGGTTTTGGTTAAAAGACTCTATAATAAATACGTGTAATAAGGTATCCTATAGTAGAAATAGGTGTCCAAATTGGCGTATGACTGGTATGGTCTTTAAGGGGGTTATTAGGACATTCTTTAGGTTATTAAAGTATACTTATAAGTTATCTATATCCGCTAGGCAAAGAAGGAAAGGGGTATTAACTTTAATAATATAGAACTCTACTATACCTATTAGTGTAGCTATCTTGATAGAACTAATAGAAGATGTAGAACCTATTCCGAACTATATACTAACTATACCTCTCGTGGACTTGTTTAACTGTACTTTATTAATCTTCTAAAGTGCAAGAAACTAACCGTATCCTACTATAGAACGTTTAGAGGCTCTAATGTCGATTATTACACCTATAAACTTTATAGAGGTGTAGTGTGAGGTTGTATTATACGCAAACGGGTCTGTGTTAGTAGTAAATGCATCTATTATAGTATTAATGGTTATGACTGCGTGGCTATAAGCTCTATTGGCTAGTTCTAAAGCTATAGCGGTTGCATTGTCTAGTTCGATTTTACCGTATAAAGTATAGTATACTGTGGTCTGGTTGTCCTTGTTTAGTAGAGTGTTGGGGTTTATATTAATTACTAGAGTGTTAAATGCGTTAGTAATCTTATTGTCCTTATTATTGTCCTTATTGTTGTCGCCTTTATAGTCTATAATATATTACTTTATTCGCTCCTAGAAGCGGTCCTTAAACTTATTCTTAAACTTAGTCTTAGACTCTTCTTATTCCTCCTTAGTATGTTTCTATAAGTGATATCCTTCCCTATTACATATGAAGCAACGTGGTTTCTGTCGGTTGCGGTTATACAGGGGGTTACTGCGGTTATTACGGTTGTTATAGTTGTAGTTATTGTCTCTTCTATAGAATTATCGGTCCGTAAAGAAAGCTTATATCTTCTCCGCATACTCTTTCTCGTGTGCTATAATAGACGATTGAAGTTTATTAATAAGGGCTTTAAGGTTATCTGGTGGGTTAGAGACTATATATCTGTATACTAGTATTCCCTAGCAAGAAGTAACGATTTTGTTATAAAGGAAGTCTATAGTTTATAAGGTAGGTTTAAGGCTATACTGTAATTAACAAAGTCTATAGATTAGCAATTAAAGGCATTCGCTTATAAATTTATCTATATTTTCTGCTATTACTGTTGTAAGTATAATGGTATTCCACTTGTCTAGGTTCTTGCATTAAAATCCTAGTACTTTAAAGAAATTCTAAAGGTGTTTGCAAGCTTTAGCAAATAGTAAGTGGGACAGTTGGTTTATATAGAAGTGGTCTAAAGCTAGTCCTTTCAGTATAGTAGGGAATGCTTTAAGGTAAGCTTCTTAGGGTACATCCGCTCGATTACAGATGTTGTAAAATATTATTAATTTATAGTTAAGGCTTTTGTTTATACTACCGTATTTCTACTCCTCCGTGTATATCTTAGCTGCATTCGCAATTTCCTTGCTATAGCTGGTTATAGTAACAGGGCGGTTCTCCTCGTCCGTAGGTTATATATAGAGTTGCTATATTATTATTATAGGTTAAGGTATAACAGATGGTGTAAAGGTAGAGGTAGTTGTATGTTAAGGTATAGTGGGAAGTATAGGCACTAAGGAACGTCCTATTTGTCGCTCCTTTAAGGTTCCGTATGTCTTGTAGTACTTAATACGTCTTAACTTAATACCAGTGCCAGACTTATCCTTAAGTGCATTTATCTTTTCTCTAGTCTATTTTATTTGGTCTTTTTCTTGTGCTATATTATATAAGAACTGGGGAAGTGATTTGCCTTATTTATAGTTAGCGTTAACCCATACTCCTCTAATATTTATATAATCACGTAGTTTCTAAAGATAATATAAGGAGATTTTCGTAAAGATGTTAACCGTAAAGTCTTTAAAATCTCCTTGGAATGACTCCTAGAGTGTTAAGTCTATCTAGTCGTGTATCTCCGTATATACGTATATCTTATATTATACGTAGTTGGTTAGCTCGTCCTTGGTGACTTCCATTAGGTTAATTCCATCTTCCTATTTAGTTGCTTCTTCCTCCTAGTCTTTCTCTATTCCTGACATCTTATGTTTTATATATTATTCGGGTAAGGTAAGGTGTTTTAATTTATAAGGTAAAGGTAGGGGGGGCGGTTAAGGAGGCGGTTAAGGAGGTGGTTAAGGAGGTAGTTTAGGGGCGGTTTGAGTTATTAAGTAGGGTAAGGTGTTCTACGCAGTAATTCTTCTAAAATAGATAGAACGAGATGTCTAGAAGTTGTTGTGGATACCAGATAAGTACTCCTAGGTAGTTTCTCTTCTTCTCTTTAACTGAAATAGGCTAATACAAAAGGTGGATAAGAACAACTATCTTCCAATCTGCTGTAAGGTGGACAGTATAACTGTCTTCTAAGCTATCTGCGTGTTTCCTGATCTATGCGCGCTCACTAATCAGTGTTAGTATGCTTTAACACAGTGCAATAGACGTAATATATGTGCAGTGCGGTATATAGTCGGATTCTTGTCGTTCTATCTACACGTCTTAATAATATATATACGCGTCTCGCGTAGATCACGTGCTCTATGTATATGATATATAAAATGAATATCTACCGACAATAATCCTCTAGTTATATAATAGCAACTTACGGCAATCTAACGGCAATTTGCTAGTACTATAACATTACCCCCCCTCTGAAAAAGCCTGCCCTCAGGCTTTATATATCTGTATTATATCCACAGGGCGTTTTTGTCTTTATGCTCTATAGGTAACCTATTATCCTTACCATACTAGCATTCTATCTACTTATTTAGGTATTTTAGCAGTCTAGGTTTATTAGGGTACTGGTTATAAAACTTCTAAAGCTTATAGGGACTACCTATAAAGTTCCATATAGGGTACTAAGTGGGGTTTAGGTTATAGCCTTTCCAACCAATATAATACTTTAGCGTTCCTCTTATAAGTTTATAGGCTAGTATTTCTTTAATTTTCTATTTATTGTCGCTATTAACTTAAATCGGTAGGGGCGGTTTATTCTTTTGTCTAGGTAATAGGTTATTTATAGCTTTCTATAGCTTATCTAGTAAGAAGATAGGGTAGACCTTGATTAAATCTAGGAGCTTTACCTTATATAAGTTGCCTCTCTTTTTAAGGACCTTATATGGTCCTACTATTTAATAGTCTAGTTTATGGCTAGGCCATTCTGTCTTCTAGTTCTTTATTATAACCCAGACCTTATTACCTATAGTAAAGTTAGGCTCTTATCTATACTTATTTGCCTACTATTATATTAATTTTTAGGCCTTTTCTAGATTTATATAGGCTACTATTTAGGCTTCTTCTAAGCGCTTGGTGTACTGCTAGGCTTCCTTATAAGATAGTTTTTTATATATAGTCTAGGGTCCTTCTAGTCTTTCCTAGTTAAAGCTTGTATAGGGTAAGTAGCCTATTTCTAGCTAAATAGGTGCAAACCCTATAAAGTTATAGGGTAGGGTTGCCTAAGTATAGTCTATTAGGGGTAGCAGTTTACCCCAGTTATCTTAAAAGTAGTTAATAAAGGGCTAAAGTCTTTAGTCCAAATATTAATTTACAATCTCTATCTAACCATCTATTTGGGGGTAGTATACTATAAAAAGCTTTAGCTTAATGTCTAAGATTTAGGTAAACTTATTTTAGAAAGCCAATATAAATTACAGCCTATAATTGGATATAATAGTATCTAGTAGTCCGTAAATTTAGTAGATATAATAGATATATAATTAAGTCGCCTCTTTAGTATTAATATTCTTATAACAGGGGATTAAAAATAGGCGCTTGCTAAAGTGGTTAACTATAACCATAGCTATATTATATCCGCTACAGTCTATAGGTAGCTTATAGAAATCTATAAAGATATACTGCTAGGGGCGCTCTAGTATTAGGAGTGGTTTTAATAGTCCTAGGGTCTTATCTTATAGGATTATAGATCTATAGCAGCTATTGCAGTTCCGTACGTAATAGTTAATATCTATAACTATTCCGGGCTAGTAGTAGCGGTCACTAATAATCCTATAGGTCTTATTTTCTCTAGGGTGGGCTGTAGAGACCTAGGTATATACTTTAGCAATAAACGAAGTCTATAAATTCTGTTCCTTTACTACTACTAGCCGTTTCTAATACTTAAGTAATTATAACGGAATCCCCCAGGAGGTATATATCAGATAAGACAGTAGGAGGTTTTATTAATGTTCTATTTACATCCTATATATATTCTAGAGGAGACATAGTTAGATAGATAGAGGCAAAAGGTTTTACTAGTATCTTAGAAAGTTTATATAGGAAGCTAGTTCTCCTCTAGAGAAGAACTAGCAATTAGTCTCTAAATAGAAGTAGTTAGAAGCATTTGTCCTTTAATATATAAAACTTATTCTACCTTTAACTTACCTTTAACTCACCTTCTACTTACCTATAATACTACCAATTAGATAATTATACGTTCCGGTTAGGCTAGCCTCTTATAGTAATCTATTTTTAAGGGATTATAGGCTGGTAACGTCCTTTGCCTTTTTATAGTACTCCTATAAAGAAGGGGCCGTATAATTTACTTGCAGTAGCTTATTAATAAGGTTAAGTTCTATAGTATTAATAGGGCACATCTCGGCCTTTATAGGGTCCATATTTAGTTCTGCCTATATTTAGGAGTTAAGGTGCTCTGGTTATAATAACGTCTAGGTCTATAAGGAGATCTTTATAGCTATTTAGTTATTTAGGTCCTATCCACGCCTTATAAGGGCATCCGCATAATTTATAGCGCTTAGCCGGTATATAATTAGGAAGTTAAACTGGGATAGGATATTCACCTAGTATGCCTACTAGGCTGTAAGGGCCTTTATTATTATAAAATATTCTAAGGCCTTATAATTGGAGACTACCTAAATAGGCTTAGGGGTCCCTTCTAGCTATATACGCTAGTGCTAGAAGCTAGAGATAATAGCCAGCATTTCTTTATCATGGATATAGTAGTTTAGCTCAGTATCTACTATAGTCTTTAAATAGTAAGTAATAGGGTGCTATTCTTTATTTATCTACTTTTGGGAGTAAACACTAGCTATAATACTATCTAAGGCATTAGTCTCTAGCATTAAGAGCTATTTTAGGTTAAAGTAGGCGAGTAAGAGAGTAGAGACCAGTCATTTCTTAAGCTTATTAAAGGCCTGCCTATATACAGTGTTAAAGTAAAAGGGCTGGTCCTTATAGGTAAGTAGGCTTAGGGGCTAGGCAATTCTACTATAGTTTTTAATAAAGCGTTAGTAGAAGTTATAGAACCCTAGGAATAACCACACACCCTTTACAGTCCTTAGGGGTACCCATTAGTTAATTATAGCCGTCTTTTCTAGGTCTATCTTAATTCCATCTATACTAATAATAAACCCTAGGTGCTTTATACGCTTAATACTAAATCCTAATTTCCTAATATTGGCCTGGAGGCTGGCCTTGCAGAGCCATTATAGGACTTTATAGATATGCTCCTTATATTCTAACTTATTCTTAAAGTAGATTATAATGTTATCTAGGTAGGCTATATAGAAGTCATTAAGGTAGTTAAAGAGTATATTATTTATATATTGCTAGTATATAGCCGGTCCGTTAGTCAGTTTAAAAGAAAGTACTTTATATTTATATATTCCGTAACAGATTAGAAATGTAGTAAAATCTTCTAATTTAGGGTCTATCCTAATCCGGTAAAAGGCCTAACGGATATCAAGCTTAGTAAAGATCTTAGCTCTACTTATTTAAGTTAAAGTCTTATTAAGTAGTAGTAGTGGGTAGTAGTCCTTATAGGTTATATTATTAAGTTTGTAGTAGTCTATATAAAAACAAAGTCCTCTATTTAGCTTTTTAGTAAAAAAAAATAGGCGAGTTAAAAGGGGCCTAACTAGGTTTAATAAAGCCCTTATTTAGGTTATTAATAAGATACTGCTTTATAGCCTATAATTCGGCAATAGACTACTAATAAAGGGGGCTATAGCTAAGTATGTCTTCCTTATCTAGCTTAATCTTAATCTTATAGTTATATGGTTAGTAAGGCGGGAGTATATTAGACGCTACCTTAAAGAATATATCCTTAATTTTCCAGTATTAATAGGGTAGTTTCTATTCTACTAGCTCCTCGTCCATAAGCTCACTTTCCTATCCGCTAAGTTCGCTTTCCTTTTCCTTAATTATTTAATCAATTTTATATAAGCTAGTGGTAAAGGCAATGGTATTAGGTTAGACTAAGTTCTAGTAGAATCCTATGGCGCTAATACAGCAGATATTAACTAGAGGAAGGTCCATAAGTTTCTTTATAGGCTTTTATTAGGCCGTATTTTATAATATAGGGTTTATAATCTTCCTTAGCTTATATTCCATTCTCTATAAGTTGTCCTTTTAGTCTATATATTTAGTATAGCGTCTAATACTCCTTGCTATTCTTTATAGCTATATAGGGCCTAAGTTCCCTATAGGGAGCTCCGCTAGCTTTTTACTAACTTTTTTAATCTCTAATACAGGTGGTATAATATAGATAGTCTAGGGGCGGCGTAGTACATAGATCTGTTATAGGTTAAGCTATACGTCCTTTTTAAAAGCCTGGTCCCTACATATAGCGTTAGCCTAGTAAATAGTGTTTATCTATAGCCAAACAAGGTTCTCTATTATAATACTAATTTCTTTTATAAAGGAAGGTATTAGGGGTATAGTTTTAGGCCAAATAAGCCGTCTATTCTATATATTAAGCTATAAGCCTAAATAGGCTAGCCATTTTCTTCTTAAGATTATATTATGGCTTTTAAGGTCCGTAATAAGGAAGGGGACGTTATACTACCTCATTGGCAAAATATGGTACCCTTTCAATGGCCTTAATGGTTGGTGGTTGACGCAATTGGCGCGCAGTTGAGGTTATTTGGCAACTCGACCGACTAGCCTATGTCGTGTTTTTTTGACACGCAGCCTGCGCGTAACCTGCCAGTAATCTACGTATTTGGCAACCATAATTATATTTACCTCTTTTATACTAATAACATATTTTAAATAAATAAAAGCTACTTTAAAGCTATTTATAAGGCTAGTAAAATAAATAATATTA
>Ga0307507_10003019_pt1 | contig 33698 bp, 10 predicted proteins | sample 7_EM_MG_FD_207223 | JGI IMG/M metagenome (GOLD analysis project Ga0307507, IMG submission 207223) | Populus trichocarpa ectomycorrhiza microbial communities from riparian zone in the Pacific Northwest, United States - 7_EM | ecosystem: Host-associated > Plants > Roots > Unclassified | place...
TTGTTCTCTTTAAGAGCTATATACCCTTAGATTTAGATAGAATTTATATTGTTCCTTTAAATCTTCCCCAAAGCCTCTTCGCGCCCTTATATTACGTTACGTTAAAAAAAAAACTACTATTAAAATGGCAAACAAACCCGAATCCTCTTTAATAACTATAAGTATTATGTCCCTAGTCAGGGAATAGTTAACTATAATGCAATAGTTCTTTATAAATGCCTTAGCTCAGCAGCGGGCTGCACTAAAAGCCCAGCATTAGTAATTAATAGAAGCACTCTATAAAGAACTCCATAACGTCTAAGCATTTATATTAGAGACCCTAACACCGCCTATAAACAAAATTAACATAACTGTATCTAAACCTGGCCCCTTAAACGCAAACTTCGAACTAGTAATGGTAACTTAACCTATATCTATAACGAATTCAATACCTGTTATAAAATCCAAAAAGCTCCCTAATCCTCTAATGTTTAATAGAAATTAAAACAACCTATATCCCTTTATAACCAAGCTCTATCTTAAACTCTTAACAAACTATAACTAATACCCCACTAAAGCTAGCAAAATTAGCTATAGAATGTCTTGTTTAAGCAAGAACGCTGCATAAACTATGGATCCATTCTTCTATAACAGCACCTTTATTAGTTTTGAAATCTTTATCTCCCTACTAGAACGAATATATAATAACGCTAGCTATAAATACACAGCTATTACTAAACTTAAAAACCTATAACAACGGAACCGAGAATTTACTAGCTTCTTTTTAGAATTTTTAGGCCTTATTAGCGAACTGGATTGAAATAAAGCCGCTAAAGTTGCTACTCTTTAATAAGCTATTTCGGATGAGATTAGAGCCTAGTTAATAGGTAGGGAACTACTAAAAGACCTACCTAAATTCGCTATAATATGTTAACGAATTAATAAGGACCTTTAATATAATAAACAAACTTGTTCTCTAAAGCCGACCACGCCTTATGTTTAAAACTCTATAAAACCAATATATACCCCAAAACGCGATCCCTCTCTAAACCTAAAAAGTTCTATATACAACCCTATAGACCTCAATACCACTTAATCTTATGCACCCTTAGGAACCAATAAATAAAGAACTTAAGCCACAAATGGAGAATGCTTCGGATATAGTAAAAAAGGATATATTTAAAGGAATTACCAAACTTGCCCTTTTAAAAAAGTCCGCTATAGTTCCTTCCAGTCTTTAAATCGCACCCACTCCTTAAATCGCACTTGTTTTTTAAGCTATACTTGCTTCTTAACCTATACTTATTCTATAAATTATACTTAGTCGTTATAAAGCATCTTACCTTTAGCTAACTTGGAAAACAAATTATCCTAGGGCCAAGTTGCGCCTTAGAATAAGAAGTGGAAGAGCATAAGTGTCTAGGCTCTTCTAGCGCTAATATATAATATAACTCCCTTAATATACTTGGCGAAATTTAAATACTTAAAAAATAGAAGGAGGTATGGATTCTTATAGATAGCGGAGCTACTAGTATAGGCTTTATTAATATAAACTACGCGAAAACCTAATACCTAAATTTAAAGAAACTCAATAAGCCCTAAGGCCTATAAGGCTTTAACAGCAAACCCTTAATATATAGCGAATTAACGCACTACGCTCTTATAAAAATGCGGATAGGTAAATACCTTAAATATATTTCCTTATTTATAACACCCCTAAAGCAATATAAGATAATACTTAGATATAGATAGCTAAAACAATACAACCCTTTAATTAGCTGGGTTAAAGAAACACTAAAATTCCGCATAACCTACTACTAAAGTTATTGCTTAAAATACCACTAACCCTACGAATATGTACAAGATTATTTAAATTTAATATAATATAAACTGCCCCTACTATGGACCCTAAACTAAAATAATACAGCTATAACTACCGATGGTAGTAAAGAATATAAAGACGTTACGCCGAAACCTCTTAAAATTTGTATAATATAAGCCGCACCTTTTATTTCATTAGCACGAAAACAAGACTATAAAATCTTTGCTATAACTATGGAAGACATTAAGAAAGCACTAAAATTAAAGCAATATATTAACCCTTAACCTCTTATGCCTAAAGAGTACCATAATCTAATTAACAAGTTTAAAAAAAGATTCGTAGACTAACTACCCCCATATTAGAATATATATAATTTTAAGATAGAACTTAAACCTAATATAACACCAAAGTTTAGACCGCTATATAGTATATTACGGGAAGAACTGCTTATAATGCAATAATACCTTAATAAGCATCTAGAAAAAGAATTTATTCGCCCTAGTTAATCTCCATTTACCTTACCTGTACTATTTATTAAAAAGCCAGGAGGAGGCTTAAGATTCTATATTAATTATTAAGCTCTAAATGTAATTATAATTTAAAACTAATATCCAATCCCCTTAATTTAAGAGACGCTTGACCGCCTAGTAAAGGCACAATATTTTATAAAGCTTAATATAGTTACTGCCTTTAATTAAATTCGCGTCTAAGAAGGAGATAAAAAGTATATAGCCTTTTATATATAATGGGGACTCTTTAAATACCTAGTAATGCTGTTTAGTGTAAAGAACGGTCCTAGTATATTTTAGCAATATGTTAATAATACGCTTTATAAATTCCTTAATATATTTGTTACCGCGTATATTAATAATATCTTAATTTACTTGTCTTTGCTTTCTAAGCATTAAAAACACGTCTAAATGGTCCTTAAACATTTGCGAGATACAGGTTTACAATGTAATATTAAGAAATACAAGTTCTATATGTCTGAAATTACGTACCTAAGCCTAATTATATCCTGTAACAGAATTAAAATAGACCCTAAAAAGGTCGCTACTATTATAAACTAAGAAAGCCCTAGTAACATATAAGATATTTAAGGATTTCTAGGATTTATAAATTTCTACTATTAATTTATTAACTACTTCTTGAAAATTGCCTAACTATTAGTAAACTTAATAAGGAAGAATATAAAATTTAAATAAACTACTAGATGTAAATAAGCTTTTAATAATTTAAAATAACGCTTTATAACTGCCCTAATTCTTGCTTACTTTGACCCTAACCTTAAATATATTGTTAAAACAGACTCATCTAATTATGCCTTAGGGGGAGTATTATTATAGTACAATAAGAACAGTAAGCTATGTCTAATAGCCTTTCTCTCCTAAAAGCTCGCCCCTACCGAATTAAACTACAAGATATATAATAAGGAACTACTTGCAATTATTAGATACTTTAAACAATAGTGTTTAGAACTTAAAGGATTGTTGTTCCTAATATACGTATTAATAAACCACAAGAACCTATAGTATTTTATAACTATAAAGCAATTAACGCAACGCTAAATTTATTAGGCTGAATACCTCTTACAATTTAACTTTAAGATTATGTACTAACTAGGTAAACTTAATTAGAAGCCTAATGTATTAATATAATGATTATAAGACCTACCTGTAAACGCTTTAGATAAATGGATTATAAATTAATTACGGATCCTATTACCCCCTAAATATTTTAAGAAACTACGTCCTATATTCCTAGATATGGAACTTGATAGAAACGAATTAGAAATTAATAAATAGGAAATGGAAATTAATAAGCTAATAGAATACAAATATAAGAATAATATATAGATAGCAGATATAATGGAAGCGATTTAAACAAGAAAATAATAGTATAAAGATATTATACTTGCCAAATGCGAAATTTGTAATAATTGACTATACTATTAATAGAATATAGTAGTCCTGAATTTTAAACCTTTGTGATTTAAGATACTTAAATTTATATATAACTCTCCTATAGTAGGACATCCTGGCCATATAAAAACGTATAAGATAGTCTAACGAGCATATTACTGGCCTATAATGTATAACTATATGCAAAAATACGTTTAAGTATACAGAACGTGTATTCGTGGAAAGACTTCTTATATAAAGAAATAAAGAGTACTTTAACTATTATTAATTCCAATGCAAAAATGGCGTAATATCTTAATTAACTTTATAGTAGATTTACCTAGCAGCAACGGATTTATAAATATTATAGTAGTAGTTAACCGCCTTATAAAAATGTGATATATAATTCCTATAGACTTAATTAATATTATCTTAGTAGCTAAATGTTTTATTAAACACGTTTTTAAGCTATATAGACTCCCTAACTTAATAATATCTAACCATAGAAGCCAGTTCGTTTTAGACTTCTAGTAAGCTCTATATAAATGATTAAGTATATAAATATGACTCTTAACTACATTTTATCTAAAGATAGACAGTTAAACTGAAATTGCAAATATAATTATGGAATAATACCTATAAATATACTGCTCCTACCTGCAAGACAACTGGGAAAAGTGGCTGCCTTTAGCTAAATTTACTGCGAATAATACAATAAATAAATTAACAGGTATAACACTGTTCTATGCAACCTATAGACAAGACCCTTAACTTAGATTTAAACTATAACCTAAAATTAATGCAATAGGACCCATAATTAAACAGATTTAGTTAATTAATACGCATAACTTCGCTGATTAAATAAAGCAGTTAATGGAACTACTATAAAGTAAATTAACGTACGCTTAAATGGTATAGAAATGGCATGTAAATAAAGAACAAGCTCCTACATGGGACTTTAAAGAAGGTAATATGGCTTACCTAAATACATAAAATATAAAGACTTAACGGCCCTTAAAGAAACTTAATTAGAAGTTTATAGGCCTATACTAAATTAAAAAGAAACTAAGCCTATACGCCTATAAGCTTAAACTACCAACTAAGATAAAAATATACCTAATGTTTTATATAAGCTTGCTGCAACCTTTAAAAGGTAAACCTTTAACTTGTAAAGTACTGCCACCACCTCCTATAATTATTAACAACGGTAATGGTTCTTACTTTATTAACTTAATTGATAATATGCGATAGAAAAAATAATCTAAATAATTTAAACTTCTTATTAAGTGGAAAGGATATAAAACATAAACCTAAAAAACCTATAATTAGATTAAGGCCGACGCGCCTTCCTTAGTAAAAGAATTCTATAAGAACTATCCTTTGCGGCCTACTCTAGCTAGATAGATATAACATAAAGGCAAATAACTACCACCTAATATGAATACACGAAACTCGAATTTAAAAAGAACTTGAAATAAGTTATAACATTTATAACGCGATTACGTGATATGCAAGATATTAAGGAACTTTAACCAGCGGTTAAAGTTGTTTAATTGGTCAGATCTGCCTTGCCAAGACCGCCACCCAACGCGAAAATACAATACGCGATAAAAAAATTATAAACTCTTAACTAAATTAAATTATTTTAAACCTTTGGTTAAAAGGGGGGGTACTATAACAGAACTAGCCTAGTTATAGTAGGAATGTCTTGGTAAAATACTTAATAGATAAACTTGACGCCTTAATTAACTTCTGCCAAGTTCTGCTAGATTAATCAAATTCTACTAAAGTCCGTCCGTGTATATACATGCGCACGTATCGACCAAGACCCCTAACTATTTAATTATAAGATTCTCTGGTTATTCCTTTCTTTTCTTTACGCAACGTCTTGTTCTCTTCAAGAGCTATATACCCTTAGATTTAGATAGAATTTATATTATTCCTTTAAATCTTCCCCAAAGCCTCTTTGCGCCCTTACACCGTATTATAAATGTCGTAATACTTTTTAAGTTATTTTTTAATTCGAGTTTCCTGCTATTATATTTCGTGTATTTATATTAGGTGGCAGTTATTTACCTTTATATTATGTCCATTTAGCTAAAGTAGGCCGCAAAGGATGGTCTTTATAAAATTCTTTTACTAGGGAAGGCGCGTCAGCCTTAATCTATTTATAAGTTTCCTAGGTTTGTATTTTATATCCTTCCCACTTAATAAGAAGTTTAAATTGTTTAGATTATGTTTTCTATTATATATTATTAATTAAGTTAATAAAGTAAGAACTATTACCGTTGTTAATAATTATAAGAGGTAGCAGTGGCACTTCGCAAGTTATAGGATCATCTTTTAAGGGTTATAGTAAGCTTACGTAAAACGTTGGGTATATTTTTATCTTAGTCAGCGGTTTGAGCTTATAGGTGTACAGGCTTAGTTTCTTTTTAATTTAGTATAGGCCTATAAACTTCTAATTAAGTTTCTTTAAGGGCCGTTAAGTCTTTAGGTTTTATATATTTAGGTAAACCATATTACCTTCCTTAAAGTCCTATGTAGGGGCTTATCCTTTATTCGTATGCCATTCCTATAACGTTTAAGTATACATTAATTCACTTTATAATAGTTCCGTTAACTGCTTTATTTAATTAGTAAAGTTATACGCGTTAATTAACTAGATCTGTTTAATTATGGATCCTATTATATTAATATTAGGTTATAGCTTAAATCTAAGTTAAGGGTCTTGTCCGTAGGTTATATAGAATGGTATTACGCCTATTAATACGTTTATTATATTATTTACAGTAAACTTAGCTAAAGGCAGCCATTTTTCCCAGTTGTCTTATAGGTAGGAGTAGTATATTTATAGGTATTATTCCATAATCGCGTTCGCAATTTCGGTTTAACTATCTATCTTTAGGTAAAATACAGTTAAGAGTTATATTTAAATACTTAACTGTTTATATAGAGCCTGCTAGAGGTCTAAAACGAACTAGCTTCTATAGTTAGATATTATTAAGTTAGGAAGTCCGTATAGCTTAAAGACGTGCCTAATAAAACATTTAGCTACTAATATTGTATTAATTAAGTCTATGGGGATTATATATCGTATTTTTATAAGACGGTTAACTACTACTATAATATTTATAAACCTATTACTACTAGGTAAGTTAACTATAAAGTTAATTAAGATGTTACGCCATCTTTATATTAGAATTGGTAGCGGTTAAAGTACTCCTTGCTTCTTTATATAAGAGGTCTTTCTATATACGCACATTCTACATACTTAAACGTATTTTTATACGTAGTTGTGCATTATAGACCAGTAATATGCTTATTAAATAATCTTATAAGTTTTTATATGGCCAGGATATCCTACTATAGGGGAGTTATATACGAATTTAAGTATTTTAAATTATAAGGGTTTGGAATTTGGAACTACTATCTTCTATTAATAGTACAATCAATTATTTTATATTTTATATTTAGTGAGTGTAATATCCTTATACTGTTGATTTCTAGTTTAAATTGCCTTTATTATATCTACTATCTATACGTTATTCTTATATTTGTATTCTATTAGCTTATTAATTTTTATTTCCTATTTATTAACTTCTAATTCATTTCTATTAAGTTCTATATCTAGAAATATAGGATGTAGTTTTTTAAAACGCTTAGGGGGCAGTAAGATCTATAATTAATTTATAATCTATTTATTAGAAGTGTTTGCAAGTAAGTCCTATAATTGTTATATTAATATATTAGGCTTTTAATTAAGTTTGCCTAGTTAATACGTAATCTTAAAGTTAAATTATAAGAGGTATTTGGCCCAATGAATTTGGCGCTATGTTAGTTGTTTTATAGTTATAAAGTATTGCAGGTTCTTATAGTCTGTTAACACGTATATTAGAAATAACAATCCTTCTAGCTTGGAATGCTATTATTTAAAGCATTTAATGATCGTAAGTAGATTCTTATTATATATCTTATAGTTCGATTTAGCAGGGGCAAGTTTTTAGAAGAGAAAGGCTACTGGATATAGTTCGCCATTCTTATTATATTGCAACAACACTCCCCCTAGCGCATAATTAGATAAGTTAGTTTTAATGGTACATTTAAGGTTAGGGTTAAAGTAAGCGAGAATTAGAGTAGTTATAAAGTGATATTTTAAATTATTAAAAGCTCGTTTATATCTAGCAGTCTATTTAAATTTTATATTCTTCCTTATTAGGTTTATTAATGGCTAGGTAATTTCTAAGAAGTAGTTAATAAATTATTAATAGAAATTTGCAAATTCTAGAAATCCTTAAATGTTTTATATATTGCTAGGGCTTTTTTAGTTTATAATCGCGGCGACTTTCTTAGGGTCTATTTTAATTCCGTTATGGGATATTATTAAGCCTAAGTATATAACCTCGGACGCGTGGAACTTATATTTCTTAATATTGCATTATAGGCCTGTATCTTATAGGCATTTAAGGACTATTCTAATATATTTCTAATATTTAAAAAGCGAGGACGAGTAAATTAAGATATTGTTAATATACGCGGTAATAAATATATTAAGGAATTTATAAAGCGTATTATTAATATATTACTAAAATATACTGGGACCGTTCTTTACGCTAAATGGCATTACTAGGTATTTAAAAAGTCCCTATTATATATAAAAAGCTATATACTTCTCATCTCCTTTATATATACAGATTTTATTAAAGGCGGCAACTATATTAAGCTTTATAAAGTACCGTGCTTTTACTAAGCGGTTAAGTGTCTCTTAAATTAGGGGAATTGGATATTGGTTTTAAATTATAATTGCGTTTAGAGCTTAATAATTAATATAGAATCTTAAGCCTCCTTCTGGCTTTTTAATAAATAGTATGGGTAAGGCGAATAGAGATTAACTAGGGCGAATAAATCCTTTTTCTAAATACTTGTTAAGGTATTATCGTATTATAAGCAGTTCTTCTTATAATATACCATATAGTGGACCAAACTTTAGTGTTATGCCAGGCTTAATTTTAATTTTAAAATTATACTTATCTTAGTGCGGGGCTAGTTGGTCTATAAATTGTTTTTTAAACTTATTAATTAAATTATAGTACTCTTTAGGTATAAAAGGTTAAGAATTAATATACTATTTCGGTTTTAGTGCTTTCTTAATATCTTCTATAGTTATAGCGAAGATTTTATAATCTTATCTTTTTGCTAATAAAATAAAAGATACGGCCTATATTATATAAATTTTAAGAGGTTTTAATAAAACATCTTTACATTTTTTACTATAATTAGCAGTTATAGCTTTATTATCTTATTTTAAGGTTTGTGGCAAGGGTAATTCGTATTATATTAAATTTAAATAATTGTATTTATGTTTATAGAGCATATAGTTTTTTAAGCAATAACTTCGGCAGTAAGTTATATAGAACTTTAGCATTTCTTTAACCCAACTAATTAAGGGGTTGTGTTACTTTAGCTATCTATATCTAAGTATAACTTTATATTACTTTAAGGGTATTACAAACAGGGAAATATATTTAAAGTATTTACCTATCCTTATTTTCACTAGGGTGTAGTATATTATTTCGCTATATATTAAGGGTTTGCCGTTAAAGCCTTATAGGCCTTAGGGCTTATCAAGTTTCTTTAATTTTAGGCGTTAAGTTTTTGTATAGTTTATATTAATAAAGCCTATACTAGTGGCTCCGCTGTTGATTAGGATTTATACCTCCTTCTATTTTCTAAGTATTTAAATTTCGCTAAGTACATTAAGGGAGTTATACCGTGTATTAGCGCTAGAAGAGCCTAGACACTTATAATCTTCCACTTTTTATCCTAAGGCGTAACTGTCGGTATACTCGCTTTATTAACGTGCATAAATATCACTGTATTGCGATATGTATGCGGTGTTGAAGTTGGTAGTTATTAATGTCTAGAAGTAAGGGGTTGCTCTAAGGTTAGGTTAGCTAGCCTCGCTTTGTGGTCTTGTAACTACATCACATAACTAACATTCTGATACTGGAGCAACTCTAAAAAGAAGGCTAATCTATATTCTAAAGTCAAGTTTACTTCTAGACTATTTGTAGCGTATACGTAATAGCTTCTACGCTCCTTTTACAGGTCTGTAATTATATAACCCGTATTACGGCTTGTATAAATGTCTCTAAACCAAAGCCTGTAAAATACTGTATTACGGAGATACTACGCTAAGGAAGAGAAGAAGAAGAAGAGTTGTTAGGGGTAGCAGGTTAATATATTACAAGGGCCGCTAAGGCGCTAGTAGTAAGCGAGCTAATAGCGATTTTCTATGCCGGGCATGGAAAATCCTAATTGGTTGGTTAAATTTAGGGTCCGCACTATTATAATTAGTTACCTAACACTAAGCTAAATCTAAGTTCGTTGATTTAACCTATCCTATAACTTGTGGGTTGATTCGGTTTGTATTAATAAGCTATTAAAGAGCCGCGCAGGGTTTTCCCTTCGTTATAGTATTAGTAGGGTTGGCCTCTCTATTAATCCATTTCACCTCCGTAATCTATCTCCGTTTATAGGCTTGCCGGAGGCACATTACGTCAATTATTAGGCGTTTTTCTTAGGTGGTTCCGAGTCGTACTAGACAGTTATATAAGGACTTAGAGTTAGTGCAAAGCACAAGTAGAAGGTTGATTTGTAGGATCTTATCTACTATAGACTTGATCGCAACGCCAATGTTAAAGCCATAGGCTGTACTATAGAGTTTAGAAGCTAGTACGCTCTAAGTAACTCTTTTACACTTAACTAAGCTCTAATGGACAATATTGGCCTTCTTTATAGTATTAGCTAGTACGAGGATGTAGCTAATCTGCGAAAAAAGGTCCTTATTGTTAGCAAATAACGCGTCCGTAAATACCAGTAGCTATAGGGTTTTAATATCTAACTTAACAAACTTAAGACCTCTATTAGCGTTCTCAATTTGCTAATTTAGACGCTTATTTAACTGTTTTACGTCTTTCTTGTTGGGGTTAATTACCTGGGCGGTAAAGGATAAATTAAATAAGACTTTTGGCTGGTATACTAAAGCGATATATACACCTCTAGTATATTAAGCGATGTACTGGTCCTTTAGAGTTAAGGTTCTTGTGGCTCCTCTGTTACGGACGCTTTAAGTATAATGTTACAACTACTTGGAGAAGAGTCACAGGAAGCTAGTTGGTTAATATAGGCACAGTCTAGGATGGATCTGGTGGAACCATGTAACGAGGAATAGTAAGCGAGTCACATAATATTGTACGCAGTGTACGAAGTGTACGCAGTGTACGCTATGTATAACACATATAACACGTACCTCACGTATAAGAGAGGATTTCTTAGGAGTACGGTTATGTATTTAAAGGACCTCAGTCCCTACCGTAGATAGTTCTCTCCTTGTAGTAAATCTTAGAATATAATTAGAGTTAATCTGTTAGGTAACCACTCCACCAGTTATTATTACGTTATTGTTTTATTCTTACCTATATACCCAGCCTAATAACAGAACCCACCGTAGTTCCTACTATAAGGTTCCGTTATATATTTACTACCAAAGTCACAGTATTTAAATAAAGTTAAATAATATGCCACTAAGAGCAGCACCAGTTGCAACGGCGTCGGCAACAGCTATAACCTCAGGACTAGGAGATACCAGTATAGACAATAGGGATTCTCAAGTGGTTACGCGAGGTCAGTTATAGGAAATGGTTAATTACTTATAAGATAATAGTAGGATACTTAAAGAACGCATTAATGGAATTAGAGTAGTAAAGATTAAGTTACCTTTAATTAAACGATTCTTAGGAGAGAAGTCAAAGCTTAAAGGATTTCTTACGCAGATATACTTTAAGGTAGTATAGGAAGGAGCGAAGTTAGTAACATCGTTAGATTAAGTAGCCTATGCAGGATTGTTCCTAATGGGGAGGGTACTTAAGTGGTTTAAGCTATATCTTATGGAAATACAGGCCAATGGCATAACAACTACTAACTAGGACGTACGGTATATATTTACCAGTTGGAACGGGTTCGTAGAACGGTTAATATAGATATTTAAAGACCTGGAGGCTATAACCACAGCAAAACAAAAGCTTCAGAACTTAGTACAACGCACTTTAGTAATTAAGTATACAATATAGTTTTAAATATTAGCCATGTAGGTTAAGTGGAATGATAAGGCGCTTATAGTATAGTATAAATAGGGACTTAAGGCTAAAGTCCAGGATGCAATTATCCTAATAGAAGATGCGGATACTCTAAGAGAGTTAATAGATTAGTTAATAAAGATTAATAATAGAATCTACCAAAGGGAATAAGCTAAGAGAGGGTAAGATAGAGTTCCACAGTTATATAAGGCGTAGAGTACGCAACAATAGACATAGAGTTAAAAACCATGGAATAGCGCAGAGCCAATAGACCTAAGTAGTACCAAAGAAACCTGAAGATGGGAAAAGAAACTATAGAAACCTAGAAGTTAAGGATTAAGTAATTAAAGGACCTAAGAGCAGAGGCCAAACCAGGGATCTTAGTAGTAGAAGATATTTAGGCGGACTCTATAGCAAGAAAGATGGTTTAAAGATAGAGCTTATATAAATTGCGGAAAATAGGGTCATTTTGCCAGAGACTGTAGAGGTGGTTAGAGTAACTATATGGTAAAGGGAACTAGACCAGCAGACAGCATATACATATAAAGGGACAATGGTGCACTATAAGGAATAAAAGAGTATTTAATTAACAGTTTTATGTATTATTATAACAACGTATGCCAAATTTATAAGGATACTAAGTATGGCGTAAGCTATTAGCTATAGAAGCTATTGTTATCTAAGTTTAAAGGAACTAATAAACCAGCTCATAGATTAGATATTAAAGATAATAAATTTAATATAGGCGAAGCATTTACCAATAATAAGGCAATAAAGGCAGCTTACTAGGAGTATATAGACCTTAGAGAAGTCGAAATAGAAGCAGAGACTAAGACCATTACAGAACAAGGTTTAGTAATAGGTATTACAACACCATTAGATACAATTTCCATTGCTTTATAAAACAATAGGAGTAATATTTAGAAGAAACTAAGTAAGCAGATAACTGCTAGTGCTAGCTTATTACTTAATAAAGGTAAAAGGCTATAGGCTTAAGATTCTTAAGAAGAGATAAAAGAAGCTTAAGATTCTTAAGACGAGATAAGACATACCTAAGGACCCATAATAGACGAAAACTGATAGAAAAGGGCAGCAACTTAGTTCAGTAACAAATGAATAAGTATAGGACGCAAGTTTAAGAACTACAAGTTCAGAGAACAAATAAGAACGTTAGCAATCCTAGGTAAACGCAGTGTTTAGCCTAAAGATTAAACAGTTAATACTAGGATTAAAAAGCAAGATAACTATAAAGATCCAGCTGCAAGACGCAGAAAACAAGAAACTATGGATAAGTTTAGGACAAGAATTATTGCATGGCAAGAGTAGAAGCTAGATAAGAGATTAGCTATACTAGGTTATATAAGGGACAGAGTACCTATATAAAGAGTTACTAATAGGCCAAGTGCAGGGACACCTAGGGCAAAATAGTTAGATAAACTAGAATAAGAAGAGGATCTAGATATTCTAACTAGGTTTAAAAAAAGATATACTAAAGGATATTATAATACAGTAATAACAAGGTACTTTCTAATAGATAGACTATATATACTAAACTAGTTATATGGAAAGTAGTATAGGCAACGACATAATAACAAATAGGCAGATTTTTATATATAGCTAGATAAAAAAGTTATCTAAGACTGTTATAGGACACCTCCATGACACCTTACACACGTCCACCTGTTTCCACCAACGCAGCAAGAAGAGACCAACCGCGAGACGGCAATCTGCCGGCAATCTACGGCAATCTGATAGCAATCTGCCGGCAATCTACGGCAATCTGATAGCAATCTGCCGCATTCTGCCATATTTTGCCAAGTCTAACGAATCCTACCAAGTTCTGCCAGGACCGCTCCTTAAATCCTATCCTACTCTATACACATGTCAACTAAGTAATAAAACTAATAATATATACCCTTTCTCCCCGTTTCCTTACCTTCTCTCCTTATATAATGTCTTAACTTTATTACGCAGTTTATGTACATAGCTTAATAATATCTACTTTGCTATATATTACCATCGCTTGTACTCGCTCCGTGATACTACGTTGTGTTAACCTTATATACCACCCTCTAAAATGCAGAACGACTCTAAAGCCCCTATAATAGCTGCTAGCATTATGTCCGCACTCTAAGAACAATTAGTAGAGATATAAAAGTCCTTTATAGACGCCCTTGCACAGAACTAAGCCACTTTAACTTAATAATAAGCTAAATAAGAGGCACAACACCTATAAATAATCAAGGACCTTTAAGAAGAAGTTCGTACCCTTAGGATGCCTACACTAGGGCCCTAAGACTAAACGCCTTCTCTAGAGATAAACACGCGGGACGAGAGTCCCAAACCTATAGTAACTATTTATCCTAAACCAACTACTGCACTGTAATAATCCAAACGACTACTAGACCCTCTAATATTTACTAGTAAATAATAAGAACTCTAATTATTCCTAAGCTAGCTTAAAAATAAGCTAACTAGTAATATTAACCGCTACCTAACTAAAGCTAACCAACTCTGCTACGCCCTAAGTTGACTAGGAGGAGACGTAGCTAACTTTATTAAACCCCTTTAACCAAACTTAGTATAAAGTCTAGTTATACTACTTAAAGCCACGTACAGTAACCTAAACTGTTAAGCTACCGCTTAAAGGAAGATAAACTATATAACTTAAGGAATAAAAAGTTTCCTAGTATACTTCTCTGAATTTAACTGTTACGTAAAGGAAATAGGCTGGAATAACTCCGCACTGGTTAATAGCCTTATTAAGTCCCTAAGCCCTAAACTAAAAACCTCCCTAATAGGTGTAGACCTACCAGGAGCTCTTAACGCCTATATAAACGTCATTAATAAATGGTATAATAATATACTACGCCTAACACCAAAGTCCACTCCTTAATACAATATAACAGCCCTGTAAATGTCTACTAAGTTATTATCTCAGCCTAAGCACCCTAACGCTATGGATATTAATATAGGGACCCTAGAATACGCTCTACTAGGGTCCCCTAAATAAGAACGACGCATTAAGCTAGGCCTTTACTTTAAATACGGAAGTAAGGAACATATCTTAAGATACTGCTCCGTCCCTATGCCCTAATATAACTTATAAACGGCTAACACTAACAACCGTTTACTATATCAATCCTCTAGTTACCGTCCCTGATCTTTACCTGGCTCCAGCCCCACATCTAGTAAGCACCACTTATAAGGACGAAGTTATAACTAATGTTTTATAGAAACCCCTTCCCACTTACTACCAAAAGGCATATTTTAGAGTTAAGTCGCTTTCTAGGATAGCTATGTTATAGGATCTTGTTAAATGCATTAAATATTGCAAAACCTAACTCTTGGGATTATAGTATAACCGTTAACTACCGTCTTTAGCAGAAAGGTTAATAAGCTAATACTTAAGTCCTAATTAACATAGGAGCTAGCGGCATAGGATTTATTAATAAGATCTTTATATAAGACAATAGGTTTACCCTAATACCCCTTAACCGGCATATTAACGTATTTAGATTTAATAGCAAACGCACTGTCTTAGGCCGTATTACTTATATAGCGGCCCTAAGACTCTAATACCTAAACTATAAAGAATTAATTAAGCTCTTTATAACTATCCTAGGTTACCTAGTGATCCTTAAACAACCCTAGATAAAGCTACATAAGGTAACCATTAATTGGGATAACCTTAAGCTTCTATTTACCGCCTCCTACTGCAAGTAGAAGTGCCTTACAACTTACTACTTAGACCCTAAACCAAAATCTAGAAAATCTATCAAGATCCACTAGTCTAAAATTTCTACTGATATCTACCCTATACCTAAAAAGTCCACCTAATTCCACCTACCAGAGAATTCCACCGAATTCCACTAATATAAGACTTCCACTAATAACCACCAAGAACCTAAAAATAATATATAACTATATAAACTGACTCTAACTACTGCACCCAGAACTAAGCAGAAGCTTAAGCTTAATATACAAAAGTACCAGAAGAACTGGTATTCTACTATAAAAAGGATACTTAAAGAACCTGAACCTAAATTTAATACTAACTCTATAACTAATACTAAACCCAAACCTAAATAAGAAACTATATAAAAAACTAAGGATAATTTAAGCTCGCTTAATACCTTAGATATCTATATAATTAGAGCTACTCCGCTAGTATAACTCACCAGGAAACCAGAATATATAATCTTCGCTATTACGATAGCTGATATTAAGAAGGCCTTAGCACTAAAGAAGCACACTAACCCCGCCACAAAGGTACCAGTAGAGTACTATAATTATTTAGATGTATTTTTATAAAAGGAAGCTAACAAGCTACTGGAACGCCGTCCATATAATTATAAGATTATAGTTAAAGAAGGAAAACATCCTAGATTTAAACCCTTATACGGGATATCCTAAAACAAACTCTAAGTACTATAGAAGTACTTAGACGAACATCTGGATAAGGGTTTTATTAGAGTAAGTTTATTACCTATAGCCGTACCAGTAATCTTTATTAAGAAACCTAGCGGCGGTCTACGCTTCTATATAGACTACTAAGCCCTTAATTCTGTTACTGTTAAGAACTAATACCTAATCCCATTAATCCAAGAGACACTAAACTAATTAAGTAAGGCTCGCTTCTATATGAAGCTTAATATTATTCACGCATTTAACCGCCTCTATATTATAAAAGGAGATAAATGGCTTACTGCATTTTATACTCAATATGGATTATTTAAATACTTAGTAATGCCATTTAGCCTTGTAAATGCCCAAAGTTTATTTTAACACTTTGTAAATAATACCCTGCGCCTATACCTAGACGTCTTTTATACTGCTTATATTAACGACATCTTAATATACAGCAATAATCTGGCTAAATACCAAAAACATATTAAACTAATCCTGTAAGCCTTGCGCGGAGCTAGTTTATAATTAGATATAGATAAATGCGAGTTCCATAAAACGGAAGTTTTATACCTTGGACTTGTTATTTTTATAGATGGCGTACAAATGGACCCCAAGAAGGTTAAAGTAATTATAAACTAGTAAGAACCTGAGAACGTTAAGGACGTAAGGGCCTTTATAGGCTTCGCCAACTTCTACTAACGGTTTATTGATAACTTCTCCGCCTTAGTTTCACCCCTTATAGCCTTAACCCAAAAGGACAAAGCCTTTATCTTTAATAAGGAATGTAAGAAGGCCTTTACTTATCTAAAGGTTATGTTTACCACTGCACCTATGCTTTAACACTTTAACCTAGACTGAATGAGTGTTATAGAAGCTGACTTATCTAATTATGTTACTGGAGGTATTCTATCTTAATATAACAAGGAAGGAGTATTGCACCCTATAGTATACTTCTTAAAATGACTAAGCCTAGCTAAATATAATTATAAGATCTACGACAAGGAATTACTGGTAATTATTAGATGCTTTAAGCAATGGTAACCAGAACTGAAAGGAACTAGATTCCTAATTAAAGTTCTTAACAACTATAAAAACCTGCAGTACTTTATAACTATAAAACAGCTAAGCCACTATTAAGCCTGCTGGTTAGAATATCTGTCCCAATTCTAATTCTTAATTATATACCGCCTAGGCGTTTAAGGCTAGAAGCCTAATACCCTAACCCAATATTTACAGGACGCACCAGCTTAAGAAGAAGCGCGCTTTTACTGCAATTAGACTCTGCTCCGCCCTAAGCTATTTAATCCCCCTGTTAAAGATCTTATAGTATATACCCTTGAAATAACTGATCGAACTATTAAACAGATTATAGTTAACGAATATTTAAACGATGAATTTATCTAAGAGATGCTTAAGCTAATTTAAGATGGCGTTAGACGCTTTAAAAAGGTTTCTTTAAGCGAATATAAAGTCTATAGAAACTACTTGTACTACCAGAACTGCCTAGTTGTCCCTAATTATAATAAACTTAAGCTTAAGCTCCTTAAACATGTATATAACCTACTAGTAGCTAGCCACCTAGGCTAAGGAAAAACCCTGGAACTGCTCTAACGAGAATACTACTGGCCGAATATGCATAATATAATATAAAGGTACGTCTCTAGCTGCCATACCTGCTGATAAGCTAAAGCTTTGCATAAGACGTATAACGGCTTTCTAAAGCCACTGCCTATTCCAGACCGAAGATAGAAGGATATCTTAATTAACTTTATTGTTGATCTCCCTGTAAGTAAAGGATGCACAAATATTATAGTAGTTATAGATTGACTATCTAAGATAAGACACTTAATCGCCTACCCTAATATGTTAACATCTGCTATTGCCTAACTATTCCTAGATTATGTATGGAAACTCCACGGACTCCCTAAAACAATCGTCTCTAATAGAGGCCGCTAGTTTGTTTTAGCGTTTTGGGAAGAACTAACTACCTAACTCCATATTAAAGTACTGTTGTCTACAGCATATTACCTAGAAACGGATGGTTAAATGGAACGTGTAAATGCTATAATGGAACAGTATATTTGGATATACACGTTATATTTGCAGGACGACTGGATAGACTGGCTTATATTTGCTAAATTTACTGCAAATAACTCCGTCTTAGAAACTATAAAGGTCTCCCTGTTCCTGGCTAATTACGGCCAGCACCCGCAAATAGGTTTTAAACCCTTTAGTAATATTCCTTACCTAGCTTATTAGGCCTTACAAGTTGCAGAAGTAAATGAATTCATAAAGAAGATGGAAGAACTATAAGAGTTCCTTACTAATAAAATAACATGGGCCCAGTCTGTCTATAAAGCCGTAGCAAATAAGAACCAAACCCTAATACCAGCTTACTAAATTGGTGACTTTGTCTGGCTAGACGCAAGAAATCTGAATATAAAACGACCTACTAAGAAACTTAACTGGAAGAACACCAGCCCTTATAAGGTTGGAAAAGTTGTTTCTCCTTATACCTACTGACTGAAGCTCCCTAATACAGTTAAAATCCACCCCGTATTCTATATGTTAGTCCTCTACCCTACCGCCCCTATATTAGACGCCCTACCTGGATAGATCTAAGACCCTCCCCCACCAGTTGAAATGGATGGTAAGGATGAGTACCTTGTTAAAAGAGTTAATGACATTAAGTATAATAAACGGAAATGTAAATATATATACCTTACGAAATGGAAAGGCTTTACTAAGCCCTTATAGGAACCTGTTAACTCTATAGGACTTATATAAGCTGCAGAAGACTTTTATAAACTCTACCCAGAACTACTATAGCCCCATCTCGCAGAAGCTCGAGTTTAAAGGGGGGGTACTGTTATGGGACACCTCCGTGACACCTTATATACGTCCACCTGTTTCCACCAATGCAGCAAGAAGAGACCGACCGCGAGACGGCAATCTACTGGTAATTTACGGCAATCTAATAGCAATCTGCCGCATTCTGCCATATTCTGCCAAGTCTAACAAATCCTACCAAGTTCTGCTAGGACCGCTCCTTAAATCCTATCCTGCTCCATGCACATGTCAACTAAGCAACGAAACTAACGATATATACCCTTTCTCCCCGTTTCCTTACCTTCTCTCCTTATACAACGTCTTGACTTTATTATGTAGTTTATGTACATAGCTTAATAATATCTACTTTGCTATATATTACTATTGCTTGTGCTCGCTCCATAACAAAGACCAACCCATTATAGAGAAACGCATAAGTTATATTAAAGGAGTATTAATTATAATGTTAAGAAACCTAGAAGAGGGATCTAGGGACTAGAGAAGCAAGTAATAAATCTTAGTACCTATAGCAGAAATACCAGTGGTTAGGTTAACTAGGTATAGGTTTAAACTTAAGGATAAAGACGAACTAAGAGTTAACCTAAAACATGCAGCGTATTATACACTATTGTAGATAGCTTGTGTGGATAACATATATAACATGTATAGAGTACCAAAAGATAAGAACTGGAAGTACCTAGTAAGAATATATTAGGTACCAGAGGAAAAGCGGTTTAGGAACGCCAAGTATATACATAGTTAGCACCTAGTAGAAGTACAAGGTTAAGAAGACTTAATATTTTAACTAGGAAGATTCCTTACGGAAGAATACCTAGACGGATAATAGTGGTGGGAGTGCCTAGAGAACACTTATCTATAATATATAGAGGAAAAGAAACAAACTAAGTATTAGCTAAAGTTAGACTAAGTATAGGCAGGATCTAGCAGCCAACAGTTAGGAAAAGGGGAGGTGTATAGAACTAGAGGGAACTAGTATTAGAGCCTTAGACCCTTAAAGGAATTCAAGGTTAATACCTAAATTTAAGAGCTAAGTGGCAAGATCAGCAGTTTAAAGCATTAGTAGATAGTAGAGCAACTAGGAACCATATATCACCAAAGGTAGTGGAAAGGATGGGGTTACCATATAGACAAAAGGAACACCCATATCCACTTACAACAATTTTAGGAGATTAGATAGCCTATAGAGGAGGTATTATTAATCTCAAAACAGGACCTATTTAGATAACTATTAAAGGGAGACCAGTTAGAATGTCTTTTAATATCCTACTATTAGGACAGGATAAGGCGATACTAGGAATACCTTAATTACAGGAGTACAATCTAAAGATTAATTAGGTTATAGGTTAGGTCAATATTAAGGATATATAACAGCGCAAAGTGTGATAGTAAACCAAGTTGGTATAGTACCAAGTCAGAGCGATATATAAAGAGACTAAGTAAGGCTTAAGTTATATACCAAAGAGATACTATAAGTATGGTAAAAAGTTATAGTTACTAGAAAGTGAAAAGCTGTTAGAGTATATAGCTTGGGACTATAAGATAGAATTAAAAGAGGGAATAAGTCTAAAGTTCTTTCTAATCTACAAGCTTACTGAAACAGAGTTAGTAGCGCTTAAGGAGTTTATCCAGGAGAACTTATAAAAGGGATATATTAGACCATTACAGTTATTAGTAGAATATCCAGTATTATTCATCCTAAAGAAAAACGGAAAACTTAGGATGTATATAGACTATAGATAGTTAAACAGTATTACTAGGAAGGATAGGTATCCTTTACCCTTAATTAGCGAAATCCAAGACAGGATAGGCAACGTAAAGATCTTTATAAAGATAGATCTGAGATAGGCGTACCATTAGATTAGGATTAAGAAAGGCAACAAGTAGAAGGCAGCCTTTAGGTTAAAGAAAGGACTATATAAGCTATTAGTTATACAATTCGGGCTTATAAACGCACTAGCAATATTCCAAAAGCAAATTAATAGTATATTAGGAGAAGACCTAGATAAATTTGTTATAGCATACCTTAACAACATTATTATCTACTTAAAGAGTGAGGAATAATATAGAGAATATATTAAATAGGTCTTAAAGAGACTACAAGAAGAACAGATGTTAGTAGTAATTAAGAAATGCGAGTTCTTTACCTAGAAGACCAATTTTGTTAGATTTATTATTAAACTAGGCCAACTTAGCATAGATCTAAAGAAGATTAAGGCTATAGTAAATTGGCAGGAACTAGAGAATATTATATAGTTAAAATTATTCCTAGGGTTTTGCAATTACTATAGAAGGTTTATAGCATAATGGTTATAGAACATTAAGCCATTTATATAGTTAACAAAGAAAGAAGAACTATAGGCATGGGGAAAGAAGTAATAAGAACTATTTAAAAGAATTAAAGAGTTATTTACCTAGGAGCCAGTTCTTAAGATCTATTAACTAGGTCTAGAGACGGTTATAGAAACAGATATATTAGACTTTGCACTAGGGGCGTGCTTCCTATAAAAACATTAAGATGGATGGCACCCAGTAGCATACTATAGTTGAAAGATAACACTACTAGAGTTAAACTATAATATATACAATAAGGAGTTGTTAGGTATAGTTATAGCACTTAAAAAATAGAGAGCATTTTTGCAAGGCATAGAGAAACCATTTATAGTTAAGATGGACTATAAGAACCTTATAGGATTCCTAATAACAAAGGAACTTAACCGAAGATAGGTTAGATAGGCGGAAATACTTATAGAATACTATTTCGAAATTCAGCATACTAAGGGTATAGATAATGCACGAGTAGACGCTCTAAGCAGAAAAGCTAAACTATAAAGTAATAAAAAGCTATCAGGAGCTTTATTACAAAAGAATTAAAACAGATTAATTAGGTATAATTATCCAAAGATTATAGCGACTAAAGAAAGTCAGATCTATAAATTACTAGAGAGTAATTAGATATAGAAGATCTAAGAAGTATAGGCAGAGGATCTAGACTTAAAGCAATACGAAAATAAAGAAGCAACGTATATACCTAAGTCTATTATAGAAGAATTTGTTAAGGAATTCCATAAGGAAATAACACAAGGACATAACGGAGCTATAGGCTTAGTATTAAGACTCTAAGAGGAATATATTATTTAAGGAATCTGGGGACTAGCAAGACAAGTTATAAAGAAATGTTTAGATTGCTAAAGAAACAAACTAATAAGGCATAAGCCGTATAGAGGGCTATAACCTATTAAGACACTAGGAAGACCATAGGAGGTTATATTATAGGACTTTATTATTAAGTTACTAAAGTTAAGAGATCCTATTATAGGACAAGATCATAACGCGATTTTAGTAATAGTAGATAAGCTAATAAAGTAGGGATACTTTATAGTATACACTAAAGAGATAGCAGTAGAGGATATTGCTAAAATCTATATAAAAAAAGTATTCGCAAGACATAGAGCACCAGACAAGATTATATCAGACAGAGATCCAAGATTTATAGCAATATTTTAGGAAATGTTTCTGGCAGAATAAGGAGTTCGCACAGTAATATCTATAGCGTATTATCTGTAAACGGATGGACAAACGGAAAGACTAAACTAGACACTAGAACAGTATCTAAGGTACTATATTAATTACGCACAAAATAATTAGGTATCGCTATTACTAGTTATACAGTTTACATACAATACAACACTATAAGAAGGAATAGGGACATCACTATTTAAGGCGAATTATGGATATAAGCCAAGAACATCATTATCGCCACGTTAAGCAAAAAAGATGAGTAGCACAGCTAAGCAAAGAATAGAGACGTTAGTGAATCTTTATACAGACCTTAAAGAAACAGCTAAACTAGTACAAGAACAAATGAAAAGGTACTATAATGCTAAGAGATCTAAGGGACCAGATCTTAAGGAGGGGGATAAAGTATAGCTACTACACAAAAATTTCAAGAGTTGACAACTAAGTAAGAAGTTGGACTACGTTAGACTAGGACCTTTTAAAGTTAAGTAAAGAATTTTATTAGTTACGTATAAGTTAAACCTACTAGCCAAAATAAAAATCTACTCTATACAACACATCGCAATGCTAGAGCCAGTATATGGGAATATTAAGCCACCAGTCTATAAGGCAGACATATATAGAGGACAAGAGGAAGACAAATGGCAAGTTTTAAAGATTATTAGTCACGAGGATATAGATAATGAAATATGGTATAAAGTAAAGTGGATAGGCTATAGTAAAACTACCTAGAAACTACTAAGCAACCTAAGAAACGCTATAGGAAAGGTACAGGAGTATTAAAAGAAAGTAGGTTAGGCAACATTAATAAAGAAGAATTGCTAAAAAACAAGTCACCTAAGGGGGACCTAAGAGGAGCAATTGCTAAGCTACTTAGAGTTGTTTCCCTTACAGGAGGAGAGCCAATCCTTTTATTACCTAGCTTAGATAGACCCTATTAAACAAGTTTCTACTTCTTAAAACGGACCTTCTCACGGACACGTTTAAGACGAAGAAGATAGGCAGAGGCCAATAAACGGGCTTTAAGGGCACGCTATTAAGCAGCTATAGCCTCCTACTTCGCTTCCTGCGAACGACAAAGCTTATCTAAGGCGCTTAAGAGCTCACTATTAAGCTTTGCAGCGGTAGATTAAATATAAGACCCTATAACAAGTTACTTAGGGAACTTGAAGACTGTTAAGAGTTATAGAACGCGCATACTTAGCGTCAGAAATAGAGCGAACATCGCAGAATAATTAAACATTTGCTTTAGTACACTCTAAGTAAGAGGAAGGTTGTTAAGATAAAGGACTTACTATTATAACATATACTAACCCCGCTTTTGCACAACGAGAATATGGAGACGATATTATCTCACCAAGCGATAATATAGCAGCCACGGTGCGAGCATAATATTGCGCTTATAAAGAAGAAGAAGCTTTAGGTATAATAAGTAAGGATATTAACCAGACTAATTAAATAGACATTACACCTTTAGTGGACAACTTAGAGATGTTAGGGATCTTTAAGGACGAAGATAAAGAGGAGGGAGATAGTGTTACGGACGCTTTAAGTACAATGTTATAACTACTTAGAGAAGAGTTGCAGGAAGCTAGTTGGTTAATATAGGCACGGTCCAGAATAAATCCGGTAGAACTATGTGATGAGGAATGGTAAGCGAGTTATATAATGTTATACGCAGTGTACAAAGTGTACGTAGTATACGCTATGTATAACACATATAACACGTACCTTATATACAAGAGAGGATTTCTTAGGAGTATAGTTATGTATTTAAAGAACCTCAGTCCCTACTATAGATAGTTCTCTCCTTGTAGTAAATCTCAGAATATAATTGGAGTTAATCTATTAGGCAACCACTCCACCAGTTGTTATTACGTTGTTGTTTTGTTCTTACCTATATACCCAGCCTAATAACAGAACCTACCGTAGTTCCTACTACAAGGTTCCGTTACATCCTCTTAATCCTATACTCGTGGCAAGCTTAGTGCTAATTGTACTAAGGTTTATATATTGTTGTTCCTAAGTAAGCGTAATACTCCTATTAGTTAGTAGCTAAATGACTCCACCGTTAAACTTAATGGGTGTATTAATGGTAAGTTATTCCCGTTCCTTAGCCATAAACTTGGCCTTATGCAGCTCGTTTTACTCTGCGTTTATAAAGGTCTTATCTACTAGGAATAGAGTATTATTAGTTTATAGGCCTATAATACTAAAGGGTTTATTACTCTATAGAAGGCAGGGGTCGTACGTAGACTAGTCTATATGTAACTATTAGATATAATACAAGTAATATATCTTAAACCAGTAGTTACCAGCTTCCGGTACTCTGTAAAGTAGTTTTATAACCTTTAGAACGGAGGCCTTGTTAATCCCAAGTTGCTTAATCAGCTTATGCGGAGGTTATACATAGAACTCTTAATTTAGTGTGGTGGTTGATTGTATATAGGCCTATAAAATATCTTGGAGGTAAAGTCGTGCCTATAGAAGCTTTATAGCGGCGATATAGAGAATTAGTTATTGGCTAACTCGTTAAATAGTTAGTAATTAGGTAAGAACCAGTTCCTTTTCTAAGTCGTTATAAGCTTGCACAACTAGTTGGGATTTCTTAAAGGCTTTATTGGTTCCCTTATTCTTAATCTCATTAACGAATTATAAATTAAAGAGTTGTACGCCTTATAGTATATCCGTAAGTCTTACAATCTCAAAAACTCCCTTCTTAAGTAGACCAGTAAGCTCCCTTTATTAGGAGGCGCTAAATTGAGTACTAAATTAACTATTATCCTGTAGGTAAATAGTGGTGTCAGTTATAGCCATAAGTAGAGGGTATTTGCGAGGGCGTCCTCTGCCTCGTTTTAGGGGTTGTTGCTAAGCTTTAGCAGGTCTCTCTAAAACAGTCTTAGGAAGAACTAACCTAGATAGAGGTTTAAATAGCGATTCTAGTCCAATAATTTACTCCTACAATTCAGTTGCTTAAAGGTAGGGTTTTACAACCGTAGATTAAAAGGCTATAGGTCCGCTAGACAGCTTAACAGTACATATTTTACCCTTAATAGTAAGTAAGGTAAATGGCCCGTCCTAATAGCCGCTTTAGCCAGTGTTTCCTTCTCTCCAGACCAAAACAGGTAAATTTGGTAGGAGATTATAAATCATATTAGCATTGGGTCCATTTCGCATATTCAGCGCATTAGCAATCTGTTGTTTAGCTCGTAGCTTCTATATCTCTACCATAGCCTTTTTAATTGCGGCAGCGCGTTATATAACCATAGGGGATAGTGCATTAGATTTAACCATTTAGGGGTAGGCTTTAAAGACTAGAAGTATAGGAACTAGTCCTTTGGGGCCAGCTAAATCATTAATTGCTTTAAACGCCATTTAGAGTCCCATCTCCTTATCAATCTTAGGGATTTCAGTCATAATAATCTAATAGGCTCGCCGTAATAGACTATAGTAGCACTCTACCATTCTAATAGAGTTATGTGCTTTAACCGGTACTCCCTTTATACTAATTCCTATAATAGTGGCGTATTGCTTAAATTCTTTACTAACAAAGTTCTTTTTGGCGTTGTGGGTAATTAGGTCTAGTAGCCCTAGGTAGATATTAATCTAGTATATCTATAGAACGTCCCATATATGTTTGGCGCTAATGTCTTATAGCTATCTACTGGCTTAGAATCGCGTTCCTTTATTAATAACGTATAGGAGGGGTAATCCGCTAATGTATATAATGTTAATAATAATATTATAATTAAAATTAATGTCGTCTTATAGGGTAAAGCGGAATCTGCCTAGTAATTTGCTAAACTTCTAACAGTAGTAGTAGAACTTAGTTAGTTGCTTAATAGCCATTCTGTTAGTTTTATAGCCAGCATAGTAAAGTAGCTTTTGCAATTTCTCAACTAAGGGGTGTCCAAATCGATAATATAGGCGCCGTAGCTCTATATCTGTTAAGTAGTAGGGGTTCGCGTTAAAGGATTTAGATAAATATAACTATAGTAATAAGCTCTATAAGAGAAATGGGTGGCCAAACCGTCGCACTACTGGCACTCTTTTAGTGCGAGTAATAACGACGTTTCTAAGGTTGTTGTAGTAGATTTAGAGTCTGTCCATATCCACTAAACAGAGCAAGAAGGGGGTATCTATATGGACAATATAAAACTGTATCTTGCCTATAGGGGTGACAACATCCGCAGTTTTAATAGAGGTAGCAATTCCAATGCCGAACTGCATGTTAACTTGTCCTTTGGTTAAGGTATTAAGTCTTACAAATTAGTCCGCGTTCTATAGTGCCTAGAATTATCCGTAACTGGCTATAGACTTCTTTAACGTACTAGTATCAATTATAATTCCTATAAATACTATAGAAGTATAGCATAAAGCGGCGGTTGTTATGTTATAGTTAAACAGGTCAGTTTCCGTAGTAGGTTCCGTAGAGGTTGCAGTAAGTAAGTAAGCATAAGCCTTATTAGCTAGTTCTACGCTTATAGAGGTTATTTCGTCTATAGTAAAAGTCCCAAATAATATAAGGTAGCAGCTGTTAGGGTCTTCTAATTCTTCCTCACTATTGTCATTATTAGTGTTTTTATTAGCGTCTGTATCTAGCATAAGAGCTTCAAAGGTCTTATTACACTTATTATTGTCGTCTCCTTTATAGTAGATAGTATATTGTCTAAAGCGTTCTTTAAAGTTACCGTTGCGGCCCTTGTTATTATTAAAACGTCTTTTATACTTATTTTTAGAACGGTTCCGCTCCTCCTCTATATATTTCCATAAGCGGCAGCTCTCCTTTTAGTAAATATAGCACTTGGCCTTTAGGGATCTGACGGTGTTTTGTCTATAGAAGCGGGTTCGGTTACGGTTGTTATGGATATTACGGCGGTATATGCAATCCGTAAAGTAGGCTTCTTAAGACGGTCTTATTAAGGCCTAGGAAGGGTGTTCCTTCTCCTATATAACTATAGAAGATTGCAACTTACTAATTAACTAGGAGAGGTCTTTAGAAGGGTTGGAAATAGTAATACGGTATACTAGTATTCCTTAGCAAGCGGTAACTAGTTTATTTATAAGGAAGAGGTCTGTACGAAACTCTAGATATAATCTATAGCGATATTTTAAGAGCTTATTAAGGAGTAGTTGGAAACTCTAATAGATTTGCTTATTAGGGTTCTTATTAATAATTCCTTAGAAGTCGGTGGCGTTCTATTTAGTAAGGTTTCTCCAATAGTACTCTAGTCCTTTAAAAAAGTAACGCATGTAGTTGCATGCCTTAGTAAATAATCTGGTTAAAAGGCTGCTATTATAGTAGTAATCCTAAGCAAGTCCCTTTAGCATAGTTGGGAATATAGTTATATAGCCTTTAGAAGGTAGACTAGCTCTTTTACAGATATTATAGAGGATAGTTAACTTAAAGTTAAAGCTATTACTCACTTTATCGTACTTCTAGTCGTCTATATAGATCTTGGCGATAGTAGCTGCCTCTTTGCTGTATATAGGCAGGTGCATAGCAGGGTCGGTATTGGCAGTACTAGGGTAAAGATACTGGGCAGGAGGAGCACTAGGTAGGGTAGGAGCAGTTACTAGAGGGAGGGTAGAGGCAGTTGCCGCAGGCAATAATTGCTAATTCTGCGTCTATAGGAGTTAAGTAAGGAGGGTAAGTAGTTAATCCTAGGTAGAGGTAGGTACAGCTTGCTATTAGGTGGCGGTTAGTGCAGTTTACTAGGGTATAGATGCAACAGCTAGTTAGGGTGTTATAGGGGTAGGTATTTATGTTCTAGGTGTTGTAGCTATAGCTATAGGCTAGATTATAGGCGTTAGAGATAGTGGAGGTAGTTAATAGTTTACAGGCGTTAGCACTATATAGAAAGGTAGTAGGCTATAGGGGGAGGTTGTAGGAACTAAAGAGGCTATAACTAATAGGGTTATAGCTTAATTTAATATCAAAGCTATTTATATTAAGTTAAGTTATTCTTATAGTGCCACTATAATTATAGGGCTAACTTCCTTAAGAGCTCCTATAATTTCCTTATCTGTCCATTTATAAGGTTCCTCTTCTATAAGGACATTATATAGAACCTTATAAAGTGGGTATCTATTGCTATATGTGGCGACATATACTCCTCTTTAGAGTAGGTAAGTATGGAGCTTTGCTCTAGTAACAGAGCATATCTTTCTAAAGTCCTTAATGGTAAAGCCTTTAAATTCTTCTTAGAATAGCAACCGTAGTATATAATCTATAAAGTTCTTATATGTATACTTATAGATTTTCATTTCTATATATTCTTCCAGGTCTTCCTCTAAGGCAGTTGCTATATCAATCCCGTAACCATGTCTGGTGATTCTCTCCTTCCATTTAGGATCCATCTTGTTATTTAAAGCAGTATACTAGTCCTTGTATATATTGTAGTTTAAGGTTAAGGTTGAGGTCGAGGTCAAGGTTAAGGTCGTTGAGGTAAGGGTGTCAAGGTAAGGGTGTTTGGGTATATACGTCCTTTGCAGCCGTCGGGCCTGTAAAGTATTCTTAGCAAGACTGCGATTCTCTCAGCGATCTATTATATTGGCTGTAAGGCCAGTACAAATTCTCTTAAGCTTGAGGGAGGTCGTAATCTTCTTTAAGTAAAGATACAATTCTCTAGGCAATCTAATGCGTTAGCAGTTAAGCTAATACGTGGTCTCAAGCTTTAAGGGTAATATAGCTTTCTCCTTTAACTAAAATAGATAAGGCTAGGCAATCCGTGTACTGTTTCTAGTACGGTTCTTAAGCTCTAGCTTATTGCGTATTTTCTAATCTGTACATCTACTAATCAGTGTCAGTATACTCGCTTTATCAACGTGCACGAATATCACTGTATTGCGATACGTATGCGGTGTTAAAGTTAGTAGTTATTAATGTCTAGAAGTAAGGGGTTGCTCCAAGGTCAGGTTAGCTAGCCTCGCTTCGTGGTCTTGTGACATGACTAACATTCCGACAGTAACTTAGCCTTAGGATAATTCATTTTCTAGGTTAACCAAAGGCAAGATGCTTCGTGGCAACTAAATATAATTTATAGAGCGGGTGCGATTTAAGAAATAAATATAACTTAAGGATTAAGAGGAACTATAGTGGACCTTTTTAAAAGGGTAAGTTCGGCAATGCTTTTAAATATATCCCTTTTTACCATATCCAAAGCATTCTCCATTTATGGCTTGGGTTCTTTATTTATTAGTTCCCAAGGGTATATAGGATCGAGCGGCATTAAGGTCCATAGGGTTATATATAGGGCTTTTAGGTTTTAGAGACGGATCGCGATTTAGGATATATACCAGTTTTATAGAATTTTTTAAGCGCAAGGTATAGTTAACTTTAGGGAATAAGTCTATTTATTATATTAAAGGTCCTTATTAATTTATTAATATATCATAGCAAATTTAGACAGGTTTTTTAGTAGTTCTCTACCTACTAGCTAGGCTCTAATCTTATCTAAGATAGCTTATTAAAGGGCAGTAACTCTAGCGGCTTTATTCTAATCTAGTTCGCCAATAAGGCCTAAAAATTCTAAAAAGAAGCTGGTAAAGTCTCGGTTCCATTATTATAAGTTTTTAAGTTTAGTAACAGCTATATATTCGCGGCTAGCGTCATTATATATTCGTTCTAGCAGAGAGATAAAGATTTTAAAATTAATAAAGGTGCTATTATGGAAGAATGGATCTATAGTACGTGCAGCATCTTTACTTAAACGAGATATTCCATAGCTAACCTTACTAGCTTTAGTAAGGTATTAGTTATAATTTATTAAAAGTTTAAGACAGAGCTTGGTTATAAAGGGATATAGGTTATTTTAATTTCTATTAAACATTAGAGGATTAGGGAGCTTTTTAGATTTTATAGTAGGTATTAAATTTGTTACAGCTATAGGTTAAGTTACTATTACTGGTTCAGAGTTCACGTTTAAGGGGCTAGGTTTAGATACAATTATTTTAATCTTATTTACAGGTGTTGTTATCGGGGTCTCTAACATAAGTGCCTTAACATTGCAAAGTTCTTTGCGAAGTGCTTCCATTAATTGCTAATACTAGGCTTCTAGTGCAGCCCGCTGCTAAGCTAAGGCGTCCATAAAGGACTGTTACATTATAGTTAACTGTTCCCTAACTAGGGTTATAATACTCATAGTTATTAAAGCGGATTCGGGTTCGTTTGCCATTTTAATAGTAGTTATTTTAACGTAACGTAATATAAGGGCGCGAAGAGGCTTTAGGGAATATTTAAAGGAATAATATAAATTCTATCTAAATCTAAGGGTATATAGCTCTTGTAGAGTACAAGACGTTGCGTAAAGAAGAGAAGGGAATAACAAGAGAATTATATAATTAAATATTTAGGGGCTTGGTGGTCGATGCGTGCGCACGTGCGCACGCGGTCTTTAATGGATTTCGGTAGAATTCGGTCAAAGCTTCGGAATTTATCTGTCGAGTATTTCACCGAGACATTCCTATTGTAATTAGGCTAGTCCCATTACATTAATAAGACCTTATCCTTTTTTATATTTATAGGGCAGTCCTTTATAAAGTAGTTTTTTTATCTATAGTTAAAGCAAGCTCCTTAATTACTAAGAGCCTGGATATAGGGGTTATTATATATAGGCTATATATACGTGGAAAGTACGGTAGGGCTTACTATATAGCTGCTTGCGAAGTTGGCCGTGGGTAGTATAGCTAGTGTAAAAGAAGTTGTGGGTTGCGCAGGGCTATTATAGGCCGTTCTTGCGGTGCTCATAGTCTGGTTTAAAGCATTTCTAGCTTTTAATTGTTTGGTATATGCCTTAATTTAATAGAGGCCTTAGTTAACAGCTAAGTAGTAGTCCATAAGTTCCTTTAGCATTTATATAGTAGTAAAGACTGGTAGTATAGCGCGCTATAGATCTAGGGTAAGTTTATTAAAGAGGTTAGGTAGTAAATCTTTCTATGGGATTTAAGCTTAGCTAGCTAGGTATAAAAAGTAGGTCTAAAAGGCTAAAAAGGTCTCCGTTGTTTTTATTATTAGGCTTTTATAGTTAAGGTAGACGTTTTGTACCTTAAATGGGTCCTTATAAATAGAAGATAAGTAGTTAATTATTTCTTCCTTAGAAATGAATAGGTCTGCTAAGTCTTAGGTGTATTACAGGCGTAAGTGCGTTTAGGCATTCCTACCTATATAGCCAAAGATGTAAGCCATTTTAGCTTAAGTAGTGGGGAAGTAATCTATATTAACTTTAAGCTTATCCTATAACTAAAGCTTCCAATTATTAAAGGTGGAGTTAGTTCTATCCATAAGTAGTAAAGGGTCTACAATCTTTACAGACCATAATGATATAGATACTATACGTTGGGCTAGGGTCTTAAGGACTATAGTAAGCCTTTAAATGTCTGATAATTTATTATTAGCTATAGGTATATCCCTAGCTTTAAGTGGCTCTTAGAGCTGCTTAATTTTAGTATTAGCTGCTATAAGCTCTTCCTAGGGGTTTAAAATAGTAGTTGTTTTACCATTAGAGGTATTTGCGGGTCCTATAGCGGCTTTGCCGGCTATGGTGTTTCTTAGCATAGTAGTACTGTTAGGTAATTTCTGGTAGGGGGTTCTGGTCTATACGTATCCTTAAGGTCCGTTCTATTCTTTTAGGTTCCGTTTTTTGGTTCTTAATATCCGTTCTAGTTCTAGTCTTAGTTCTATAGATATATTTTAAGTTCCTTCTTAAAAAGAAAGGGTGGTTAAGCTTTAGATAATATTAAGGACTTAGTTAATTAAGGCACGTGCACTATAGAGAGACGCGGGCAAGCCTGTATAATTAGTAGTCTAAAAACAAGAATCTAAAGCTAGAGAAAGGAAAGGAGAAGAAGAGCAGCGCTGGTTAAAGTAGGGTTCTTTTATGCGGTCCTCTAGTTACGTGACCACAGGTTCTACCAAGTTCTGCTAGCCAAGTTCTGCTGTTTTCTGCCAGGGCCGTGACAGTAATAGAGTTTACTTAAAAGGATACCAATATAGTACTTTTTATAAGCACTGTTAATGATGGTAAGTTAAACACCTTAACTATAGGCTTAAAATCTAATAATGTTATACATCGCCAGGTTACTAGATAAAAGTTACCATATAGAAGTGTCCTCCCCTTACTACTAGTGGTGCTAAACGGACTCGGAAGGTCTTTAGCAATAAAGATAAGATAGAATTGCCTATTTCTACCTTTATTTTCTACTATAATTACTATATATACAGTATGGATATTGCGGATTAACTACGCTTGTATTTTATAACGTAGAGGGTCTATAGGAAGACCTAGAAGCCTCTATAGTATTTCCTATTAGATACTATAATTTACAATTACTTCCTACTATCTTCCTATACTTCTACCAATTATCACGCGCTCTATAGAAACGGCCATAAATAGTTCTAAATTAACCTCTATAACGCCTTATTTAAACACTTAATTTAAAAGCAAAAGGCATATACATAAGAACATCCTCCTTAACGCGCTATAAATAATATAATATAGGTTCCTACGGCGTAGCACAAGCTAATTAAGCTATTTAATAGGAAGGTCAACTGCTTAGCTTGCGTAGAGGCTGGTAGACATACTTTTTTTTTTTTTTAATATCCGTTGTATTATACTACGTACAATACCGCGCATGCAGCCTCTAGGCTATGGCGCTATAGTTCTATATACATAAATCCTTCCTAGGCAGCTTAACATGTACTAGTAGCTATATCCTCCTAGTTTATAAACCTCTAGACTAGACGTTTACAGTTCCTTAGTAAAACACTAAGTTGCTACAACTATTTGGTAATGAGAAAATGGTAGAAAAACTATAAGAAATCCTAACGCCTGTCTCTGTCCTTTTGCAATTTATTTCTATCCTTTTGCTCTCTGTGGTCTATTTTCTAGAAATCTAGTAGGAGTTACCTCCTTCTAGAATCCTATTTGTTTTTATTCTTCTATAGACCCTTCTAAGTTAGTACTTATTCATGTACTAGTTTAGCTGCTTTAAGAGTCTCGCAGTCTTTACTATTAGCAAAGTGTTCTTCCTTACAATTAATGCAAAGAGGGGTAGTATGCTTGCACGGCTTGCCCATTACCA
>Ga0307507_10003020_pt1 | contig 33698 bp, 21 predicted proteins | sample 7_EM_MG_FD_207223 | JGI IMG/M metagenome (GOLD analysis project Ga0307507, IMG submission 207223) | Populus trichocarpa ectomycorrhiza microbial communities from riparian zone in the Pacific Northwest, United States - 7_EM | ecosystem: Host-associated > Plants > Roots > Unclassified | place...
AGGATTCCAACTATCCCTGCCTCAACTGCCAATCTATTTTCTTGGTATTTCACCTTTCCTAATCTATCACTGTTGCTGTGGTTACAGCATTTTCGGCAGGGGCTATCTCAAGTGCTGGATCCCTCTACTGAATTTCGTTGTTTCACCTCTCTGAGGAATAGACCTTTGCAGCAAGAAGTTTGTGTCATCGCGAAGCGTTCCTTTGGGCATGGCTGCCAAGGCTTAGGACTTGCGCCTCATGCCATCAATGAACAAACAAACACGTCTCCCCAAACAACCTTCAATTTACTTCAAGCGAAATGTCTCCACCTCGACCCCGCATATCATCCCCTTCGCCTTCCTTTAAACAAATAACGTACCAACTCTCGCATGCACACACCTATACATCCAAAATTTACCCGCGCCCGCTCGCTTCGCGCCCAGTCTCGCTTTCGGAGATATTAGTTGTTGGCTATGAGTCCGGAATCAAGATCTTGTGGCGCGCTCCACCGAAACCGGAGGAGGATGGGGACGAGACGATGGCTCCGGACGATCATCAGCAGCAGAGTGAGGAGGCGCAGGATGAGCTTCGGCAGGGAGCATTTGCTTGTGAATACACAATTCACCTAGGCACCTCCGTGAGCTGCATTTCTTTCCCACCGGCCTCGATCTTGCCTACCGAAGAGCCAACAGAGGACATCGACGATCAGGAGAATGAACTTGAGTTTATTGCGGAGAACCTATTATATAGGAATATGCTGATTGTAGCGGCTTGTGGTGATCGGACGATTCGTCTTATTACTCTACCGCTCGCACCTCCCTCCTCTCCTCACAGGAAACACGAGCATATTGTTGTTTTAGGTGGTGGGGTATCTGGCCATCGCGAGCCTGCCGAATGTGTGTCCTTGTCAGTTCTTCCAGCGCCTTCGGATGAATTCAACTTCGCTCATCCGGACTCTGATGACGTTTCTTATGATTCGCGGCTTTCAGATAAACCTAGTGGCTGGGATGTTGTCATCGCCTCTTCTTCAGTGGACACCAGTGGTGTCCTTCTGCTCTGGCGCATATCGATTCTTCCTCCGGCACGAGGTTCTCTGGCCCCTGCTAGTTTTAAGCCGACGTCGCGACCAACCACAATGTTCTTACAATCGCCAATTTCTTCCCTTGCTTTCAGTACTTCAGCTCACTCACTACTTCGCAAACATCACTTACTTCTTTCGGACCGGAAAGGCGCTGTTAGGATCCTAGACACAAAGACCAAGACGTGGTTATGTAGCTTTTACACACCATATTCTCGGGTCACTGAACGAAGGAAGAAGGTTCTAGGGGTGGAGTGGTGCACTGGAGGGCGGAGTGTGGTGGTACTCTGTGAAGATGGCGAATGGGGGATCTGGGATTTAGAAGGCGTATTATCTGGTGGGCAAGAGGCTGGCTCTGTTGTCACTGGTTTCATTGTCGGAGGTATGGTTGGAGAGACCTGGTATAGTAGCAGCTCCAACAAAAAATCAAGTCACGGAAATCACGACGAAAATGCTAGCGAGGTTAGCGGCCGCAGTCCCTCTCTCAGAGCTTCATCTGTCACCTCAGCAGGTACAAACATATCGAACCGACGTCGCCGTAGCGGATCTCTCAAGCCTGAGGAGAGAATTGGCTTGAAGGGGCTATTGTGTGTTGCGCCGATTGGTGCAAGTAGCTTCTTTTCGAATCAAGCTACGCTTGTTAAGGGCAAGTCTACAACGACAATGGGAAGTCTTCAAATCTACGACGAAATCGTCACGATGGTTTTCGGCAGCGTAATCCTAGTCCTTCCCTCCTTGAAGAAATTCTGGAGAGCCGAGGAAATCAAGATCAAGAAGCGAGCCGCGCAAAATGTGAACACTGGGTCAAGCAATTTTAATAGCATCGCATGGAGTGGTGAGGACGGGAAGGCCGAGAAGGAGTTTCTGGTACTTGAAGGCTGGGATACCAGGAGTGCTGGGGTCGGGGACCTGAGTGTGGTCGTTGGAGATGCGGAAAACGGCAAGACTGCACGGGTGCTCTTGACGACTAGTTATCGGCTTGTCCTTCTTGACGTTGGTGAGTCCAGAGACGGCAAGATAGAGGAGCAATCGAATGCGACTACTAAACCTGCTGAGACCGGAGCTAAACTTGCTGAGAGGATGAATCAAACTAGGAGAAGTGCTGTTGGTGGGAAGGGGAAGAGAAAGGTGGGATTTATGCAGGATTCCCCGGCATAGAATGGCTGGCTGTATCTATTTCACTATTGCTTAGGTTAAATATCTGCCTCGGGTATTAGGGCTGTACTTAGGTCTCATCAATTCCATAATGTAGTTTGGTAGCGTGTATTCCGAATGGTGGGCTTTCTTTGTCTTGTCCAGGAGGAACAATTTTGAGTATCGTGGTATGCCCGAATGAATTTCCGATATCTTTGTGAACCCCTGTAAGCTCTAAAAACTGTATTGTTTGATATATCTTGCACGAGAGAGGTCGAACCCGGAAGTTTGTGAGCATATGCCGGAGCAGGCGATGGGTTCTGAGGTTAGAAAGAGAGTTTTTTACAGGCTGCAATAATTGTGAAGGTAATTTCATAGGTGGTCTACAGAACGCCTAACTTAGTTCCCAATCAACAGAGTTCTTAGCAAACACCCAATTGCGATTTGCAAGTTGTACCAGCGCTCGAAGGCAAGCACCTTCACTACGAGGGCGTGGGCTATTTTCTAAAGCATGTCACGTGTAGGTCAAAACCGCGACGGGGATCCATGAGCCTCCTTCCTCATGTTTTCCTCCAATTCACTTTTCCTTTACATCTACGTCGGTGGGTTAATTGGATGGGAATATTTCCACCAACTATGAGCTTGTATCATATTAGGAGTGAACTGACCCCTTAAGCCCTGATTTTGATCCCTCTCTTGAATACCACGTTTATTGAAGCTGTGCGTGCACTCACCTGTTTGTTTGTGTGGGCTCCCCGCCAACCCAACCGTATCGTATCACTAGCACCTTCGCAAAGTTATTGACTGCAGAATAGGGCGATCTTAGAAACCCGACGACATGTCTCGAATTGCCTCCCTTGGATTGCACACTCCCGCCGCGCTTCCATATTGTATCACCGAATCCCTCCTTCCCGACCCGCCTCCGCCGAACTCCTACACCTGGACCTCCGGCCTTCCTCATGAGGAACTCCTGATCACCGGATATGCTGTAATTTGGTCACAAGGCGGAGTAATACGACGTGTTTTTCGCTACGATGTCGAAGGGGAACCGGTGGTTCAGGCAGTGCTTACCTGGTTTCCCTCCGATGATCCCCAGGATGCTGTTGTTCACCCTCAAGGGTCCTCGACGCCGGATGATGGTGGTACATATGTCATGGGTGGTGGGGAAAGTAATAAGAGAAAAAGTCAGGATTGGTTACCTGGAGGGCAAAATAAAAAACGGATGAGTACATGGAACTCAAAGAGCAGGACGTATGCTGCGCAATTGGGGAGCTTCCCGAAGGCGAAGGGGGGAGAGACAAGTGGGGCGACATCTGCATCCGATGATACGGAGGATGAGATTGTATCGCAGGGGAGAGCAAGAGCACTGGTGGTTTTGCTGAAGACTCAGGCTTTTGTCTATTTTCTTTCCGGGACCAGTCACGTTATTCATTTACCGTTTGAGGTTGAGCACGCTATGCCGGCTCCCAGAGGATTGATTCTACAGAGAAAACCACCGGCACTCTCGGTTTCACCACCAATACCTGGATTTTCTACGGGGAATAGTTTTAGTGCTCGGCCGGTGGTTAATACTGTTAAGGACGCTCCTAGGCTGTTCTCCTTAACAGATCCATTATTGGAGGTTGGACTGATCGTGTCGCCCGGAAACGCACCATCCTCTGAGGACTTGATTTTCATCTCGCCTTCTTCGGAGTTAGAGTTTTCCACGTCAGAAGATGCTTCCGGAAATCCAGTTGCTTATAGCAGCCCAGAGGTAATTTTTGCGGTTACTAGAAATCCGGAGAAAGCGCAGGTAACGATATGGAGTGTTCGATACATTCCCCAGGAACCTCCCACAAATACCCAGCGCCGGACACCTAGCGCCAATTCAGGGACTGCTTCGGCTCGTCGTAGATCCTCCTTTGGCCCAGGGACAGGTGCTACGACACCTGTTGCAGGTGGGGGCCCTGGGTCTATCACGTCTGCAGGGACAGTAGCAAACACCCGAGAATCGCTAGGGCCATCTGATGCGAGCTCACTCCCCGGACTGGGTGATGATTTTGAGACCGGAGGGAAACGAACTAGTCGCCGAGTGTCATCTCTAGTTGCTCGGGCAGACTTATCCGGAAACCATGATCGAGGAGGGAGGTTTTCTGATGTCTCTGGTTCGATCGGTGCTTCATTTAGTGCTCCACCAGTTCCTGCTGTGCCAGCGAATTCTATGCTGGTTGACAACGATCAACCGGTGGATGAGCTGCTAAACGAGCTCAATATGGGTGCGTTGGGTATTGGAATGGGTGGCCTAGGAATTTACGATGGTGAAGGATTACGAAACGAAGTCTTCATGAGCAAACTAGACACATACACGTTCAGGGGCCCCTCAGGCTCACAAGCAAGCTGTGCAACACGTAAAATACCTAGAGTGTTTACCTTACACGCTTCCAGTGCATCGACGGCAGCGGCCGCTGTAGGGAAAGAAAGTGGTGGGAGAAAGGTTGTGCTTTGCATCATGAATTCTGACGAAGGTGTCCTGCTGCTAGTTACCTTCACACTTCAAATATACCCCTCGATGCCCAAAGGGTATAGCCGGAAGTCGATGAACAAGTATGGTATCATTGGTGTTGGCTATACGCCTGTTTTCTCTAAAGCCGAGACGAAGCATAACATTCTTGATGCTATCAAAATGGATGATCATGGGGTTTCACGTGTCCTGATACTTACTGATAGTGGAGAATTGTATCTTTATTCCCCTTGGGGCCCTAGTATCCGAGTTGTTTTACCCCCAACATTGGCGAGATGGAACACAAATGTGGTGGGTGAAGATGGAAGCAGGCGAGGAAGCCGAAAGAAAGGATTTGCTAGAACTCTATCAACTAGCCCGGATAGATATCAGAGGCTCGAGTATAGTGAAGCTGGAGGAAGAGCAACCGTGGTTGACGGGGACGGCGTAGGCCATAGAATAGGTGTCACGATGGCCCCAAGGGAGGCTTTAGTCAAGACCTGTTTAGAAACCGTAAAGGTTATACTTGGGGCCTCATCTGGCGCAATAGCGGGAGAAGGGATGTGGGGAACTTGGGTTGAAGTTGCAAAATGGCTGAGTGTCAATGAGCACCCTGAATTCAACTTACCGTCTATGACCGGGGCACCATCTGGCCCCAGCAAAGTGCCGGAGGTGGATGAGTGGCGGGCGTTCGTGATCACGATTTTTCTGCTTTCAGTCCCATCAGTACCAGAGCAGAGGGTAGTGCCAAAGAGGAAAAGCGCAGGTTTTGTAAGAAGCGCCAGTATCGTTGCTGCGAAGGAATGGGAAGATATGATTAACAGTGAGGGTGAATGGGGAAGTGCTCCAGAATATTTGAGATCGGCCGCATGGAGCTGGATGGTAGAGGAAGACGATGAGCGAATTCTCTCGCAAGCTAATAGACCTCCTGTGAAAGCTAGCCCTACAAAAGCGAGAAGTGCAATGGCTAGCGCTCCTGAGCAGCGGAAAATGAATAGGTTTTTTACCGAGTGTATTTCACTTGCAAGAGAATTCTTGAAGACTCCAATGGGGCAGGCCGTTGAAGATGAATATTTTGGGGGTCGTGAAGCTCTTGAGGAAATTCGCAAAAATGGGCTGGCGGTGTTGCTTGTAGCACTACAATTGATCCGGGAGGAGTGGAAATTAGATGTTGCTATGGAGGGCGCTGGGAGACGGCTTTGCCCGTTACTGAGGCAGCTGGCTACCTGGCTGGGTTGGTCCGAGTGGGTTGAAGAATACATGCTTGAGGACCTCGAAATGCTGGGATGGGCATATGATGAATGTAATGAAAAGCCCTCCATCCGAGGGTCCAAGGAGAATGTTGCTAATTCATTAGCCCCAATAACCATTGTCGATGTTCCTCAACAACCTTTCCGGATGCCCTCAATATATGACTGGTTAATTGGTTGTTTAGATGGGAGCACCCAGGCACCATTTATGACATTGCAGGATATTGTCGGGTCCTCGGGTTCGTCAACATCGAGCCAATACTCAACATCACAGAGCACTTCTCGTGCCAGAAATCCCTTCTCTCCGCCGCCACTCCCCCCAGCACAACCAGTACAGAAGCGCGTTTTTGCAAGACTTACACCCAGAACACGGAATGTCACTGAGATATACACTACTCTAACCACCCCGGGTGCTACGGATGTGGATGTTGTCGCTCGCATGGTTGAATTGAAGATGAATGCCGCGAGTCTAGAAAGGCTCCCAGAAGGGATTGCTGTACCACTTCGAGAGGCTATTGCAAGATGCCAAGAACAACCACCGACTACTTGGGGGGCACAGGCATTGGACTTGGTCGGCAGGAAAGATTTGAGAATGCTGATTGAGCCAGGGAAGGGCAGGAAAGAAGGTGGGACAAAGTGGCAAAGTGTGGGTGCTCACAATCCCTGGATGATATATCCTGATGCTGACTTTTCGCTAGGCTCCAACCCACGAAGCGATGAGGGATGTCCATAACATCTGCAATTCCACTTTTGAAAACGAAACTATAGGGTCTTACGATCACCTTGCGGAGCATGATCGGCTCGCTGTCTCAAGACTAATATTCAAGGAGGATCGACGTACGGCGGAAGCCGCAAAGCTACTCACAACTAACAAGCCTGCTATCGCAAAATGTATACCTGAGCTACATTGGAGTGAACAGGACACTTTGAATGCACAAAAGGAGCTCTCACAGCACGTAGCGGTCCGTACCTTAGCTGTACCTCCAGGGAGAGGACTGTTTAATTTTTCGGCAAGAATACCTTTATTAACAGAAAAGTTCCCAATATCAGCGTTTAATCTTTCGACCATTATGAAACCAAGCGGAACGACAGTGTCGGCAGATAAAAGCACTTATAGTGAGGAAAAGGTTTGCTGGGCGTTTTTCCATGCGGGTGTTGCGGCAGGAGTCAGCATTTCGAGGGAGGCCAAAGAAATAGATACAAGCTGGATTGTCTTTAATAAGCCTAATGAGCTAACCAATCGACATGCCGGATTCTTGCTAGGCCTTGGCTTAAATGGGCATCTGAAGAACATTGCTAAATGGCATGCTTTCAATTACCTTACGCCAAAACATACTATGGTGTCAATAGGATTACTCTTAGGCCTTAGTGCGAGCTATCTTGGGACCATGGATACTACGATCACGAAGCTTCTCTCGGTTCATGTAACAAGGCTGCTGCCACTCGGGAGTGCGGAACTTAACTTGAGCCCTCTCACACAGACAGCAGGCATCATGGGAATTGGACTATTATATTGTGGCTCTCAGCACCGCAGGATGAGCGAGGTGATGCTCAGCGAGATTGAGTTTGCAGAGGTCCTCGACAACTGCGTTCCTACAGATTCCCTGAGGGATGAAGGTTATAGACTTGCAGCAGGATTCGCTCTTGGGTTTATCAACTTGGGATCCGGAAAGGACCTTAGGGGATTGCACGATATGAATCTTGTGGAACGATTGCTGGCGCTGGCAGTGGGCAGTAAGAAGGTCTCGCAGGTTCACGTTCTAGACAAGGCCACCGCAGGAGCGACTGTTGCGTTAGCACTGATATATATGAAAACCAATGACGAGGCACTGGCCAGAAAGGTCGATGTTCCCGATACAATTCATCTATTCGACTATGTCCGGCCCGATATATTCTTGCTTAGAACCGTAGCAAAGAACCTGATCATGTGGGATGGGATCGATGGCAGCTTTGGATGGATCAAGGCTAGTTTGCGACCCTTCTTGAGAGAGCGTTATAGACTTGATAATATATGGGGGCTCGACAGCGAAGACCTGCCGTTCTTCAACATTATTGCCGGGCTGTGCTTTTGTATTGGGCTAAAATACGCGGGGAGTGGAAATGAGAGTCCGAGAGACGTGCTGGTTCATTATTTGGACCAGTTCATCAGGCTTTGCTGTTTACCTGGTATGTCCACATGAACCATCAAATAATTGGCAAAGTAAAAATGAAGCTAATCGGAGGTAATAGCGTTGAATCATGACCAGCGGCTGACTAGGGCAACTGTGAGGAACTGCCAAGATCTCGTAGCACTTGCTGCCTCTACTGTTATGGCAGGCACCGGTGATGTTGTCGTTTTCCGACGACTACGAAAGCTCCATGGCCGTGTCGATGCCGATACCCCATATGGAAGTCATGTAGCTTCTCACCTTGCAATCGGTGCTCTATTTTTAGGCAATGGTTCCTTCACCTTCGGCACAACAAACACCGCCGTTGCCTCCCTTTTCTGTGCCTACTACCCACTATTTCCGAATTCTATTCTTGACAACAAATCCCACCTCCAAGCCTTCCGCCACTTTTGGGTCCTCGCTGCCGAAGCCCGCTGTCTTGTAGCCCGGGACGTAGAAACTCACCGGCCCTGTGCAATCCCTATAACTGTAACCCTCCGCACAGGCGAAGAACTGCACAAGAATGCTCCCTGCCTCCTTCCCGAACTCGCCCAAATCACCTCAGTAACCACCGCCTCCCCACATCACTGGACTGTAGTCCTTGACTTCGCCAATAATCCCGCACATCTCGATTCCTTTCGTAGCTCGCAAACGATATACGTCCACCGTCGCACAGCGCACGCCTCTACTTCCACCGTCTTCCAGGCGATGTTGCAAGCCCTCGACGAGACTGAAACTAACAACTCTTCGCTGGAGTGGCTATTGGGATTACGGGCTTTTAGCTCACTGGATAAGTCTGAGAGAGCGCTGTTACTTAGTGCTGACGGGGTTGACAGCAACATTGTGGATACGAGGTTGGTTCTTGAGAGAGATAGTGTTAGCGGGGTTAGCAGGGATCGGCTTAGGGGGGTTAAACTGCTGTTTATGTTTTGTGAGAGGATGGGTGAGGAGCGGGGGTTGTGGCTTACGGGCGAGAGTGTGGACCGGTTGAAGGCGGGGGTATGGACGGCGTTTGCGGGGCAGGGGTAGATGGGTCTTCGTCTGCCGTGGTTTTTCAGTTTCGAGATTGATTTATGCTTGATGATGGGATGGTAGGAAAGGAGGGGTTGAGGTGTGCCTTGGGCATATGCATTTTATAATTGCGATTGGTTTGGGATACATAAGCCGGCATGGTATTTGTCTTTTTTGTACAGTATGGTTACCTATAATTTTATTACTATTCTACCTTACCGGCTGGTGGTTGGCAAATCATACGATGTCACTCTTTGAGTTTAAGTTAGCTGTACTGAATGTAGTTTCTTCTGACTTTTGACGCCTAGTTTGAAAGTTGGGCGCAATGCCCTGGACGAGATCATCATAAGCCGTGAGTGTTGTATTATAGTACTTTCCTATTATACTCTTATCAATCTCCGGATGGCTGAGGACTTCGGCCGTAGGTCGCACCTGTAATCCGTGACCCACCCCCCCCCCTCCAAATCCTGCCTTGCTCACAGCCAAATTTACCTTTTTTTTCTCTTTCATCACTGATAGTCTAACTATGATTACCCCACTAACGGTTCTATCATTGTATATCATTTATGACCCGATACGCATTCAATCTTTCCCCACTACAACTCCCAGCCATATTATGCCCCCCTCAGAGACGGAGGGAGGGGTGAGGGCAGTGGACACAAAGTCCAGTACAAAATGTCAGGGCGTTGGATTCTCGTCCGTCGTAACACCCTCTGCTCCACCCTCTTTACGAACATATAGTAGCCTTAAAGAGGGAGGAGGTCCTGTGGAGACATAAACATGGAGACATGTGAACCTTTTGCCAGCGGTCTTCCTCAACGTTTTTTGAAAAGCTATCACACAGGAGTGTTTGTATAATCCTAACTAACCACTCTGGTATATGTTTATTCCGCACGAGTCTATAATATTATAATGGCAGGCAAGTCAACGCAGACTTTACCCAATCTATCAATTGTACCGGAGATCTCTAGCGCAATGGACCGAGCCATGAGGGAATAGGGTGGCTCTATCTAACTAACGCTACTTATCAATATACGACTATCTAGCAATATTCAGCCTTCGATCATACCTCGGTGGGACTTAAAAAAAAAATCCTCCGAGTTCTTCCCTTACATGACATAGACTAATACACATTTTTTTATTTTTGTTAATGGATGGTTATTGCTAGTATTTTCCTAGGTAAGGTTCAAAGCAAGTCATAGGAATAAGGAGCTATTGTTGATCTTTATGTTTGCTTTTTTTTTTTCCCCTTTCTTGAGGTAATGTTTCTCTCTAGGATATTTTTTGGGGGGGTGTTACGATTTTGTAATTCGGGGGGAAGGAAGGATTGAGAGGGGTGGGGTCGGGGTCGGGGTCGGGGTCGGGGTCGGGGTCGTACTGTGTATAGGTTTTTCTCTAGGAGGGGAGATGGCATGATGTCTTGCCTGATGCGAATGAGCGAATGGACCGTCTATCATAAACCCTGTATCGTATTTCGTTAGCACAGCAACCAAGGACCATAAACAGCAAATCACAACAAATCACTCGAGTATCATCATCGACTGCTGTGAGAACATCGTTTCAATGTGACGGAAGTATGTCTAGCGGAATAGTGGGACCCATCGACTGGAACTGCATATAGATACCCCCCATAAGTACCTCATCCCCGAACACAAGTAGCAAGACAGCAGATACAGGATATCAATCCTTTCCCACCGTTGATTTATACCTCCCTATAATTATCATATCCCGCAGGTCTCTACTTCCTTTTCAATCCCCCGCCTCGCACACTTTATCTCCAACAACTACCACCCAGCCCACAATCAGCCCCCTCAAAAGCCCTAACCCCCACCCCACCTATTCCAACCCACCCAAACCCACAGCATCACAAACCCTCCCATACCAAACCCATCCACACCGCCACCCAGCTCAAACACCTCTACCCAGCTTCTCGCATTATTGTACCGTGAAAGCTCAAAAAGTCGGACCAAGCACTACATCCACGCCATTAAAACCACCTCCTCCGGCAAGCCTTAGTACTTTCTCGCCCCCTTTCCTCTTTTCTCCCACGTCTCTCGGAAGAGCTAAGCAGCCCAGCCAGCCCGCCTTCCACCATGCCTTCCTAGATTCGAGAAGACGAATTTATTTATGGCACATGGTGGTCCATTATCCAACCCGCATCAAGCCAATAGAGTAAAAGAGTAACAGAAGCGAATCATACTCCAGAGGGGTAAGCGCAACAAAGTACGATATTGGTTATTGTTTTGACATTTACTGTGTTTCCGTGAAGTGAGGTGGTAAAATAGGCCTTATGTGAGTTGAGGTGGGAGGTTATGACACGTGCGTGGCGCGGGTCACGTGGTTGCGCGTTTGTTTGTATGATAGGGCTGTTGTTTGGGGTTGCTTGCTGCTGTGGTGGGGAAGGTGGGTGCGCTGGGTACATAGTGCACAGTTGTCAGTGGTGGGGAGAGTTGGGTAGGTATGATAAATTAGGCATTGGGCTTACGCGGGGCGGGAGGTGATTAGATAGCGGTCGTAGGGAAACGATGCAGCTGTTGCTGGGTTTGAATACGGTACCTTCGACTGTAGGAGTATAGTACTAGTACAGTACTGTACTACCGGCGGAGGCGTCACATCATCGCTCCGCTGTAATTACGAGATGTCATTGCCATCTTCAACTTATGCCATAACCGAACCTTGCTTTATTCTACATTTCACACAACAGAATTTAGCAAACCCCAGTACAGTAGTTGAACATCTCTAAAAAACTGAATTGCTATAAGAATCATGCCAGCTTACCAACTGACTAATTAACCAACTAACTAAACTAATTAATCTCCAAATGGAGCATACAACTTTTGCATGCGCACATCGAAGACGGGAACAGGCGATGCTAGTAACTAGCTAACCAACCAGCCAACTAGTCAAAAAAAAGAAGAAAAAAACTCCCCCCCGAGCAAACAGAAAAGTAGAAACGGGGGAAGGGACATAAAGAAATAAAAGTAAATAGAATTTAATTTAATTTCCGGAACAAGGTGGCGAAGAGCAGGATAGGGGCAAGTTGGGAGGAGAGGGAAAAAAAGAGATAAAAAAGTTAGTTAGAAAGTGTTGGTAAGAAGGAAAGAACAAGAAGGGTAGAGTTGAGTAAGAAACAAGAATAGAAAAGCAGGAGTGAAAAAAAATTGAAAATGAAAAAATACAAACAAGCAGTAGAGAAACCACCCAGGCTGCCACGACCGTCCGGGAGAAGAAAAGAGAAGATAAAGGGGAAAAGGGGACGAGGAAGGAAAGCGAGAATAACCCAAGCCTTTATCTTTTTGTGTTCCATTTTAGAGAAAAATAGAAAATAGGGAGGGAAAAAATAAAGAAAAGTAGCATTTCTACCTCCTTCTACCAGTATATCTCCCCCCAGGCATGGCTCCAGGGCCCATGCTCTGTTGGGTATGTTGCACACCCATGCGCAACCCAGCGTTATTGTTGTAAGCGGGAGAGCTATAGCCAACTCCCACCGCCGCAAGTCCCTGTGGCGGCGGGACTCCAGTGCGTCGCGGGGGTGGCGGGGTCTGGTACGCCGAGGGGGGATTCTGATATGTCTGCGCAGGTAAGCTGTGTCCATGGAATTGCTGTTGGGGGGCAGGTTGGCGGTGATTGAGGGGGCTGACAATGCGTGGGGGCGGGGGTTGATATTGCCCCTGTGGGGTTGGAGTGGGCATTGGTGATGGGGCAGGGGCGTATGGGGATGGGTAGTGGTGTGGAGTTGTTACGCTGGGAATTGTGTGCCCGTGATAGTGGGGCATTTGGTGCCCGTGGTATTGGGCGCCTACGCTGATGTTTGGTAGGGTCGACATTGGACGGGAGGTGGTTGGGGTGTGATGGTGATGGTGTTGACTGCGAGCCGAAGACATGTGTGCCACAGGTGCGCTGTTGACGGGTGAGAGGCCTGCGGCTGCGTTCATTGCGGCCATTGCCGCGCCTTGGACCTGCGGGGTCGAGAGTTTTGGTGGCTGTGATTCATCGGCCGGAAGTGTGCCCTTGAAGATGGGCCCGCCAAGCACGGGGATTTTGCTGCTGAGAGCAAGATCGCTGCTGGGATCACCATCGATGGTTGCCACCACGTGAGGCGGGAGCTTAGATATGAGTTGAGCCAACCTATCCCGAATGGTATTGTACAGCCCGACCTCTTCCTCGTTGGGCGGCAGAGGTGTACCTGGTACTGGTGGTGGATTTCCAGTTCCGGGCTTGAAAGGTTGGGTATGGGGAACGGTAGATAGACGGGTAAACTGTTGGCTGCGAAGACTCTGCAGCAAGCTGGATATCTCCGATAGTATTTTCTCAGGATCATCTTCCGAACCCGCAGTGTCCACGTCCGCCCTATTCTCCTCATTCGCTTTGTTCCCAACTATGGTTGCCTCCGCTCCCTCTGTTCCATCAAGCAATCTGACATCTATAGGTATTTCTTTGTCCGGCTCCCAATCATCAATTAATTTCCGGAATTCTTCATCTAGGTCCATCTCCTCTGTCTGGGCCTTAGCCATAGTGACCTTTTTATCATACCGACCGCACATCTGACGAAGAGAAGGATCATCAGCAAATTCTCTAGCAAAGAGCTGCTTGCCGGCCCTATCCCACCACACCCGATTCCTGATCGCGGCTGGAATCTTTGATCCAGAGTCGTCCCTGGTAGGCGCAAAGCTACTATACGCAGCTACAAGATCTGCTGCCAATGGTGCTCTCGACCTGGGCGGTTCATGTCGGGTTAACGGATGATTCGGAGGCATATTGTTCTTGTATGACAGCCAGGATCCACAGCCCTCAGGCCTATCGTTCAACGGATTTTCCACCCTGACGCCTCCAATTCCAAATTTTCCGCCCCATCTCAATCCTACTGTACCAGGCTGGGCTGGCTTTGGGGGAAGCAAGGGTGGCAACCCACGCGGCGCAGGAAATGCCTCACCCAAGGTTGAAACCTTGGCTTCCTCCTTGCCTGGGAGTTTTTTGACGCCTCTCAGGATTTGGGCGTTTGATGGAATTGCCTTGACGGTGGAGATAAGCGGAGGAAGATGAGACTCATTTAATGGAGCGTAAACGGGGCACTCATTCAACGGTTCAGCTTTTGGAGAAGTCGCAGTAGATGTAGGGGCCGTTGAAGTTGAAGATTTAGGAGATGCAGATGCCGAAGTGGACCTTGATGAAGGTACCGAATCACCCACAGGCGGGGGGTTGATAGGATTCTGTAACGATGAAAACAATGGGCCATGATGTCCCATGACAGCCAACGCTACTTTTCCTCCCCCTCCCACGGGCTTTGTAGTAACGGAATCCCCAGACATGTCTTCAACAAAATCAAACAAATCGGCCCTACGCACACGCTCTCGCGTGATTACCTGCTTTGCCAGCTCCTCAAAGTGAATAACTTGCGCCACGAAAGGGAGCCCACTACCGGAACCTATGCTAGAGGCGCCATTAATGAGAGCACCATTCGGCCGTTCGTTATCAGTGGAAGTTAGCAATTCACGACAAACAGCACTGATGTCGGAAAGCAGGGTAGTTAGCGACGTGTATGTCACCCGCAACAGCTTCTCAGCTATCGTGTTGGGCGACGAAGGCGAAATTTTAGTGCGCTTGATAGGAGGCGCCCCGGAAGACGACGAAGGCGTGCTGTTTGGGATCGGATGACGAAGGATGGAAGGAGTAGGGTCGTTCCTGCATGGCGTTAGGAGGGACGGGTACAGAGATGAGGTGAAAACAAAAGGAAAGATTCGCATAAGCTCACGATTTTAGGACGGTCAACAGATCTCTCATAGTAGCTTCCATAAACAGCAATCTCTGCGATGCCCTATCCTCTATAGTTGTGATCATCATGGAATCGCTGTCGGACTTTTTAGGGTCGTCGGGTTTCTTCTTGGAAGGCGATCGCTGTTGTGTTGAGGTGATGGACGCGGAAGGTGAATCGCTTCTCTTGCGCTTCCCGGTAGCGGAGTTTGCATTAGTGGGAGAAGGACTGGATAGGAGTAGTTGCGGCTGCTGCTGTGGGGAGGCATCTATCGCAGAGTTGTTCTCGGTAGCAGATGCAGATGCAGTTGTGGTGGTCGTAGCCGTTAGATTCGAGTCACTAGGGGCGTCTTGGACAGCTAAAGGCGCGGGGGAGGGAGAGTTTGCGGCTCCCATTGCTGTGGTTGTAGGTTGCAGTTGGTTGCAGCTTATGATAATAAGGTACAGCGTCCAGCGATGGGGGCAAACTACGAGGGAGAGTCTGTGGGAGGGGGGTTAAATTTGTGAGGGGATGGAGGGTTAAATTTTTTAATTTTTAATCCTTCTTCTGGGGATGAAATAAAACCAGCCGATTGGCTATCCGATTAGAAATCCGGATCCGGACTGGCTTTATTTTATTTGTTTTTTGTTTTTGAAAAGAAGTAAAAAAGTGTTTAAGGAAAGGGAATGGGAGTGAGAGAGGCTGTACTGGCCTGGCCGTACAAAGCGTAATCTCAAAGGAGGAACCGGTGTGGGTTGTGCGAGCGAAGATTGTGAAGGCGAGAACCGGGTGGGAGAGGGAAGGGGAAAGGGAGGGTTGCGACGTAAAGTGGACAAGGGAACGACAAGGGAGGACAGAGGAAAAAAAAAAACTATGGGGTATCATACGAATATAATGTTCCAAAAGTTTTTAAATCAACCACAAACCCTTACAATATTCTGGAGGAGGGGGGCTGGAATAGGGATTAGATACAACGATTAAAGGAATATAGGTGGTGAGAGGGGAAGAAAAAAAAGAAAAAAAGGAGGTGAGTTACAGTATTAGGGGAAAGAAAAGTAAGAAGGTTTGAGGTGAGGAGAAGGTGAGGATGAGGATACAAAATTCAGTTTGGAATGGGGACGCGATTAGCTGCTACTGTGCTCGAGTACTCGTAGTGTAATTTGAGGGAAACGAGGCTGCAGCCAAATAAAGGTGAATATCGGGGTATCATGAAGGATATTTTCATTTCCTCCATTTCGAAAGGAATGTAAGCATGAAAAATAATTGAAATTCCCCTCGCCATCTTTGTTTATTTCCTTGTCTTGTGGAGTGCGTGTGGTATCGATGCAGTATCTGGTTATCTATAGTATCTGCTGGGCTGGTGAGGCCGGCGACCTGGAACTCTGCCATACAATACCTTGTGTATAAGCGAGTCACTGAAGATGTTTTCCCTTCATAAGACGAGATATGGTACAGGTAGGGTAGTCTACGTGCAATACGGTAGTTCATCTATTAACAATATGACAATTTATATCGTGTCATATTTGAGGCGTTGTCGCGAACTTTGATCTCATGCATTCTCTTGATATAAAAAGGATCTTGTCTGCCCTATACACACACATATTCCCGGTATCATATGAAGCTGTCAGGTCAGGCGAAAGCAGAGATGTCGTCTTCGCATATGATGCTGAACTTGTGGCAGGTTGCAGCCACATGAGAAACATCTCCGCCTCCCTCATGGTAGCAGGCAGAACCCCAAACCTCACCTCCTTCTGCAAACCAAGATACCGGTACCCTGCTGCACTGTACAAGTATGTATACTCGAGTATAGCACTCCACACCCTCTCACTCTCTGATCTCACCCAAGAGGAAAAAAAAAATAGCTATACAGTAGGGACCCTCCATCCCAAAGATAATTCCCCACCCGTACTTGTGCTGTGCTTGTACATATCATCACCCTCTTCGCTTCACCCAGCTCTATTACCTAGCGAACCCTCTTGCTCTAGTAAACGATCCCCACCAAAGCCTGCCTTGGTTAGGATGACTAAGCATCTCTCCCCTCGATCCTTCATTTTTTCCCAATTAACGGAATCCCACAAATCCCCCGCCACCCCGCAATTAGCCCGTCTCCGGCGTCCAACACCCGCTGAGAAACCTCGATGAATGTCACTTCCCATATTCAGCTTGCCGCTGCGTAGGGTACTTCTTCGCCGTCCATTGAGTTATACACTGCTCTCCCGTCTTGATTGGATTGTTGGCGGTGGATGTTTGGATAAGGGTGAATTACGGGTGGGCAGAGGATTGAGAAGGAATTCTGGTTCAGGATTGGCGAGGGGGTGTGGGGAAGGAGGGGCCGGCCCAGAGTGGGAAATCGATGACGGAGACCCCGAAGCGGGGGATGGTGTCAAGGGCTGGAGCACGATCCAAGACAAAAATTCGGGAGAAACCCCCGAAAGGAAGCCTGAGAGGTGGGCGGCTGGGGGGGGGAAGGGAAAAAAAGATAAAGTCGATGATTCTGATAGACTGGTTGGGAAAGGGAATGATTCATTGCTCTCGCTGCTGAGAAGCATCGGTTACGCAAGAGACATCCCTACAAAGGCACCGGGCAAGGTTGACCTCTCACACGTGGACCCTTTGAAGTTTAGACGTAGATCTAAAAAAGACAGACATCGGCGGCTGGCTAAGCCCGGACGAGCACTGAAGAGGCTATACTTTGGGGGGGTGAAAGCGAGGTACATTGATCAAGATGGAAATCAAAGGGAACGCTACTCGTTAAAGAGCATCACCATGAACTTGATTTATCATATATACAAACTTTATCCTCACTCGTCGTTTAGATTCCCAGTACTAGAAAGTGCGGGTGGTCTCAGTGAAGATCATGACGAGATGGTTCTTCGAGAGGTCTTCACCTCCGGCGTTAGAGACTATCTAGAGCAGAGAGGCTATACACCTGAGGATGTGTTGGTGTGGGCATGGGTTCTCACTGCTAAGGATGGTGGTCTGGCGGGGCATAGGTTGGATTTGGGCACAAGAGTCAGGAACGAGGTGATGGATAGATCGTTAGAGGAGCAGGAAATTCTAGATGCCGAACTCTCAGGAGAGGCAAGGGGAGTTCAACCATCTCACGGCAATGAAGGTCTTGGCTCGGACGATACAAGGAATATACAGCTCTCATCACCCCGAAATACAATAGGAGCAAGGCATACATATCGGATTCCCCCGTTTCTTATCTTGTTCACACTTCGGCGGAAGTGCTTTATTCGGGACAATATCCAAGCTCTCTTTCCAATGATTGAGAGCACGCTACTCCCATCCAACCACCTCTCAATTTCCGAAGAAAAGACGACGGTTCTCCTCCTCCTGCGCTTGCTTCGAAGAGTACGCTCGACCTGGCCTCCCGCTATCTCGATTATCGCCAAACTTCTTGTAACGCACCTTCACCGAGCAGACGCCCCAAAGCCACGCTCTCCATCTCGGGCAACCAAACTTTACAACCGCCTATTAACTTGCTTCTCCTTACCAACGTCCAATAGACCATTCGCTCATCTTCCGATCCTTCAACGTAGCCAGTTTCTAATTCTACACAAGATGGCTGCCATGGGTATCCCTCTTATACGAGAAGGCTATCGGGCAATAGTAATTGTCCAGCTAGCCCATACTAAAACACCCCCCGAGAAGCAGATCATTCGGGATATGGCCACAACCTGGCCACCCTGGCCGGTTGAGAGAGATGGCCGGGAGGGTTGGATTCCACCTGGAGTCTCTCGTGCTGCTGAGGTGATTCAGCGGATGACAGAGGCAGGCTATCCCCTCTGCGATTGGGAATACTCAGCCTTGGTTCTCGCAGGCAAAGATACAGATAATACGCCCACCATTCAGACTAGAACATTTCACCTTAGACTCCGGCACCTCATCTCATCCTCCCCGACCTCCATTTGGGCGGCTCGTATCCGTGCTACTCGTACCATAGACGAAGCATGGGCCATATTCCTCGACTGTCGACAGAACGGTGCGATCCCTCGCCGCGATGTCTGGGAAGAACTCATCGCAAAAGCCCTTTACGCCGAGAAACTCACCCGCCGGCAGATGCACGCAGACTACGTTGAACGGAAAAAGTCTCTCCGTGAAAAGTCCCGTCTTGACACTATACACCATCTGCAAAGAGAGAGCAACTACCGCGTGGTCGCAGGCGAGGCAAAAGAAGTCCTTCCTCCCCCGAGGAACATCAACGAGGGCGTATACGTCCCTATCCCCCCGCCGGACACAGACGAGCTGCTCATGATGATGAAAAGGGACAACGTCCCCCCAAGCCGCCGCCTCCTCGCACTATTGGTGTCTCACAGCAGCGACCTCAATCACGCCCACCAGATACTAGAGACATGGAACTACCCCCTCCCTTCCTCCTCCTCCCTGAAACCTACAGACCCGCGCATCCTAACAGCATACATATCCCTCCTCCTCCATCGCAGGAACGACAAAATCGAACCCGCAATCCGCCTCCTCCTGGCGCAGAAGCCAACCTACACCCCAGCATACAACACCACCCTCACGCGACTCACCAGAACGCTCGATTCCAAGAAAGCAAACGACAAGCCAAGCCGAATCCGTATAATTTGGGAAGTATACAAGAAAATGATCCGCCTCGTCAGCGAAGACTCGGAAACGCTGCGCGTGCTGTGCGTCGCCGCGGAGAAGAATATCCGACTGGGGGCAAACGTACTCTGGGACGGCACAGACCCGGTAGAGCAGGTCATTCGCATCTTCGAAAAGAACATTGGCCTACACAAACCAAAGTTGCTAATCGCGGGCGAGGAACTGCCCCCGTTACTAGCCCCCTCACCGGCTGCTGTGCACGCATATGTCCGGCTGCTCGGTTTCTCGAGGAGGTACCGTGCCATCGGAAGGATTATCGAGTGGACTGCTGGCGCCGCAGACTGGCTAGATGATGCAGACAAACCGATGGCCAGGAGGGTGATTGTTGCCGCGAGGGTGTTTTTGGAGGTCCCGGCTGGGAAACAGGGAGAACAGCAGCAACAGCAGGGACAGGAAGATGAGGACAATGTTAGGCAGGGGGTGTTGAGGGATGTTGGGGTTTTGGTGCAGGAGTGGCCGGATGAAGGGGAGGTGGAGGAGTATTGTCTTTTGGGCGGGTTGAGGTAGATATTGTACCAAGTGAAGGAAGGAAGGGGCGCATACACTGTAAGTTAAATAAGGTTTTGTACGGTATGGTGAGTGTTAGATTTCTAGATATTTGGGGTTTGGGAGTTTTGGTGGTATTGTTTTGTGCGAAGGGGTGCATTGCCCGAATACTCGTATAAAAGGTTGGATGTTTGTAGGCTGTGCTAGATATTAATACTCACTAGTTGTCCCTGCAGTGCCTAACATTTATGATCTATGATACTTGATCACTAATCTTATCCAAACATATAAACTTGACTAACCCCTCACAAGCCTGCTCCTAATCTACCAACCGTCAATTATACAGATATAAAAAAAAATATGCAAAAGGCCCTTCCTTACAAGTAGAACCTCCCAGCTTCCTCAGTGGGCCCCACCTACATCCCTTTGCTCTTACCGCTTAACTCACAGGCTACCCCCGCTCACACATTCCAACCGCCGCTCCTCCAACCTCAAGTTTCTAGCTGCAATAGGGGTCATTTACCAGACCAGGGTTTTTGTAAGGAAAGATACGTTGCAACAACACCACTTACCCAGTTCAAGCGCCCCCAACTCTATATTATGAACTCCAGACAAAAAGCCTGAAATAAATATATAATAATATTATTATGCTTCAGATGAGAATTAGGATTTTTTTTAAGGGAATTTCCGAGACTAGGTTTTAAGATATGTGTGGAAATATAATGGCTCGAAAACCTTCAATTTTGGTCACTAAATGGCCCCTATTGGTTGCCAAGGATGAGTGATATTTCCTGACTCTGGCATTCTGTTGTAATGCCAACTCCAGCCCTCAACCCCAGTCACTCGGACTATTCTACCGGAAATACGGTAGTTTCTCCAACGCCTCCGGTACAGCACTAAGGAGAAAATCGTTCGAGAAAGGAAGGACTTATTTGTTTTTTTTTGTTTTTTCATCGCCGCTTTGTTCCTCCTTGCGACTTTGGAAGTTAGTTAGGATACTGTAGATGTTTCTGACATCACCAGTACGTTATTCCAATGACGTCACGGGACTGCCTGAACGAGTACTTGCTCGACAGTCAACCAACCAACCAGCTCAATGCCACTCCAGCAACTACGGCGTATTACTCAGTGGGGAGGAAATACCAACGTAGAGTACTCGAGTATATATAAATCCCCAACTACCCCCAAAAAACCAAGCACCTTCTTCACACATCAAAGTCACGAACAACAACCTTCCACTCCTACCTACAAACATAAAGAAATACCCAAGTACTGTTACACACCCATCCACTATACATAACGACAACAGCAAAGATGACCACCACCCTCCTCCTCCGCTCCCGCCTCCGCCTCCCCCTCCGCCTTCCAAAACCCACCCGAACAACTCCAACTACCTGTCGTCGTCCCCTAACCACCACACCAACACTATCAAGATCCATAACCGACTCTGCCAAAGACGCTGTCAAGACCATTGACCGCGCCGCGGGGACCGCCGCGCTCAAGGGGATTCAAACTGGAGAGGCGATTGCTGAGACGGCGAAGCAGACGGTTTCGGGGGCTACGGCGCGGGCGGAGGGGGTAGGGGGTGAGGTTGCCGGGAAGGCGAAGGGTAGTGCTGCTGAGGCTGCGGGAAAGGCGAAAGGTACTGCTGCTGAAGCTGCTGGGAAGGCGTATGAATTTGGGGGTAAGGCTAGAGGTATGAAGGAAGAGGTTAAGAGTGGTATTTAAGGCAGGGTGGGTGAGACTGAGGGGGGGGTTAGGGGTTAGAGGGGCGGGGGCTACTAGGGAGGGATTGATGGTTCATTGCCGCTTTTTTTAAAAAAATTCTTTGAGATTTTGATATATATCTGGTATTTTTCTTTCTTCCCTCTTTTCTTGTTATAAGGTACGGGTTTTCTAGGAGGGATGTGATGTGCGATATCAGAGTTCCGCATCTAAGTTACTATGCGAGTATGGGGAGATGGAGGTGATATGAATTTTTTGCAATTGCCGTCATTAGTCGTGCCTGCCCGGGATAGTCTACTAGTGCTCTGGCCTCGGCTTCCTCAGGGGTTTAAGTCCCATCCTTTAGGCGCAGTTGTGCTGTTTGCGGAACCCCGACTCTCGGTTCACCATCAATCCAATCTCGGATGAGACATCAGAAGGAAGTGTCTACGATACGTAAAGGGAGAAAAGTGTATTTCTCTATCTCCCGCTTCCTAGACCTCCCCCGAGGATGTGATTGTTCAGCAGAATCATCTTGTATCGTAAGTTTCTGGGAGGGGCATTGTCACCGGTAATACGAGCGATAGGAAAAGAGTGGCTTTGAATATGTGATCAATACTCACCGCCTGCATCACATAAGTAGTCTGTCCACTTTGGTCGTAATCTGTGCTGTGACCGCTTGCGTGCCCACTACATGTTTGATTTAGTAGCATATTTGACGCTTAGTAGGCTCTTGAGCCGTCACACGTTGTCACTCGAAAACGCCCATGATGTATATTTCGATCTCACTCCCTGCGGCATGGCTCCAGCTATGTATCACTACTCATTACCCTGGCTCTCCCCTAGTATTTACAAAAAAAATTCCCCACCAAACAATCATGATTACCTCCCCTTGAACACTGGCTTCCTCTTCTCCCTAAAAGCCCTTAACGCCTCATCCCTATCCTCCGTGGCAACCACCCCCTCATAAGCCTTATTCTCCGCCTCCTCGCAACCCCCCTCAATAGCCCGTTTCCCCATCCTCAATCCAACCGGCCCACCCATACAAATCTCCTCCGCAAGTTCCACCGCGGCTCTGGTGACCTCCTCCATCCCCTCCCCATGTTCTTCCTCCTCCACAACCTCCACAACCCTATTCGCCAATCCCAACTCCAACGCTTCCACAGCCCCTACCCTCCTCCCCGTGAATATCAAATCCTTAGCTCTCGAATCCCCGATCAGCCGCGGGAGACGGTACGTTCCCCCGGCACCAGGAATGATGCCCAATCTAGTCTCTGGTAGGCCGACCTGCGCGCGGGAGCCCAAGACACGCAAGTCCGTTGCTAGAGCTAGCTCGAGCCCCCCGCCCAGCGCCAGCCCGCTGATGGCGGAAATCGTGGGAATTGGCAGGGCAGAGATGTCCCGTAGTGTGCCTCGTAGGTTCGCGAGAAACGCGGCTGTCTGTTCTGGTGTGAATGTTGCGCGCTCCTTTAGGTCTGCGCCTGCGCAGAAGACGCCTGGGACGTCGCTGGCGAGGATTAGTGCGCGGGTGGAGAGCGAGGTTGGGTCGAGGAGGGGGGTGATGTGATCGCGGAGCTCTTTCAGGAGTGCGCTTGAGATGGCGTTTTTGGCGGAGGGGCGGGAGAGGGTTAGGAGGGTTATGTGGCCTGTGTGCGCTGTTGGAATGGTTGTTCTCGTGATTAGGGGTGCGGATGGGGCTGTGGTGTAGGTTCTTCGGAGGAGGAGGCGGAGGAGGGGGAGAGAGTGGGGCCTCATTCCTGGGAGTTTATTTGTTAGGTGCCTGCTTCGTCGGTTAAGGATTGGGAAAAGGGAATTGGTGGGTAGATTTTTATGGGGAGCACCGGTATGGGGACTGAAGGAGACCGGGGCCGTTTATGATTTTGATAAATTAAGGTTGAGGCTCCGAGCTAAACAAAACACAAGCCGAGGGTAAGCGGGTTGCGTCTTAAGCGATCACTCGGGTTAGCTATCCAGTCTGGAGGCTCTCCATGACAGGCCAGCCGAACTGAGTTGTGATGAAGGCCATCACAAAGGGTTCGATAAGTCAGGGACTTTTAATATCTAGATCTCACTATTAACCCCTTAGGAGACATTTAGTCTAGCCGGAATGATCGTCCCTGTGATTATAGATAGTTTTTTCACTATCCCCCACCGACCGGGGAGAAGAAAAAACCTTGAATTGTTTGTAAAACATGATGAATAAACTATCAATCACGTTCAGAGGAGAGAAACTTAAGCTTAGTTTATTATATCACCACCAATTATTACGAAATAAGCCTATCGGAGATTTTATTTGAGGTTACTGTGATCGTCTTGTACCTGGCGTTCCGGTTGCGTCCGGATGCTCGGGACATTCTACACACACTTTGTTTTGGCAGGTGTAGTATTTCGCAATCATGCAGGATCACCCGCTACTTATAAGGCTCTAACAGTATATTTACATTGCGTACGATGCGGTACGGTGCTGTAAGATAGCTTACCGTAAAATCGCCGGACGCCGTTAGATAGGCTGGTATAAAAAATATTTTAGATCTCGGAGGAGAAGTAGGAGGGCGGAAGGGTTTACACATGGCATGAAGAAGGGGAGAGGGGAAACCTAATTCAGGTTTTTATATATACAATTAACTCTGGGGATTGAGGATGGAAATATCGTGGGTGGGACTCGAGTCTTCCTTTTGGCGGCACCCCCCTGGAAATGATCTTGGTCATACGCGACTAACTTAAACCCTCATCTTTGAATATTTAGCCTAGCCGTTCCATAATCTCTGTAGGTTTGCTATCTGAAATCTACTTGTTGCGAGGAAGGACAAATTACCAGTGGTCTAACTAGTAGTTTTTGCGATAGGGTTCCTGTGGCAAGGACAACGTTACCCGACATCAAATTTTATAGTGCTGGATACCCTTTCTGGGGTTGCACTTACCTAGCTGTAATTTATAGCATGGTGTCAATTATATACGATCCGGTAGAGTGCCATATTGTTTGAACACTATACCTGGCCTAGCTCACACAATACAGTGCAATTAGATACGGCACTCTCTTGATCATACTGAATAAGTAAACACTACCTCCTGCTATCCTCCCGCGGGCAATGACTTTCGTACATTGGCCACTCTTACACCTGATCAGCTAATATTGGGAGTTAGTAGTCAATGTAATTCTATCGCTTCACCTACATTTAGTTTAGACTCGGAAGGGCTGAAGCTCATCTGAGTTTTCATACTGAGAGGGAGCACCATACTAGAAGTATTTCTATTAAAAGCATTCGGTCTGGGGCAATCGTGGCTAGATAGAGTGGGATAACAAGCTGTTTTGAAGGTGATCCTCATAATAGATAAGCTTTAAAATTTAAGCTCATTCTCAACATTTGCCATTCCCCTTCTTAACAAAAGGTACATAAGTCCCTGTATAAAAGCTGTGGTGAGCTAGAGAGGTAGGCTCTGGGCATCCCTTGACCAAAAAATGTATTGGTAAATGTTGACTTCTTCCACAGATCGAGTATTTCCTCTTAAAGTGGCTTTTCGAAGGGTGATTTACTGTACTGTACCGCCAATGGCCATAACGACACAAGAAACATCTAGTACGAGTATAGCTCACGATGCCCGCGTTCACATGGAAGTATGATAGCTGGATAGTGGATGGAGCTGGAGCTGTAATAGTTTAGCGCTAGGCCTCTGGGGATTTCCGGGGACCTCAAGAGCAGGGATTGCAAGGGGATATCAGGTGTAACTCGGTTTCCTCCATTCCTCAGGAAGCTACAGGACTGTGCTGTTAGTTGTCTACTTGCCCTAGGAAGAAGTATCTGAAAATACGAGTGGTGAATTTGTGATGCGCACACATTTTTTGCTATATGTTTGGCGAATCCATGTCTCCGGATAATTCTTGCCCGGGACGGTTGGGTAATAGCCAAATATCCAACTCTATCGCTGGAAAGTATCATTCAATCGTGCTCACACGCACTCTAGAGGTGTAGTTGGTTATTTAATTTGTTGGTTAGTTGGTGCGATGCCAGTATCATACTTCCTTTCGGCAAGCATACCCGCCATTGTCTTTCTCTCACATCCCTGGTACTGCAAGCGCTAAGTTAAGCGCTTTAGTCCACCATTACGACATTGCGAGACGCTATCGAATTCCCGGAAGCGAGCGAGCGAGCCAACTTAGTCGCGCCGCGCTCCCTATTTCTCCTTCTGGGGAAAATCATCAAGAATCACTCGTGTCTGAGCAGACTAGAATGCTAGCAGGGCAGGCCCGGGCGGGGTGAGATTCCGTCAGTTAAGCTTAAGCTGTGGAGGCGCAGGGGAGGGGGGGGGGGGGGTGGAATCTTGGATGATACCACTGAGACTGAAGAGGGCGGGGAAAGGTTTTTTTTGTTAAGCCCTTCGATTGTTTTAAGGTGTAATTTCTGTACAAGGCAGCTAAGCAAGTTATTATATAAAAACTTAAATCACACAACAAGCATAACGAAAACTACAAACAACTAATGACAAAATTTAATATAAACAAGTAGCATTCAGCATCCCAAGCGGGGAAGAAAACCCCTAAAAATTCCCCGTTCCTAAGAAAGTAATTGTGACAGTGATAGAGGCAGTGATTGATTCTAGAAGTTACGGGAGTTTTATAGATCCTTTGGGAGCGTGATGGAGGGGTTTGGAGCTTTAGTGACTTAGGGAGAAGGCTATCCTGACATGTCTTTCCTTTGCTATCATAGGAGCGTGAGGAGGAGCGCAGACGTGCGTGGAGATACAAAGACGGATGTGGCGACCCATGGAAGGACCAGGATGCTTTGATGACGCTTCATTTATACACCTGTCTTTACCGTTGTTTTAGTTTAAGATAATGAAGATGTTGGTGCCACCTCTATCTTTCCGACACAGTCCCTAAGTTCCAAGCGAATCCTCTCGCTCCACCAGCTACCGCTGCGCTATCTATTTTTCCATATTACTCTAGTGAATGGGGGGTCCCCTTCGCTAGGGGGTCAACTAGCAGAATCATTTCCACTCCTCTTCCGTAAGAGCGCGGGGAAAGATTAGCTAAGCTATTGTGTTACCCATCGTCCTAAGCACCCGTAGCGAAGATAGGTTAGCGAAACCAAGGAAACCATATTCAGTCGATCTACCCAGTCGGGGACAAAAACAAATGCCTCTTGTCATACCCTTCGGTAACAAAAACTGGGGGACCGAACATTACTGTGCCTCCTTTTGAGAAAAATGCACGACATCGGGCGAGCACAAGAGTCGACGAAAATCGCTCTGCTTCTCGAGCACGTGTGTGATACAGTGCCGGTACAGCCGTGTGCCAAAAGTTCTGGAATCATGGCTGGTAAATTACAGTAGGAAAGCGCTTTTGTGTTATCGTACAGTACCAGCTGGAGTGCCGGAACTTTTGGCACACGGCTGTGCCGGTACTGAACTACCGGTAGCAACTCGAGTACTGGCACCATGACCAGTGACCGTTGCACCGGTTATCACCCTTGTGCCCATCCCTAGTGTTAGGGGATTAATTGGGTTAAGGGCGGTTTTTGGGTATGGGTGTGGGTTACTGGGGAGGATGCAGCATTTGCGGGGTTCTGGGAGCAAGGATTAATCATGATGCTGTGTGCGGTGGGGTGGGGAGGTGGGTTGGCTCGATGAGGGTTTTGTTGAGGATGGTTGTACAGCACTGTACTGGTAGAAGAGGGATACGGTAGTTTAATGAACAGGAGGGGAATACTCGAGTAGCGAACAACTTTACCAAATTTGATATTTGCTGCCGTGTTTTTAATATCCAAAGACTTCTTGCGAACCGATTGGGATGGTAGGAATGGATTCTTGAGTTGAGCTAATTTATTTCGATGCAGTCTTACGCAGTGTGAGATCCCCCTGGCTTTTAGCACCTGCCACCATTATATAACTCTCTCCTGTTGTGATACCATACTAATCTATGCTGCCGCACTCCGCTAGGGAGGCACTTGTATGTACGAGTAAGTCGGGAGTGCTGGACGCCCCCTTCAGTATCATAAACCTATCCTGCTGCATGCTTACGGGCGCGACACCTGCTTGGGGAAGAAAACAGGCATATCACTACTCGCAGTGAGGAATTTTTAATCTGTCGGATGCTATAGATACATTTCGTCTGATTGGGGCTTGCACCATGGGCGATCAGTTGTCGATGCTTACTTATTAGAGTCTTTGCGCAATTGGGCTCCGAAGAGCTGGGCAGAGGTCGAGTGGTCTCTAGCCTTTCTAATCGCTTATTTACCTAAAGGCTAAATCCCAATTCTCTTCTAGTGTCCTTTGTAAGGCACCCCTCGAACCTGTTGCCCGATATAGAAGCTCTTGTGCTAAGTGATGCCATTATGCATTAGTCTACTATATTCTCGCAACCATTTCCCAGGAAACAACCATCCGCCATTTCCCAAAACTACGCTAGCATGCTGTGCGGTATAGTACAGTTACTGTACTAGTACCGTGCTGCTGGGGATGAGGTATTCCTTACCCAGGGACACCCAGCTCCTGCATATCCAGCTATTCTAGTGCCAGGGGAAGGCTTAGATAGATTAATAGCCAAAAACGGTATTAAGGCGAACGACGAAGCAAGCCGGCCGTAGGTATTTAGTCGCTGGATCACGAGCTGTTCGGAGAATTATTTCCTCTTTGCGCCGATTTCTCAATTGCGTCAATAGCTATCCAAATCTTTGTTCTCGTCGGGGAGAGACGAGTCAGCTTACGGTGCTCGAAAGCCGTATTATACCAACAACAATCGATATGCTCGTATATACTCTTATCCCCACCTTAGGCAAATACTAAAAGTGTGACACTAACGAGTGCAGTACGATAGGGCAAGAATCAGTGCCTCGGATACTATTGAGTATATCTATATTGTCTGCGGGTTAGTTACAATTTTCAACCTTTGTAAGAGAAAAAAAAAGAGGAGGGAATTGATAATTCTTGGTAGCAGCAGTGGTACTGCCGACTCCGTAGTTGCCGCAAGACTGGCCGAGTTTCGCGATGTTCCGTGCTCCTCATCGAAGCGAGTCAACATAATTCTCTCCTGGAGAATACCCAGGTGGTGAGAAGGCACGTGAATTATGTCGAGTTTCTTTCCTTAGGAACAACTCACTAGAAGAGTAGATGGTCCAAAAGCATTGGTACTGCTGACTGGAATGTCGTCACGGAGCCTAACCCCGGTCTTGATAGCCATCAGGTAAAGGCTAGTAGAGGTAAATTCCTAGGTGGACCAAGCGGATGCAATGGGGCTTTGTCCATCCGGGGTACGAAGTAAGATCACGACGATTGGAAATTGCCTGAGTAGAGCGAGGATGATGATGTTTAGAGGTGTATCAAAAAGGTATGATGTGGGAGCTAGGAATATCTCAGTGAATTCCTTCATTGACAAAGACTATACAGGTCTACGGGCAGAGAGATTTATCACCCCAGCGACTAGATAAAGCACAGCCCAGAGGTCCATGGGGCTTCAGGCCCTCTAGACACAGAGCCATACTCCGTTGCGCCAATATCAAACATGATGATGGGCTCGTTCGTTTCCAAGGGCATCCTGCTAGCCAAGACATGTTCAGCACAGGCGATAACCCCCATGTTGCGGACGTGTTGTAAGAACGACGTACAAAGAGCTGAGAGCCAGCGTGGCGAACCACCTACTAGGTGCAGGGGAGAACCTAACTTTGAAAACAAGAACCTTAGTTGACAGGATAGTTTTCGGCAAGAACTCTGGCACTGATGAGATTAAGGCCATGGGAGTGGAAGTAATAGACAGTGATGGAAAAAAGCACACATTTACCACCAGAAAGAGGGTGATTGTCTCCAGAAGGACTTACTGCTCCCCCGCGGTACTCCTACACTCTGAGGGGGGCCCTAAGGCAGAACTTGAAAGGTTGGAGATGGAAGTGGTTGTTAATTCACCGGGTGCGAGAAAGAATCTCATGGACCATCTCGTACGTAATGGTATCTATGCCTTAACACACCCCGTGATTTCTAGCTCAAACTAAACATGAAACAGATCGTCTTCCTATCTTATGAGCAACGACCAATTACACCCCCCGGGCACCCTCCAGGCATCCTACAAACTCCGGGAAGAGCACAAAAAGGGTCCGCTATCTACATTTCCATTCGGCACCTTTGCCTACGCTCGCCTCGAAAAACGCCTCTGACTCTGCGCTATGAGAGTCCGCCCCGCTTCTGCCTAGGCAGAACCCCATGGGGCTCACATCAAAGGAGCCAAACATCGAGTTCTTGACGACCGAGTGTTACGACGATCCAAAACAGCTTGCGGATTTCCCGCACAATGGGATCGCCCCGGAACTGGTCAGTCCCCGAAGTAGGGGCAGTGTGAGGTTACGGAGTAGAGATCCTAGGGCGAACCCGATCGTCGAGCACAACCATCTCTCTGACGCATTGGATTTGGAGGTTCTGGCTGAGGCGTGGAGGCTTGGTAAAGAGATCGTGATGGAGGGGAGCCGTACGATACGAGAGATACAATAAGTGAGAGTTAGCCGGTTAGTGCTGCTCATCATAACCCACGGACGAGGGATGATTGGAAAGCGTTCGTGAAGAAGAATGCCCCCACATACTAGTCTACTCTCCTCGCACTGTTATTGTGAAGTTAGTTTAACAAAAACGCTAGGCTACCACCCCGGGGGAGCCTACAAGATGGGGAAAGCAGCGGATCCTCTCACAGTGCTCGATGAACGCCTCAGTGTCCGTGGCGTGAAGGGATTAATAGTCGCCGATACGAGCGTGATGCCCACCCTCAACTAAGGCCACGCCTAGATGGCAGGTTACGCTGTTTGGGAAAGGTTCGCGGTGATTATAAAGCAGGGGGCGTAGAATATCACTCGGGATCCAGATGTTAGACGGTTGACGGACCATGAGTGGATAAGTTTTGGGCCATGGGCAATGCCACGAGTGATATACCATGACGGCACGAGTTATGTATGCCTTGTCGGAGCGTGAGGCGACTTTTTCTCCCGGGGCCTCAGATTTCAGGTACTGCATGACTGAGGGCAGTAAGGGCTATATTTAAGAACTGGAATTTATATATGTTTTATCATAGCAGGGCGGAGGAGTTGATACGTTGGTATCCCCTTTAGGGCGTTGTCTTTCCTTTTGTTATTCTGTCCATATTTACTCATTTTTTATTTTTTTTCGCACATCCCCTAGCCAGGGAAACTGCCCACCGTATTAATCTATGATACCCCTTCTAGCATCGCCGTTTCAGCAGTGTTGAGAAGAAAGTGTCACAAAATATAACGCCTTAGAGAGAAGCTGCTCTCTCCGATCTCTTGCTGTGCCCATCGGGGCCTTCCTGGGGGTTTTTTCTTTCTTTTTTTTTGTTCTCTTCCCCACAAACTTCAAAACCTAAATTCCAGCTCACCGAAAGGAGAAGGTTGTTCTAGAACAAACTCCCAAGTGGTTCCTGGCTTACTACGCAAGTGGCACCAGCCCTTCAGGAAGGCACAGTTGAATTTCCTCAAGGTTCGTGACTCTTCTTCTTGCTGGTTTCAAATACTCAGGTGACTGTTACAGTAAAAAGGCATGATATACCATGATAGGCCTGAAAGTAAAAAGTCACTATTACGCGTGGCGATACTCGAAATCTCCTACCGTACTTATTCTTTAGTCCGCACGCCAGATGGATGCCTAGTGTGGAGTGGCCCTAAAAAAGGGAAGACGCGTAGGGCAGAGCAGAGCCAAGGAAAAGAAAGGCTACTTACTTATCACGAGCATTACAAATTGTAATAAAACTTGGTACAGTACGAGTACGAGTATTCTATATTACTTTTGTACGAGCTTAGTGATAAAGGCTGCCCTCAGTGAAATATGATAGATTCGCTATATGGTGGAGTGGCTGTTGCCAAGTTAAACATCTAAAGAGATAAAGAGTGTGGGTGCTTGGAGAGGGATCATAGTTTCTATTATTTCGGGGGTGGGTATCATGATATCATAGTTGGTTATGCCTAGCAAGGGAGGTTATAATGCGTTTCTTCTGTTGCTAGGGTCGGACTGTAGCTGGGGGCTACCAGTGTGTCAACCAGTGGCCTAACTACAGATGATGAGGAGGCTCTGTTTATATTTCTCAGGGCGAATAGGCTACGTCCAGGTATGGTGAACACTTGTACTTTTTTTATTTTTATTTTTTTTCTCGTCTATTTATTTAGTAGTGACCAGTAGCGTACGCGCCACCAGAGAGGCTCATCCATGTTGTGACGCTGGTTGTGCGATATTGCTGGAGAGGAAAGTGCACTTTTCCGGGCTGGAGGCAGGCCGCAGGGCCCTCGCACAAAGGGAATTTTGTCTTCTGGGCGGTTTCAAGTAAAACTCCTGAAGAGCGCATTACACAGCAGCAAATGATCTCCTCTACTCGAAGTCATTGGTTTGGAGAGTTCGCCACAAGAATCGAGCGAATATGACAGACTGCTAGAGTACCGGGACCAGAGGGGTATCATGTGGGGGGGAACCCACCCACCACACTGCGATCTAAACCCTGCCCATTGCGGCTGTACCCCTCATACGGTACCCCTATAATAACTGTGCCGATGCCTCTACCAAGGCTTGAGCAGAGGTAGCTGAGGAGAAGCGAAGGCTAAGACAAAAATACTACGAACATCTAGCTACGGCTTTTCTCACTTCAACTTTGCAATTTTTTACATATAATCTTATATGGTAGCAATTTGCTTCCCCCCCCCACCTACGCTCATTCACCCACCCCCCTCTATTTTACTCTGAAAACCTCTAAAGTTCTTCGACAAATGGTTTGTTGCTCTTCTATCCATTTATCTGTCTATCCGCATGCGTGTTTAAAGTTCTGACTGTGTGGCTGGTTAGGCGTCGACAAAGAACTCTAGTATTGGAGTTAAGCTCGTATGGAAGGGAGATGATCCCGAGGTTGAGTGAGTCAACTGTCTTTTCGCTTTCATCCCTCATCCCCTACTCATCTTCGCTAACCAAAAAACCAACGCGACAAATAGTATCGTAGCTGTTCACGGCCTCAAAGGCGACGTATACAGAACATGGACTGCGAAAGGGACCGAGCCAGACGAGGAGGAGGTCTTCTGGCTCAAAGATTTACTACCTAAGGAGGTACCTAATGCTAGAATTTTGGCCTATGGCTACGATGCCGACCCAACCAAGATGTTTGAGAGCGCCAGCACCAATATGATACATCATCACGCGGCCACGCTGGTTTCGGAACTACACTTTTATCGGAGGGTTTGTTAACGCGTTGTGGTATTTTTGAAGGGTTGTTGATGCTGACTGGTGGCATTCTAGAAAGCAAACGAGAGACGGCGACCGATTGTTTTCATTTGCCATTCTTTAGGTGGTATCATTGTTAAAAGGGTATTACCTCTTCGTATATCCCAGGCTTCGAGCAGAGACTAAGTTTATAGGCGTTGATCTACTCCTCCAACTGTAATCTCAGCCATAACGTCATGTTTCGGTCCATCAAGGTTTCAACCTACGGGGTTCTCTTCCTTGGGACCCCGCATATGGGCGCTGATCTAGCGCGGTGGGGAAAAATGGCCGAGATGCTCGTGCGCATGGTTTCGTCCAAGAGCTGGGTCGACAGTAACAGCGCGCTAATTACAGCTCTTGAGAAGAACAGCGAGACGCTACAGAATATCACCGACGGGTTCTTAGGGATTAGCAGAGATTTCCGATTATTCTTTTTCTGGGAGGAACTCAAAACGTCTATTACGGGGATGGGGCCACACTTGGTATGTGCTTTTTACATCACATTACACTTATCTGAAGCATACAAGGGCTGATAGGTCGAGATAGATTGTCGAGCATGCATCAGCGGTGCCAGACTTGCCGGATACTGGCAAGGCATCCATTCACGCAACACATAGCGAAATGTGCAAGTTTCGGGACGAGGATTCTCCAGGCTGGAACACGCTTGCGGGTTGTTTGTGCGATTTTGTCGCACAGGCTCCGGCAGTTATCGGGATGAAATGGGCGCAGGAGGATCGTCGCAATCTCCAGGCGAAGCAGGATTTGGTTTCTAATATAATCCAGTATGATATCCATGCTGATGTCGGATTGTCTCCTCCACCCATCATGCCGAGGACCAGG
>Ga0307507_10003021_pt1 | contig 33688 bp, 27 predicted proteins | sample 7_EM_MG_FD_207223 | JGI IMG/M metagenome (GOLD analysis project Ga0307507, IMG submission 207223) | Populus trichocarpa ectomycorrhiza microbial communities from riparian zone in the Pacific Northwest, United States - 7_EM | ecosystem: Host-associated > Plants > Roots > Unclassified | place...
GATAGTAGGACTCAATTGCGGCGACCCAGAACGTTCTGGCCTATTGCTGTTGGCCCAGGAATTGATGGGTGACAGTATAGGTGGTGGTGGTGGTGGTGGTGGCGGTGGTGGGAGTGGTTGTTGTTGTCGCCGTTGATGCTGCGGTTCTTCATGTTGTTGCTGTACGTGGCTTGACGTAGGTGCACCAGGTAGACCTGGACTCGAGACGGATGTTGCTGGCCGGTCAGCTCCCCATGAATACTCTGGCTCACGGGCAGTGCCACGGTCAATGGGCTTATGTGGGTAGAAGTGTTGCGAGGAGGCCTCTAATCCCCCGCTTCTCCTACTAATTTTACCCACTCCACTACTTAGTTGTAAATGTTGTGGATGACAACGACTAGAATTCTCGGGCTGTGGAAAAGAGTAAGGATGATTATGATTATGATGCTGTCGGTTGTAACCATGTAGTTGGATATGCTGCTGTTTAGGAACACTGTAAGGTCGCCGATCAGAGTCGGAAGGGCCCCATTTTTTCGGCGGAAGGCCCCCGGGAACCCTTGGCTCTGATTCCGGGCCAGTGCCGAAGGATCCCGGGACGGGGTGATTGTTGAGTAAAGGAAGATCTCTAAACACGGCTCCGATGGAGGGCAGATTTTCGTAGCGACGAGAGCTGTTCGTCGAAGCTGGGTGTGGAAACTGGTCTATCTCCATGCCGTTGGAGGTATGTGATGCCATCATTGTTTTTCTTTTTCAATAAGAAAAAAAGGTATTGGGGGAGAGTTGTTTGGTGGTAGTCGATGTTGGGTCGGCTTGGGCCCTCGTAAAGAAGTATGGGGGAGAAAAACCCAGGAGACTGCCTTTTAGCATGAGTATCTTCACCATACTTCAGATCTGAACCAAAGAGAGAGGAAGGCTATCATGAGAACTCGATAATGCAGGAAAATAGCGAATCATAAACAGTACATAAAACACGGGAAGGGACAAAAACCTTACCTTAGTGATTTTTATACATATACAAAAGCAGTAACCGGAGCAGCAGTAATATCTGTGATTGATTTAAGTGGTTTTTTTTTGTGTTGCTCACGAGGGTCCTTCTATTCAATGTGTTTTTTCTTTTCTTTTCTTTTCTTTGTGGTCTGTTCTCAATAATTCCTAGCCTTCTTCATATATGGCCCCCCCCTTCAAGCATTGGTTAGCGGAGAGGACTTTGGAAAGCTAAAAACCCCCAGTGAGAAAAGACAGCCGGGTAAGGAAGGATAATTCGTCACCCACAAGCTATAGCGGGGACCGGGGCGGAAATGAGGCGGAGGCGGTGAGCTATCGTGGGCGAAAGGATTATACCCGAGCAGCAGCAGTAGCGGCAGCAGCGGAGGAGGAAAGTGGGGTCACAGGACGAGAAGGGGGGGGGTGGGTATCAATGATGGCGCGGGGGTAGTAGGATTAGGAGGATGGGGGGAGGGGGGGCGGGGTCTCAGGATGAAGTTAAGGTACGGCTCGCGGAGATACTTGAAAGATCTGTTCCGGCACCATCAGGTGGATTTCCTGGAGAGAAGAAGACTGCCACGAGGGCGATATTGGGAGCAGCAGTATCCAGTCGCCGCCGCAGCAAAGCCGAGCATTTCTAGGCCGGAGCCGCAATCGATTGAATTCCGATTCACAGGGCGCGGCAGGAGCGGCAACAGCGGGGGGATAGGAACAAGAACAGTCTTTTTTCTTTTTTTTTTCCTTTCTTTCTTTCCCCTTTCCCCTTATGGCGACCAGAGCAAAGCAAAGCAGGAGGCTCTATGCTGGCGTCTTCAGTGCTGTGGAAGTGGGTTTGTTGGATGTGTAAAAACGGTGCAGTTGTAGTAGTAGGGCAGGTAAGTAGTTGTTGAGGGTATGTTATGGGGGTGGTCAGTACTTGGTGTGTGGTATGGTGGATGTGGGTTGGTTGGTCTTGCTTTGCGAAGTGCGGATTTGCGAACCACTCGGAAGGACGATGCGCATAGGACCGGTAGGATATTTTTTGCCTACCACCACCATCACCACCACCACCACCACACGCAGGAGCCAGAATACCGCAAAGCGATTGAGTGAGATGTTCTAGTAGGTATGATGCGGTACGATACTTGCACAGTCACGGTATCGTACAGCAATACAAATCATACGGTATAAACCGAGTGAAATCTCTCATATAAATTGTGTACCAAATCCTAAGCAGCCTCCCCCTTCCCTGCTCCCCTTCACACTCATTCATAAACCCATAAATTTCCAGTTTGTTTCAATTATCTGTTTCCCCCTGCCATCTCTTGGCCGTGCCGTAGCCATGTCCCTCCCCACGCAAAAAAAAAAAAAAGAGAAAAAAAGAGAAAAAAAAGAAAGAAACAGATTTCCAAAAATGTGGAAACAGAGTGGGACGTGGTGCGATGGGGGGTTGATCAAAAGTCCTTTCTAAAAGTGAACACTGCCCTAGCACCCGCCGCCTCTCCCTCTCTCCTCTTTGCATTCTGACGCAGCTGCGGAGGTCCAAGCTGTATTTGCCCCATTCGCCTTAAAACACCCTCATTGGTTGGCCTTGTTAGGCAGCACTCATCAGACACCTCAATCCCGCTTCAACTAGAACTGGTTCGCCTCGAGTAGGCTTAAATTCAGCCAATCGATTGGTCCGACAGGGGGAGGGGAGAGGGGGAAAGGATATTCAAAAGAGGAATCCTAACCACGAAAAAGAAAAAGGAACGCCAAGAGGGCTTTCCCTTGCCATAAAGTTAGGGGAAAAAGAAAAGAATTACCTCCCCACTTTTCTTTTTTCTTTTTTTTTTTGCCTTCCCCTTTCCCTCCATCCATTCTATCATCACCATCATCACCACCATCATCATCATCGTCCTTCCTAACTCTCCGTCCCCGCCGCTGTTTCCTTCTCAAACTCCGTATTCAACTGGTCCCAAGATATCGCATTGGTACCGCACGTGATGGCCTTGACACTTCCCATGAACTCTCATTTGTCACTCCTAGAGCACTCATACATCTTTATTTCATGCTTCCCATTCCCCCTCTCATCGTTCAGGAGTCTACCGCAATTCGCCGTTACCTTAACTTACAGCACCGGCAGCAAGAAAATATCCATCACTTCCCAGGAACAGTACCGTGCAAGTAATAATAATCCCCCCCCACCCCAATCGTTTCACCGCCGTAACCTTTTCTTCCCTATCCTGTGCGTTCAGTCAGTCACTCACTCACTCAGTCATTCACTCCTCCCTTCCTTCCTCCTCACCGCAATGTGCACACATAACTATCACGTTCTGTTCGCCTCAATCTGAATGATACCCTTTCCCTCCCTTCCCTTCCCTCCCTTCCCTTCCCTCCCTTCCCTTCCCTCCCCCCCCCTCCCCCGCGTGCGCTCAACCCCCCTGCTCCAACGCACCAGTGAAGGCGATCAAAAATTGCCACCTACGGCAAATGAAACCAAACTTGTCTACCGTGCTCTATTTTTCGACTTTTCTACACTCCCCAATACAGCTATTATCACCCCCATCCGATTCGTTCACTTGCCGCAACGTAGCGTGTTGCTTACTCGTACTTTGCTATCTCCCACCAGTTGCGATAAATAGATGCTGTACGAGTAGATAATAATAAGAATGGGAACAACTAAGTAATATAATAATGTGAAAAAAAAAATGAAAAAGAAAGAAAGAAGATTCCCATCTGTGTCTGTGTGTTATTCTCACAGTCGAACCTATCCATGAATAGCCGAGGGCGACAAAACTTTGTTTGGTTGGCCGGACGGGGCTGGAGTTTGCTGGGCTTGCGTTGGTTGGTTGTTGGGGCCGTTACGGCAAATTATTTATTTATTTCACCAAGATGATGGGATCGAAGGGAAAGGCAGACAGACAGACAGAGAGACAGACAGATTGGCGGTTGGTTCGAAGAAACTGGCTGGCTGGCTGGCTGGCTGGCTGGCTTGCGCTCTCGCTCGCACAACTCAAACCTCCTGTATCGTACTTACCTTACCTGCAGCTTACGCCCTACTCGAGTAAACGCTCTCGAGGGAGGACCCCCGAAAATGATACCGGTATCATACGCCATTTAATCTATCTACCCTCCCCCCCCCCCCCCTATTATATCATATCATAACCTGTACAATTTTAAAGTCACCTGGCAGGTCCTGCGGTGCAGCGTGTAAAATAGCATATCGCGCCCGCTTTGCTACGTTTCCCACGATACTTTCTCTCTGTTCTGTATCATATCGCATCCTCTCTTTTGCTGTAGCTAAGTTTTGAATAACTTGTGTGAGTCCGTGTGTATACCGTATGGGTGGGTGAGTAAGCGATTGAATAGGCGTGTGTGTGTGTGTGTTCGCATCGTGTGCTATTGCTTTTATAATATAATACCATAAGTTTAAACCTCTTCTTACCGTATCTATGCGAACTTTTTGTACTCGTACGAGGCAGGCGGCGAAACAGATCTGATATCCTGTGTCCCTTCGGCCCTTGTGGGCTCTGGCTACGGCTGCCCCCATCCCAAAGCACCGAGCACCGATAATTGGCCCAATTGTCCTTCGAAATGAAAACATATCATACCTCGCTGCCCGCCCTGCCAGTAATAATCTGTCTACCTGCGGTAGGTTCGCCGCAAGGCAGACCCTGTGTGTGTGCAGTGCACCGTATCGTGCCCCAAGTGTGATCAGTAAAATGCAACCCATTCCACCGGTGCGCCGATTAAAATCTCACTAAAGCGTTTCCTCCCCCCCCTCCCTTCCAGCCCTATTGTATCACGCTGCTCTGGTGCTCTCTCTCCAGAGAAATGAAAATAAATGTCATCGTTACATGAAAGGAAATTAGTCGGGACGGTGGAAAGGATGTAAGGGAGAATCGCAGAATGGAAAGAACCCCGAAACGGCTTTTGAAATTCAGAGCTGAAATAGCCAAACAAGGGGGACAGTAGCTCAGAGATCTCATATCATATCATATTCATGTACTAGAAACCCCATAACACGTAACCCTTGAATCGAACGTGACTCAAAACACATACCGTACTTTCGCAGCCTTGTGCTCGCATGATTATTACACTATGGGAAAAAGAATGAATCAAATCTGGGGGAGAAAGAAAGAAAACATGGGGAATGCTGCGGTAAAAGCAAATGATACGTTCTCTCAAAACTTCCAAGGAACAAACGTGGAACAAAAATAGAAAACCCGATCAGAAAACCAGCTCCGCCGAATAGTGACCTTCACACTCCTAGAAACAGATTACAAAAGAAAGCTAAAACAAAAACGACTTTTAACTATCTGGGCCCCCTTGATAGATCAACCCGTGAAGAAATCCACCAAGTATTCAGTGATATTATCACTACACAGACATGAAAACTTGCCAAATCACCCGGAAACAATCCCAAAGGTCTCATGATGATGTATATACCACATTTAGGAAGTCGTCCGTGGGGTCAACAGCAGGAACTGCTGTCCCAGTAATTCCAAGATCGTTCTGTTGAAGCTGGGGATAGAAATTGTATGCAGCGGTCTGCGGGTGAATCTGTCCATGGGCACCTTGGACCTGCCCTGATGCAAATCCATGTACAGAGTCTGGTGGAATCTGCTGTTGTCCAACTAGGTGATGTTGCATGAGAGGGCTGCGATGCTGCGGATACTGTACACCAGGCTGAGGCGGAGGTGAAACGCCAATGTATCCACCGGGTCGGGTTGCTATTCTCTGCGGGGTTGTTACCCCTGAGCTTGCTGGGGTGTGCTGTTGCTGCTGCTGCTGTGGACTCAATGAATAGATATCACGGCCGGCATTATTTGAAAAATCGAATCCACCGTTAGTCCCCATTGCTAGCTGCTGCTGCTGCATTCGCAGATTCTGTTCTGGGCTGAAGTTATGAGGACTAACAAACTGCGGAGCCCTCAATGGTGTCTGGATCCCGAATCGATCATCTACATTTGGTGAGCTACGTGGAGGGGTATATTGCAGATGCGCTGGGCTCACGCCGAAGGTAGGGGGATCCGGAGAATGGAATTGTGGTGGTGGGAGCACATCATAGTCCCCGTTTCCGGTGAGTTGTCTTTGCGTTGTGTCCGTAGGATCAATATCCATCTCCATATCCGGCTGCTGTATCGGCGGTGGCGGCGGTGGTTTGGAAGGCTCTGGTTTAGACAAAGCGCTGTTTTGTTGGACGCGTTTGCTGGCAGCTGACGGCCTGACATTTGGAGGTACCACCGCATCATCCTTTATCAAGTCCAGTACTGGGAGCGATATTTGCTCCATATGCCTTGCCAAGTGCACTGTCAACTTCTTCCACGTCGGGCATACATTCCCGCAGAACCTACACTTTTCCTGTGTAGGGTGTTTGGCTGTAACTTGATGGCAGGAATCAACGATTTGCCAAACCTTTTCGAAGTCCTCGTGCGAGGGCGCGCCCTCGCTCGTGCCAGCGACACCCTTCTTGCCCTTCCTAGCGGCCGCCTTCTGAGCTTTAACCTTGGGTTCCGCCATCTTATGCTCGCGAACTAGATGTTGAACGAAATTGTCTTTCCTGTAGCAAGTATGGGTACAGTCGGGTAACGTGCAAGTCCACCACTCCAAGTGTCTATGTCGTTCATTTTCATGTCTAACCCAATCGGCTTTCCGCTTGAAAGATTTGGGCTCCGTGCATTCCACAAACGTGCAAGTGAAGGGTTGGACGTCTTCATGGACATGTTTAGTCCAATCGGATGGCTTCTGGAACTTCTTCACTTTGAAACAAATCGGGCACTCAAATTCGGCCGGCAAGCGTAGGACCGGAGGCTGCGGAACCCCCGGCGGGAATTGTGTTGCAGTAACTTTGCCTTCGGTTGGAGAGTGCGACCCGTCACCAAGAGTTTCATCGGAAGAGTAGGCTAAGAGGTCGTGTCAGCAGAACTCATGTGAGACTCGTTGAACGATAGGGGCAACCGAACCTTCCCCCTCTACACTTCCCCCGCTTGTGCTCCTCTTGTGCCCATTGGCGGAAGGATCGCCACCAGGACCAATTGAACCAACAGGGCCCCTGCACTTAACCGCATTTCCACATCTCTTCCCGCCTCTAATCGCAGCCAAGTGTTTTTGCCTATGTTCGACGAGCTTCTTAAATCTTTTGCCTTGCTCATAGACGACTCTATCGACAAGTTTCTGATGCAATGCTGGCGTGAGACCACGAACATGTTGAGAGAAGCCCTCGGGGTTGGGGATAATATCGAGTTTTGGCAAAGGCGGCCTAACTCCAGGGGGGGTGGCTTGCTGGTCATTTTGCACGTCATCGTCATCCACATCATTGTCGTCATCATCATCGTAACCATCATGTCTATGTGGGTCTGGAGGGGAAAGCAACTTTGCTGCGGCAATTCCACGTTTCCTAGATTCTTCCCCAAACGTATAGTTTCTCCTTGGAGACTCGCTCTCAGCACTCTGCACTGGTGACCTTATGGGAAGAGCCGGCGGCCCTCCGTATTGCCCCAACATGCTGACAATGCCAAAAACTGGTTTTTCCTTCTGCAATTTTGACGATGATATGTCACTCTTGCTTCTCGCCCTCTTCACTGTTTGCGCAATGAATCCTCCACTCAATGATCGGGTTGGTGGACTGATTATACCAGCTGTACTCGCAGTGTGGGCTGTATGGGCTGAGCTTTGTCCAGCGCCAGCTGCCATGCTAGCCATTTGAGCAAACGCTCCGCCAATATTCTTTGTATCAACCTTCAATGGGCTCTTCGGAGCCGATCTTCCCCAACTACTCCCTCGTTTTATCGGGCCGAATGCGTGACTAGCCGTACTCGCGATTGATACGGTGGAATTACCTCTTTTCCTTCCTTCCATGCTTAAGCCGGTTCCGAGTCTCTCTTTCTCCTTCTCCCTCTCCTTTTCCTTTTCCTTCTCCCTCTCCTTCTCTTTCTCCTTCTCCCGCTCTTTATCGCCCGCATTGCTAAACCCTCGCTTCAATCTCGAAGGTATTGTGCCCCACACACTGGGTCTTCGCTGGTGATTAGATTGCTTTTCTTTCTCCTTCTCCTTCTCCTTATCTTTATCCCTTCCAAAACTCAAGCTTTTCAACAACCCATTTGCTAGAAATCTATCGGCGTCGCCAGCGCTCAAGCGTCGGGATTTACTCATCTGACTGCCAAATGTTGCTACCCGGGATGCTGTCTCGATATTTTCGGCATAACGATAGAACTTGAAGATCGCTGCGTTTGCAGTGTTGGGCTGGTTCCTTGACGCAATCGCTGCCCCCCTGCCAACTTGTGCGACAGTATCATTCCAAGGATGCGCTGAGTAGAACTGATTCGGTCTTGGGTAATATCGAGGGTCGGTTTCACGACGTTTTTGCTCCGCTTCTTCCTCTTCCACCGCCTTCTTCAATTCTAGTTCCGAAGGCGGAATTTCGCTCGTATCCATCGAATCTTGATCCTCCGGTGGGTCATCCAAACTTCCTTCAACGAATGAAGAAGCTACTGAAGAATCGTCTTCGTAATCGTAGGCGCCAGGTAGGCCTGTATCATCACCTTCGTCGAACAGTACTGCTCCTGTCGTGGAGCTACTCTCGCCAGGCCTGACAGAATCGTCTTTGCTTTTCAGTGGCACCATTGGTCTTCTTCGGAAATCAGCAAGACTCCTCGATCGTCTCTTGTCGGCTGGCTTGACAGAAAGATTTGTATTCCTACTAAGCCAGTCCTCAATATCGGCGTTTTTCTCCTCAATCCCCCGTATTATTTCCTGCTCCTTAAGTGAGAAAGGGAGGTCCCCAAGTCCTAATTCAACTTCTCGCCTTGCGGTTGGATCCAATCCGCCTTTCCAGCTCCCATCTTCTCCTCTATTTACAGTCAGATTGTCCCCACTCTGAGCAGCCCCAGGTCCTGAACTCGAAGAAGATCCGGCCGTAGCATATGAAGAGGGGGTTGGATGCATTCCATTGCCCCGATGTGTGAACTCTTCCACTTTAACTACAGGGCTTTTGTGGAAATTGTTGTTCACACCCGTAAAGCCACCAAGATTACTAACAGTTAGCCCTGCTGGACTGGGGGAAATGGTCGGCCGGGGGCTCGGCGGATGGTAAATCCCTAGGTTCCCATTCACAGGGGAAGAATATGGATCAGACAATTGATCCAAAGGGTCAATTCCATCATCATAAAGAAGCGTATTGTCGTCGGCAAGTGGTGGCATATCGACCTCATCGAAACCGGGTGTTGTATTTTCACTATAACCGGGACCGAGATCTCCTTCTGGTGATGAGCCGGGATCAACGACAAAGCTTACAGGGGGTGATAATGATAACGAAGGGTCTTCAGAATAGGTTTGACCTAGGTTATGGGTGTAGTAAGAGTGCTGACTTGTTGCTGGAGAAAATCCGCTGCTTCCATTAGTCAGTGAAGGCGAGTGACCTTGGTTCGTGAGAGGCTGATTGATAGTCGACAGTAACGGGGAGTTCGTGTGGGGATATGTCGATGACTGGAGAGAAGGGATTGCCGGTTGTGGACGCTCAGAGAGATGAGCGTTGCCACTTCCTGATAAGTTGAAGAGGCTTGTATCAAACGTGCCCGGACCATGCGCGGAGTTTGGTGTTGGACATGCATTCTGGGAACTCGACCTATCGTTTTCGGTGATTACTAGTGGGGCCCGACTGTGTTGGGGATATAGTGGAGAGGCCATTATTATGTCAAATATTCGAGTATTAGATTGCCTGAGCAATAAATGTTTGGGTTTTCCAGAGATGAAAGGATGTACTAATAGAGAAGTAATCAAGATACTCGATGCAAAAACAATTGTCACAAGTGTGGGACAGACGTATCGGAAGAGTCGATGAGGTTGCACAGGGTTTGGATGAGTTTATGGTAGTCCAGGCAGCGCTCTAACCCAGTTTCATCTGTCAGCAAATTAGTTTCAGCTTAAGTTACCGCTGCCGATTCGCTGATCAAGAAGTCAAGAATACTAGAGATTTAAGAAAGAAAAAATATAAAAAAGGAGAATGTGAAGGGAAATTGGATATCCTGTGCGCGCAGACAATAACTAGGGCGGTAGGAATGAATTGGTAAACACAAGAAGGCTCCCGGATGCCGAAAAGACAAGCCGGGACCCGCACTTGCATCACAGGGCCGAAACTTGCTACACAATGGGGGGGACTTAAAATACGAAGGGTAAAAGGGAAATGGGCGATATGGTTGGAAATCTCAAGGAATGCTGTGATGAAATCAAGATATATGCTTACCAATAGGGACACAGAAACCCAAAAAAGAGCCCCCCAGACCGCTAGAATCCGAGCTTAGCGAAGCTGTGGTTAGCAACACTAAGAGAATTCGGCTTCCTTCGCTTATAAACGAGACGTCCTTCTACTGGCTAGCTAGGCGATGGACTTCTGCTACTGTGTTTTGCCTCGAAAAGTGACGACAATCGATTGATGAGTATAAGATCTCGGAGTGTATTTCATACCAGCGAAGTCACCCGTAAGCCGACGCGAAACTCCAGGCCAGAGGAACGCACACGGACCACGCAGGCCCTGGAGAGTCAGGCAACGTTTGAGATGTTGCCGGTACTCTGCGACTCCTCAGCGAGATGAAGGGAGGGAGGAGGGCGCGAACTCGAGGCCTCAGAGAAGTAAATCGCGGGGTTAAATCGTGATAAGGAAGCTCTGTAGAGAGATCGGGAAGGCTTCGGAAGAAGCAAATCGCCAGAGAGATTATTGGGCTGCACGGGGTAGTATATAGGGCTTCGTGTTCTCGTAAATTTCTGAATTATGGGGAAAGCCGGCGCAGTAGCGGCGATGCTTGGCGGAATGGCGGAGCTGTATCGTTTCTCTCTGAGCGCGATATCGACGCACCAAGTATTGATAAAAATCCCAAGCTCCTGTTGTAATGCCGAGGCGGCCTATCTGTCTTCAGAAATCTCTCTCTGGATCTAGTTGCGCCCAATGTGGTTGGTTGGGGGGGTAAGGAGGAGGGGAGAGGAGGGGTTTGGTGTGGTTGGGGATGGCGATGAGTGAAGTGGAATGATAAGTACGCTTGGCTCAGGTGGATGAAGCCTGACAGCAGCCAAAAGAGAACGGATAAGCTTCAGCAAGGAAAAAGCAAAAAATAAATCAGAGGCTTTTTTTTTTCTTTTCCCCTTTTCCTCCCCACCAGGCACACTCTATTCAGAAAACGTAATACCGTAAGGAACTAGATGCAAACGTATGATGGAGTGAGAAGGATTGACAAGAGGAGGTGACGACGATGAATCACTCGCTTCTTCACTTCCTCTTCTGCTAACGTATGTGGAATAAAAACAAAGGGTTCGGCAAATGTAGATTACTCCCGGGGAGCCTCACTGGCCAACTGTGTGCCCGTCAAACGAAAATAAAATAAAATGTATGTATGATATAATTTATTAGTCGCCGAAATGAAGTATGTTAGGACCAAGCGGAGGAGATGGGTTCCCGCACAATTGGCCCGGCAGTTTGGGGGTGGAGGGTGGGACTCGTGGGAGGGTGAGGATGTATAAATGAATAATGGGGGTATCAAACAGGAACAGAGAGGGAGAGAGCTCTGCGAAGGATAAAGGTTGATGCAGGATCACCAGTGCAATAGAGGTTTATGCTCGGGATGCAGGATTGCGGCTCTCGCTTGAGAATTCCTCGCGAGGAGATTGGTGGGGCACGGCAGAAGTATGGTAGGCAGGTGGGGACGTGCCGGCAATCGCTTGGAGATCAGTTCGAGCAAGAGAAATGGGAAAGAAGGAACAGGAGCCTCTCTCTCAACACCAAGGTGTGCCGAAGATGTATCTGGAGTGTATGTTTGTATGCGTGTAGTCTGCCTTGTATCAAAAGAGGCGCTTGGTCGCCGGGTGGGACTCAAGAGCGGGGTGGGGGGAGTGTTGGGGTAGGCGTGGTGAGGAAGAGGGGGGGGGGGTAATGCGGTCTAGGAGACGAAGCGTATGGTGGGAGGGGCTGAGGTGGTGAGTGTAGGGTAGCTAGTCTAGTCCAGTCCGACTGCAGTAGCGGATACCGTAAGTCAATCCCCGTTGTGATTAAGATAGAGAGGCAGCCAGGGCAGGCTGACTGCAAAACACAGCAAGATCGCGGAGTATGTTACCTGTCGAGAACACTGATAACTGAACGGCCGCAGGTAGCGATGGGAAAGATTTCCCGGCACTTGTGAACAGTATGTTTACCTCGCTTTTGCGGCGACTCTGTGAGATCTGTTACTCTTAGGAGCCGTTAGTTAGACAATGATAGATTGACTGAAAGCTCCTAAAGCCTTGGTCAGTTGGCAAATTCTATGGAAGTTTTTTTCGGTTGGTCCTGGTAAGCTATGACCAGATCGTCGAGGCATGAAGGGTGGGGTTCGATATTTGGGGATTGTTTGAAGAGCTCCAGTCAATCCAGCCTCATTATCTCGATCTCGCCCACTATGCCAAATTCTGCCTGTGGTAAACTGTGAGAAAATTCGGTTTCGGATCTTTCAGAGTTGATCTGGATGGTCCTGAGGCTCTGCGCAAGGTTCCAGGAACATTAACCAAGGCATTCTCGCAAAAAAACGACATGCGGATTACAATTCACTCCTTCCGCCTCTCTTTTCTCCGTACTAAAATCTCAGGATAAAGTTAATTTTCCGAGCGTCAAACGCCAAAAAACTTTACACTACTACTCTTCCCGACCGAAGGCAAACCTACTGAACGCTTGATTTTCTAGTCTTTAAACTAAACCTTGGCGATGCCCTTACAGCGTGCCATTAAGCAAGTAAGGAAGCGGGCGCCAAAAGCCATGCGAGACAAAGTGACAAGTTATTCGACTGATCTTAGTCATGCGAACCAACCATTTTTCACATTCCTTCCTTCCACCAAGTTTGTCTTCCTTCCTTCCACAGCCCTTCGAGAACACATTGCAAGTAACACAAGTCCCCTCTGTTTCTGGAATGTAACAGTAGTGCAAAGGTACAACGCTACGCAATGTTCTCCAACACAGCCCTCGGGATCCGCTGTTAAGTGTTGGTGGTAGCGGAGGTGGTCCCGCAAGTGGCTGTGCGAGAGTGTGAGGCGAGATGGACTGTAGGCTGTGTGGGGGAGAGGGTAAGGCATCACACCGGGGGGAAGGCTGAACGCATTGTACGGGCTTTGCGCTGTAAAGTAAGGTGAAAATTGTGGGTTTTTATGTTGATTAAGTAAGTTGGGCGTTGGGATTGTGGTTTTTGTTCACGAACAAGCGCGAGCCACACCGTTTGGTGACACGCTTGATCGCTGCTCATTTGGATGGCCTCACAAGGAGGGCGAGGCTTAGTCTATCTTTAAGATGTGGTGAACCCCAAGGAAACCTACCGCACTAAATGATCCCCACCTAGTCCTGGCAGGCGCAAGTGCTATGGTGATGTGCTCAAAGCCACCAGGAGGGCCGTTCACCAGAAACGGACAGACGGACATTCTTGCGGACTATCAATCTTGACCACCATAGATCCTGTTAGTGTTTCATAACATTATATAAATTCACTGGGCCAGGTTCCACCAGATGGGGGCTGGCTGTTTAGTAGAGGCTTTTGATATTGGACCCAACTCTAAGGCATAGGGCAATAGGAAGGGAATGCTTCTCATGCACACAAACCAAACCATGAGGTTGACAAAAAGAAGAAAAAACTGATCATTGGTCGTTCATTTCGCACGAAAAATGCCGTTTTTGGTAGTCTCGCAACCCGAGCACGAGTTGTTTAATTAGACTCATGCTTTGCTAAATCAAGAATCTAACTACTACGATAAACGTACTAATATTTACTAGTTTAGTGTAATTTTGCTATATTGTGACCGGTAAAGCGGTCGACTGACAATGAGTTATGTCTAAGGGTTGTGGGTAAAACGAGGACTCCCCCTATGTAGGCAGTTAGGAGGTTTGCCGGTGACATGGGGTAAACGGGCAGATTGGTGGCGCGGGTGGGCCGGGCCGGAGCGGTGCTTTGAGGATGAGATTTGTCTTATGCTTGGTCTGCAGCTTTGAATCGAACGGAGAGAAGAAGTGGCTCAATGTGAGCTAGCATGAGTGAGGGCTGAGAGTGATATTTGAGTAGGCAAGAAGGTATGATGGTAAATAGTGTAGTCTATCCAAGGTTTGTCATATGCTTTTCGATCTGGCTGGAGCGCTTGAGATCCAAGGGTAAAGTACAGATGGCAAAGACTCTGCTAAACAGGTGGGTGGATCTAAGCGTCCCGGCTTATGAGGTCTGGTATTAGTGCTCCGTTTCCTGCCGTACTAGGTATCTACTATTCTTGGGGAAGGGCGTCTGCTGAAGGTGTACAGTAGGTTTACGATTTACCGGCTACAGCTCTGCAGGTAAGTTAAGCTGGCAATTACATTTCTCCCATGCTGTTCCTGCGAATGCGCTTAGGAGGTGCGTTGGGGCCGCAATTAATCGATAGGTCATCCGGACACTACACTACCAGTACTTGGGCGCAAATTAAAGACAGAGTGACATTGATATCTATATTGCAACCACGGCTTTTGGCTGTCACACCGCCCCAATCTCTAATTTGCGTCCGAGTATCTAGGCACAGGGGATGATAGGATTACATAGGACATTCAGTTTACGAAAGATTCCGAGTGAGTACTTATGACCATAGCTCCACCCTGGTCATGTTGTGAAATGCAGCCGCGAGGTGAAAATGAAGCCCCAGGCTTTTGGCCATTGGAGGGTTTTGTATTCATGGAGCCTTTAAAACGATGTGAATGTGATTGTCAAGAAGAAGTATGCCTAGGCAACTTAGTAGATATCTGCCCAGACAACTCAAGATGATGACAGTTTCGCAATCAGATCAGTGATAGCTTCGCGGCCTGCAAACTAATGCTCGTTGTAAGGGTGGCGATTCAGGCATTAAAATTCCAGCACTGCTTATTTTATACCTATTTCAAGCACGGCTGCGACGACGACGACGTCGTGTTGCTCATCTATTAGGAAGCGCAATTAGTACACCAAAGTTGTGCCTAATTGACGGGTTTTATCTGAATTCTATGAGAATATATTATGGCAACATTCCGCCCATTGCTGTGTGACAACGGTGACGACAATTCATCCCCATCTATCGCCGTGAGCTGCTCGGCATTCCGAAGCAAGCTATAAAATAGCAGGAGCAAGACCCCCTCGCCGTCAGCAGCCCCTTACTCTTTTTCTTTTCCCTCAGTTTTTTTTTTTCAAAAAAAATCCTCTCACACTTTGTGCTGGACATCCTAAGCCTATGTGATTTTACTTTCTCTGCTTTCATTTGCGGCGTGATACGCACGCTGGCTCGGACACAAAATCTAGCTCAAGCCATTCTTTCTACGCCTGCTGCCTGTAACCCGCACACCGTTTTCGAGTGATAATTCATGAACTAACGTTTGACAAGTGTGACCTCAGGAACGTTTTTCCTCTCATAGTAACTTACCAGAGTGAATTTGCTTCCACCGCTAACCACTCGGATGCGGGGCTACAAACGCGGATATATTTTAATCCCTTATAGTGCTTTCACCAGGCCAGTATAACTAACCCGGGTCTAACACTATGATAGCCACAAGTAACCAGCCGAAAGAGGTCTGCAATAAGTAAGCAATTGCGCTCACCATAATTCCACCTTCCTTTAACATTCTACCACTCGGGGTGGGGGGGAATCCCCCCAAAGGAAATTATTTTCCGATCGCAATAATTTATGAGTGACATCCCGTGAAGTTATCATGCGTGACGTCAGCAAGCATCCAATTGCGCTACTCCTCCATCTCAACCGATAAACTAACACCCACAAAGGCAACCCAAACCCAATAAGATAAAGCCCATAATATCATATTTGCCCATTTATCCATCCATCTCTGGTCAAGGCCTTATACTTGCCAAGTTCAGTACAGCGCGCTTCATCCAACCAAAAGCGTGATAAAAAATTAAAAAATAAGAAAATAATAGGCTTAACTTAACAAAAAGCCAGCCTTAAACGGATTCACTTTGCCGCGTCAGCAGCCTACTTTTCGTGCTCCTAGCAAGACCAACAACAAACCAACTTTACCGCCCCAACTTACCTACTCACCATGAAACAACAATACCTTGCCCGACAGCAGCAACAACAATGCTCGGAAACGACCTCATAGCGTCCTATGAAGTCGACTTCAAACTGCTAAAAACTATCATCGACCGAAAGCTCGACGATGCACGGGATTTATACGGCGAGCCCAGGAAGGCCGTCATGAGGGAGATTGAAAGGGCGATTGATGACGCCGACGAGATTGTAGCTTTATTTATTTATTTATTTATTCCTCTGTTTATTCATTATTCCCAGTCACGACGCTTCCATCAACTGACTACCGTATGATAACATAGCTTGCACAAATTAGCGAGGAAGGAAGGGTGCTACAAGGCGTGCAGCGCGGAAGACTTAGGATTCGGCTGAGGGGGTACGTCCGAGATATGGATGCCGCGCGGAGCGCTCTGGCGGTAGTGCGTGCCACGGCACCCGAGAGGCGACGGGGGAATTTTGATCAGGAGGGGGAGGAGGATGTCACGGACCTGTGGGCACAGGAACGGGCGAAGGATTGGAGAAGAGGCAGTGGTGTTGGTGATGGTAGTTGTGTGGACGTTGAGAGCGGAATTCTCGGTGGAGGGGCTGGAGCGGGGCACGGGGGCCAGGTTGGGAATGTCCGAAGGGTTGGAGAGAGTGGGAATGTTGAGGGTGAATGTGCTGGCGATGACGAAGGAAGACGAGGTTTTATTAGGAGGTCCTTGATTCCCTTCCCTACTCTTACACTCCTGGTCCGGCCCGCGATGCTGAAACTGGCGAACACAGGCTTACTATTGGGCGAAGGATAACAATCGTCATCGTCTCGATATTAGCAATGTTTATCCTAATAAACATTTTCTCGCAGTTTAGGTGACCCTTTGCCCTCATCACCATGGGTTAGGGATTACCTCTGACAGTCTCGCTTCACTCGTCATTGTCATATTCATAAAACCTTGGGGGGGGTCCTCTTTTCTAGACCAGATGAGTGGTGATTTGTGTAGCAATCGGATTCATGAATAGTAGAATTTTTTGAGGGGGGAGGATACGCTGCGTTGTTTAAGGGCGGGGCTAGGGCCAGAGTGGGAGTGACACGTAGGTCCATTCACAACATATCACTCGGTCTCTTTCTGTCTGTTACTGTTGGAAACTGTTGTTACAGTCACGGTTTTGTTGTTGCTTTCTCCGTTACTGCAGTCACGAGTGACGCCTCGTGACCACTTGCGTCATCCCCTCCCCTCTCAACACTTCATTTCCTTTCTCCTTCTTGTTTGTTCCTTTCTTCTTTTTTCTCTTAATTCCTCTCTCGAGTCTATTAAGCAATACAAGTTATTCACCGGCTTTCTCACTTTACTGAATCTCGTGATACTGCTCGCTTCGCTTGCCTACTCCAATTCCCGATAGTTCTCAACAGTTACAACACGAGTTTCTTGTTTGTTTGAGGCTTGGTTTTTTTTTTCTTTTCGTTTAGGATAGGCGGTAAAAGCCTTTGAAGCATATATGCTCTAGTAATCGAATTATTATCCTGCAGGCTATCTTTGATTACGCTCGGTAATGTAATTCTAGTTTCGCTTCTCACGCCTTATTATAACGTGGGGTAACTATTGGCGAAGAAAGTTTTATGGGAAAGATAGCAACAACAAGGGGAGACTAGAGACTAGAGACTAGAGAGATATCAAATTTCATGCATGCAGCCTCCCAGTAGAAGCCCCTAGCAAACTGGCAGCTTGGAAAAGCGAAACCACGGTGGTAAGGGAATGAAAGGCCCGGATGTAGCAGCAATAGAGGAGTAGGCAAAGCTAGCCTTCCTCCTACTCATAGACCAAAGAAACCCGGACTACTGCTCCCCGATGTTCTAGGAGAGGCAGAGTCAACACAGCGGTGTCAATTTCAAGCAAGAAGAAAGACGGGATTATTGTGTGCCAATCTTATCCCCCCCCCCTTCTCCAAGCCGGCAGAGCATGTTTTGTTAGGATCCCTTGCTCGCATTTTGTGCACATCCACCCGCCGGTGCGGTACTAAGTGGATAGACTGATAGGTATAAAAAAGGTTGTTGGGCTTTCTTCTTGTCTATCTTTTAGCTGCTACTCTCACGGATCACTTTTCACCTCCTACCCCCACGTTGCCCTTCTCTCCCCGCCCTCCGCTTCTCTCACTCGGCCATCCCTCCACTCTCCCACATATACTCGATATCTTCCACCACATCCTCCGCTCAGCCAGAGGCTCCTGCTGCGCAATTACCAGAAGAGCTGTGCTGCTTTATCATTCGTCTCTGCCTTTTTAGGGCGACTCAAGCAAGAGAGCGAATAAAAATAGCCCTCTTCATAACTCAAGGCGAACATGTCTTCCGTTCACCCATGGTCGTATCATGCTTCTCTCGTTCAGCCATCGCTAGCTCGAGAAGTTGAGTTATATGCAGGACTCCAGCTACCCCCAACCAATAACTCGCCCCCATCGAGCTCAATCGAACGCTTCGTGGATGAGGTACATACAAGTGTTATGGTCACCCCCGACACTCGGAAACTGTGTCCTAACCGGACACTGATGTTGCCGGGCGATATCGCATACAGCAACCCGGGAACCAACTACCAACCCTCTCGATAGGCTATGCGGATACCGAGTCCTTGAGCAGTGGGAATAATAATTCGTCCTATACTTTCCAATCACCGACCAACTCTTCAAGCGAATCTCCCGAGGAAGACGAATATCGTCGCCCGAGCTCTTCTCCTAGTCCAGAATATCGCGACTCGTTCAGCCAGGGTCACAGCTTTATGTTGGGGTCTAGCGATTTGGATGCGCGAGTGGACCCTAATCTGGCGCCAAATCTGGCACCAAGTAGCTTTGTGTGTCCGAAGGCAGTTCATATTTCGAACGGGGAAGATCAGGGCCAAGAGGGACATGCCGACTTCATGGAAGAAGAGGGGGACGACTACGGACGCCCGCAAACCATTCCTGGCGTCACGTACCCCTACTACGATCGATCCTACTATCCTTATGGCCAGCCCCCTCCTCCAATAGGGGCATACTCACAGCAACACGACCATTCATTAAACCACGATCATTCCGGCTCCTCAGTGCAATGCTCCAGACAGAGTTCGCCTACTAGGGGGTCAAAGCTGAAGACACAGAAGCGCCGCCGGAATAACCCCCCCCCCAGGCATGATGCAACCGTTGATCGCAAGTCTCAGCGAGGGCGAGAAAACTCGGAAACCCCGAGGCGAGAAAACCCGGAGCCGGGGTGCGGGTGAAAAGGCCAAGGAGAGAAAAGTGTGCCGTGAGCACCCTGGAAAAGGGTTTAATCACGCTTCTGACTATAAGTATGAATTTCCCGCGCAAGGCTGGGAACAGAGGATGGAACATGCCGGTCAACACTACGAAAAGAACAACTACAAGGAATTCTCCAGCAACTACTGGGTCCCAGATGAGGGCCTTATCAAGTGGGCCTTGGAACATGGCATTATCGAGGAAAACAATGATGGGAGTTACACCATTATTTCCACGGAAGAGGACGCTTTCGTGAAGGCCGGGGTTGAGCAGAAAAAACTGGCGAGGGAGGGGATGGCTGGAGTGGGATATGCGGATGATGACCTTGATTTTGATGCTGAGGGCGATGATGAATACTAGTACATCCATGCTTGAACAAGTATCCTCGTTATCCCCTCATAAAATTTCGAATCACGTATTGAGAAGAAATTGCTGACAATTTTCCTATCTGGGTTCCCCAAATTGGCTTTTCTACCTCCTCTTCCTTGCTTCCTCACTTCCTTGCTCCTTTCATCTTCAATCTATGCTTTCTGCTTTTTGACGGCCGATTTCAGATTTCCTCTATTTCCTCTTATTTCTGTCACCTTTCTCCGGTATATATGGTTGCTTGGTTATAGACGGATGTTTTCTCAGATTTCTCATTTTATTTCCCACAAAGAAGGGCGGGGCATGTTTAAGTTGGATTGGGTCGGGTCGATTGTTTGGGTGCACTGCTGCAAACCACATGGAAGCAGTGATCGACCGCTGCCGCGTCGAGCGCCGAAAGCCAACACTCTCTGTTAGGTTACGCGGAGACCGAGTCCTTGAGCAGTGGGAATAATAATTCATGCTCTACTTTCCGATCTTCAAGTGGATCCCCAGAGGAAGACAGACATCGTCGCCAGAGCTCTTCTCCTAGTCCAGAATATTGCGACCCGTTCATTCCGGGTCCCAATTTTATGTCGCCACCTAGCGATTTGGATGCACGAGCAGACCCAAATCTGGCACCAAGCGGCTTTGTGTGTCCGAAGGCAGTTCATATTTCCAACAGGGACGACCAGGGCCAAGAGGGACATGCCGACCTCTGGAAGACGAGGAGGAGGACGATTACAGATACTCGCAAACCATTCCTGGCGTCACGTATTGTTAGAGTTGACGGATGTGGACATGCAGGAAGCATACAGAATGTCTTTAATGATTTCATTTGTTCAGAAGTTGAAAGGATTGACGGAGATGAATTGTGGGCTTGTCTTTCCTTTATCATTATGCAGGAAGGTGGAGCTATGCATGGAGCGAAATGGATGAGTGTGGGAAACGATAGAATGGTTGAGATGTTTTCCTTACACTCTATATATTCTTATGTTTTGTCTAGTTAGTTTATGGGAGATGGAGAGAGAGAGAACGAAGTTTCTGATTTACCTGTCCTTGAGTTAAGTCCCACTCTGGTTCTTGTGTTGACGTGTTTAACTGTCTCGCCTTTAGTCTATCAGCCCACGATAGCCATATTATTATACGTATTCCTACTACGATCGATCCTACTATCCTTATGACCAGCCCCCCCCCTCCAACAGGGGCATACTCAGAGCAACACGACCATTCACTGAACCACGATCATTCCGGCTCCTCAGCGCAATGCTCCAGACAGAATTCGCCTACCAGGGAGGCGTTAAAGCTGAAGGCGATCAGGGGCCGCCGGATTAAATGCCCCCCAGGCATGATGAAACCGTTTGCCACAAGTCTCGGCGACCAGACTTGCGAGAACATGTGGACGCCTCTCAAAGGGAATGGGGTAGGGCGCAGAAGTGAGTTTACTCATAGATTCCGTCAAAAATTCACACACACACTGATCATTTGCTCTCTAGGAAATGGCCTGCAGGAGCCAAAGGTGATTTAGTTTACGCGAAGAGTTTCTCTTACTTTCCAAGGATTTAATGATGGGTAACCTGGAGATCCTTCCAATGCCATAGATTAGCTACAGGTTTCCAAGAGATTGAGACTAAGTTCGGGGGGTTTTCCTCCCTCCGGGGAATCCTGGAGCTCAGATAGTTTTCACCACCAGCGTGGCCAGGGTTAAGTAGAGATACTCGCCGTCGCAGAAATATGCAGCATAGTGTAATTCTAACAAGTTTTTTTATACGCATTCTTCTTTATCCCGACTCAGCTAATGAGGAAGGAACCCTCCAGACTCCAAGACACCAGCTGATAATACAGCAATGAAAAAAACGAAGGATCGACCGTGATACGACAGGTTCAAAGTTTGACCTAGATTACTTCCTGCCCCAGATAGAGAAAAAGAAGAGAGATGGTACCTCCTTCAAGGCAACTTAAACTACTCAGATGGAGGGATTAATCTGTGAATACCTTCGTGTTTATTAAACCACCATATATACCCTTTCGGGCAAATAAAGAATCGTGAAGTGTTCACGTAATTTCTTCTCTTTCGTAATCAATATGTCTAGCTGCATATCAGAAACGACCGTTGATTGGGAATTTTTCCCGGACTAGCCCTGGCATCCGAGTACCTGTGGTTTCTGGAGCGATAAACAAGGAGCTTGTGGGTTAGGATTGGTAGATTTATTATTTTAATATTATTATCAGGAAATTCAGTATTTTCCGGAGTAATCGAGTGAGAACCAATGAGTGCCCCCCACGCCGGAATACATGGACTAGTGCGGTAGGATTCCGAGTGATAGCCATGCAGAAAGTGTAGACATCCTATATTTCTGAGTTAGTGTTTGCTAACAGACACTGATTGAATCACCTGGCTAGGTCAACATAGGTAGAAGAAATATATGTTAGCGAAAAGCTATTCCTTGACTTTACCCTCCTTCCAAGAGTTGCATTTATTAGGGAGATTAGAAGTATACAGAAAAGACAATACAGTTTTACCATTTTGAACATTCCCTTTACAATTTCCGTTCATTTACGCATTTTTTGGCTTTATGAAAACATTCGCATTCGCTACTAAAGTGCTACTCACACAAGCACTCCCAAAATCTTCATTCTAGTAAATTTTCATCCTAGTTAACGCTGGGGGCCAAGTGAAGTATAGATTAATCTCAACAGGTGGACGGAAACGAAAAATGGGCTACTTCTGTCTTTAGCGTACTACCCGCCAATTCATAAAGTATCTAGATAGAGAAAACCACTTGGCGCCAAGAGATATTTTATTATCCGATATAGTCCACACAATTTACGGCCACCGGGAGCCCCCTTTGCGGGGAAAGAAACTTTGGAATACGGTATAACCATCTGGCCCGGCGCCAAGAGACCTTCTCTATATCCGGATACCTTATGAATTGGCGAGCATCTACCTCTCTGTTAGGTTTACTATGTACCGTATTTTTCATAATTTCAACTAATATATAGCGAGGTATTCCTCCCCAAGGAAGCTCACTCTACCCTCGCTTTCTCAGAACCTAGTTGGTCTCCTGCTTACGCCTCCCGTTTTGCTTTTTAACTTACCACTAGGATTACCCAAGTAACACTGCCCTTGGTAGACTGAGTAAGACAATGGGCACACTCTTTCTCGAGATGCTGAACATGGCTAATAAGCATGGGAATGCAAAGCTGATACCAAATGCTTTAGTGCGTCATTTCTCAAAGTGAACATTTTCCTGAAAACATACGGCATCCTCAAATTCATTTACCCCCTTCCACAATAGGCAAACCGCTCTCTAGGAACAACACTAGTTAGTTCCGGGTTGACAATGAGTCCTTGTTGATGAAGAGCTGGCTCCCCAGCCCCCGGCACCGGCGGGAATGCAGGATTGCCACAGAGATACGTGTGCTTGCCAAACGATTGAACTCTGGTCCAGAACTTTGAGCCAGTGCTCTTTCACAGGGCATACTGTCTTGAAAAGCTAATCGTCAGGGCACATTTGTATCTGGCCTATACCAATAGAGTATGGTAAGTTGCAGCTCAGCTGGATATGTGCTTGAGATTTAAAATCCGCTAGTCTAACTATTCATGCAACAGGAATATCCTCCATTAGTTGTGGACCTCGAGCGATCCCCATGCGTGGTCGCTACTGGCGAAACCCCGGTACCGCTTTCTTATTGGCCTCAGGCTCAGTATCTATTACAAAGTGTTATTTTTGCTGAGAGAGACTGTCATAGGTCCTCACGCTAAAATCTTCTCCGGGCAGAACCTCCCGTCACGGCTAGATACGCCCACCATAGGGGGGTCAGTGATCCCTTCCAGGTCCCTCCGCAGCCTCTAGGACTTAGCATGGACTCTAAATTGATCTACAATGATCAATCAATTACAAGTATCACTTAATTCCGCTATAACAGCTAGGGCTTAGAAGCGCATTTATCCAAGGGCAGGAAATATGGGAATTTCATTCAACACGAATGACAAAAAGTCCTGGAAGATGGCACAGCACGCGCCTTCGACTCTGGTGGCGGTTGGACTCTGTTCAAGACCTTCTTTGAGGGGTGGTCTCGCAGGTCTTGCTAGGACTAACTGGTTCTTGGCGGTTTGAGGCCTTTTGCTCTGCAGTACACGGCAAAGACAAGCCCGGTCTATGTCTTCCGGATCGGCATAGTCGCACTCGAATAATACTGCGCATTGGCTCCCCAATCCCTCGGAACCAATGGACTTATCAGAATCGTCCGCCCCGCTTAATGTCACTCGCGATATCGTTCTCGAGGATTCATGCCCTCATCGCTATCTTGTGCCCCGTGCAGCGTTAGGCTCTATAAATAGTCAATAATTAATGACATCTCATATCATAGGGGCATAAACAATCCAGTGGCGATTTTATGTCATTATCCCGGAGGAATAAACCTGGGCGTTTCATAATTAAACTTTTTATGCATCCCATCGAAAGCACTGGAGAAATCTCTGCCAGAACCCATGTTTGAAGTAGGTTGCATCTATAAGAAGTTTAGTAATATTTTTAACGTACATAGGCTAATTTCTTTTGGCAGCTAGGAAAACATTAGCCGCGACAGGGCAGCTCTAGAGAGCCGAGAAGCGCCATCCATTGACAAACCTTTGCTGAGAATGACAACGAAATAAAGGGTACTGCGGGTAGTCACCAAGTGCTAGCCCCAGGGGGCAGGAGACTCCAAGATGGGAGCCCCAACTAGCACAGGTTTCATCTCCGCTCTGGCGATCGCAGAAACCAGGCGAAAGAGGGAAATTTTGAGACGCTCCAGGCTGATCTGTACTCCACACCACCGCATCAAGGATGTGGTGCGAGTATTTTTATGAATCGCTAACCAATTAATAGTTGAATAGTGTACAAAACATCACCAATAATCTTGTTAGTGAGTGATCTCTTGTGATTAGATATGGGTGCCGGTTATCTTCTCGATGAGAGACTTATGCAGTAACTGAGACTCCAATTTATCTAGCGATCCAAATAACCTTCAACTATACTAAAGATAAGAGAGGTTTAAGAGGCACTAAATCATCTTCCAGATCCTTCAGCAAGGCGTAGGCTACTATATCTAACTAAAAGTCCACAAGGGGTGATTGAGAAATATGTGGAACAAAACCGTACGAGCGGTGCACCCGGAAAAACGGGTTGAAGCACCAGCGGCTTTCTCTAGCCCAATGAAAGCATGCTGTGCGGCGTTTTCCAACTTGAGTAAGCGTTACTCGCCAAGCTGAGATGGCAAGGTCTTCTAAACATCGACGGCTATTGGTATGGTTGTTTGAGTGCTTAAAGACTTTCACTATGGACCCCAAGTAGTATTCAACAGCTAAAGGATTATCTCTGAGCACAAGGAAAATAGAGTGGTAAGGGGAGTTCTAGCTTAGCCCCTTGACATCTATGCTACAGGTCGGTAGGATCCACAGGAGTAATCTTACAAACTGATTTACCCGAAAATACCTTTTCGACCCAATGAGCTAAATATCCTATATATTTATCGGGGGGGCGTGGCTGCTGGCTGTAGGGACCCGTATGCAAGGCATAGTTTCTCATTTAGCAGCCTCAGAAACCGATGGCAGCGCCGAGTGCGTAGCGGATACACGTGCCGGGAGATCACCCAGAAAGACACTCTAGCACGGTAATATCGTGTAGTGGCCATTGTTGCGTGGTTTTCACCTTATTGGCATTTCTCTAGACTCTTAACATTATTAGAACATCTAGCATACAATGCGGAGGTTACCAGCCTGGCAGGATTTTCTTATTTGCGACTAATCCGCCTCATATTTGATAATCTCCGGCTTCAAGCATTGCTTTTAGCTCAACTCCGCGTATTTACTCCGTTGACGTGGCCAGCTAAGAGGAGTTATTAAAGCCAGTATGCCTACTCCCTTATTACGGGGCTTAAGCTCCTTGTGGTGATCACTTTAATCCCTTTACATAGGTTAGAGAAGAATCATAAGAGCATATCATTGTATGATATATATGTGGTGCGGTTGGGCGATAAACGATCTGCTGCGCTCCAAGGCAAAATAGCTGGATTTATTTAAACCAACCCTAGAAGCAGTCGTATTTAAACTCGCACCAGCCTTTGTCAGAAAAAAAAGGAAGTGGGTCATGGACTCGCCGGGTCTGTGATGGGATCTGCGAAGAAAGACCCATACTTGGATGGTGGTGGGGAGGAATATCACCATTACAACATCCAGCCATTCTCTAAAGCGTTGGCTGACTACTTCATACACATGCTAGTCCATCATCAGTTAAGGGCTCTCCTAGGGGTCTTTGGCATCTTTGATAAAAAAAGAAAGATACCTTCGCTGCTACTAATGAAGTTTACCAATTCTATACTTCAGACCAGTGTCAGCCTCTACGAGATATAATACCATAGCTAACGAACTGAGCAGGGTGGCACGTCAATTTAGTAGCGTTTTGCAAGGAGTGATAGGCCAGCCAGCTGACGCTTCTGAAGCGAATAGTATATTTTAGCTGAATGCTAAACCTGGGATATGTTGAAACCGAGCCACCGGTGACCTCTTTATAAGCTACCCGGCTGATGGTTCGGCCCGGCTGCGGTTCCTAGTACTATATGTTCGGCAGATCGCTTAGGTTCGGGCTTAGAGTTAACCTTAGAGCGCCGAGTCGCAACCGGCTCTACCGAGACTAGCTGAGGTATCTTGGTTCGGGTTCTGGCTATTCTGATCGGCCACTCACAGGGCAGGCGTTTACGATGAACCCTCAAGTAAGAGGCGTTTCGGGGTTCCCACTGGGAGAGCTGGTGGTGTACAGCGCCGAGAACAACCAGCAAGTTACAGTTTCAGAGCGATTCCGTAAGGCCCTGACAAAGGAACCCCACCCCTTCCGAAAGAAAAAGAAAAGACGAAAAGTCAATTGGAGAGTTGCCATCGCAGTGAGGGGATCAGACTATTCCGCCAACATGGTCCAATACGCATCTCTAGTCATGGGACCCCCTTGCACTATCGCGCTTACCTCGGGCAAACCTGAACACATGACATTGAGGATTTACTTCCGATAGCTATTAGGTCTAGAAAAAGCCTTCGTTGGTAATAGCTCAAATTATTTCAAAGTTCTCGCTCGAAAGCTCCCAAGGGATGTAGGTCGGGTTCCTAATATCTTGTCATAGCTGATCACTCGTGTAGCTACCGCTACATATCCCTCATGTGGCATACCGGTTTAGCAAGTGGTCAGATAGAAACTGGGAGCGAAGATACAGGAGCACAAAGTACATTTATCTTCACCCAAAAGTTGGGCTTCCAGTTAAGCGCATTGTGAGGGGGTTTTTCGCTTGTCGTCTCTCGATTCGGATTGTTTGGGATCTTGAGACTGAATATGATAGAGATAGTAGCCCTAACTTTGCTTGTGCGAAAAAGTAAAACTCAGTGGATGTAAGATGTTACATTTCATTCTGCCTCTTCCACATTGGAATTTCTCACTGCCTTGCGGGATTTCTCGCGCGTCGATAATCTCTAGCAGGGGGTTTCTCTTCTTCTTATTCTAATTGCCTATTTGCACTTGTTATCATATATCAATTCTCGGGATGAGGAGTACTCGGGGGGTCACCAAAAACCGGAAAACATAACGCTCATCTCTGCAGAGAGTTTTATGGGATCAGCAGAAATGGTTTTCCGGTTTCTAATGACCCCCCCAAGTGCAGGATGATAACATAATTTTTGTCGAGTGTGTGTGTGAATGAGGTGGCTTGGCCAGCTATCCAGCCAGCTCTGCAGCAAACCCCGTGCAAAGCAATCCAACAAGCACCAACTAATCCAAAACCAGAACTGAAGGCACTGGCCAGCTTCGGGTTTTCCTTGGGAGCTTTCCCCGGCCATCCCCCTATTGCTTCCCGTTCGTGTCGACCTTGTGAGATCCGGTCGCCGATCTTCCTGCTCCCCAAAGCTCAGCTCAGATTCAAGATGAGGCCAGTACACAAGTGGCACATCTACTCGTAGCAGGCAAGAAGCATCCGATAACAATATGGCAAAAAAAAACCGTGCGTATCCGAGCGCCCATACAAATCCACGACCCCTGATATCAAATACTTCTTGCCTGCCACGAATAGTACCAGAGTCAGAACGAACTGTCTCAGACAAAATGCCAGGTCAAGCTGCATTGATTGGTGAACGGGACTCGCCTCCGCTCCAATGTTATATGGCTTGCCAAGCATGACAGTTAAGAGATTCCAACATAAAAGATGGACAACTTTGTATCCTATCAGATCATTTCTACGACTTATACGAGTACTCGGACCAGGCAAGAGATACCCGAAAACAGGGATTTTCAAAGTAGATGGCAAAATTCAGTGTGTATCTGAGCGCCCATACAAACTCACGACCCACGACCCGGTTTTCGGGTACTTCTTCCCTGCCACGAGCCCAATCATCGACTTCGAATCTTGTGCGGGCGCACTAATGCGCACAGACAATTGGCCATACCTTCGTTTGGTTCCTATATTCGGGCACTTGCTGCCTGCACTTTACTCGAGTAGTGACAAGTAACGCTCGACACCTTGTGGAGGCAATCAAAGGGGTGCCTATATTGCACTGCTAGGCTTAAAGCAGTTGTAAAACGGCCTTTCAAACTGATAATCGAAGAGGCACCTTATGCAGGGCTCAGGGCGTTACTTGCTCTCCTTTTATTGTTTTTTTCTACGGTTGTCGCAACTTTAGAAAACCAAGAGTACTATTTTTTTTCCGACAAGTCGTGTTTTGTTTTTGTTTTTTTTAAAAAATTAATTTCCCGAAGCTAGCGTTAAGGCCTCGCCCAAGCAAAAATATCTGATCTTGATTGTGGAAGGGCCAGAAGCACCCCCTTCGGCTCTCGAAGCTACCCAGTGGCGCACTTAAGATTGCTATGTAAAAAGAAACTCCTTCAGAAAAGAAAAAGTGGCAACGTCTGTTCTCTAGAATTACAGCGGCCGCGGAGAAAACAACCATGACAGAATTCTCAAGAACATTCAAAGTCGCTGTCATGACTACTTGCCTGCGATTGGGCCTGTGCTGGGGAGACGGCTCCTTTCGAGCAGCCCTTCAACCAATGGCGTTGGGCCGCCCCCCCAGGTATTTTGCGCTGAACTACAAGTACTAGTACTTGTGATTCACGTGCCGTGAGGAGTGTGCTCAAATGGAGAGTGCTGCCCTATTAGTATTAGGATGGTGCGATATTAGACAGAGAGCAACAGCCACCGGGTCATGAAGTTGGCGCCTGGGCCCAGAGGTGGGCTTTTTTTATGATCTTTCAGGTGGAATAAGGATCCCTGCTTAACGAGAGACCCTTCGGGGCTGTCCTAGGCTGCATTTCCGCACACTGGCCAACGATCCCCGCCTGTGCGCGTTCATGGGTGGATTGGTCGGATCATGGGATCAGCGACCGTCCCCACGGCACTCATGGCTTGAGCCAGGAGGAATACTTACGCTCGGGCACAAGTACGGTACTCGAGTGCAAGTACCGACGGCGAGGACACCTGCCTAGCGGAAAAAAAGAAGAGAAAAAAAAGTAGGGTATGGGAGCTGGCAGGCAGGTCCGACCAAATCATAGGAAACTTTAAACCAGGGGCTCCATCCTACGAGCTTCTTCTACCTACTTGTAGCATCCAGGTCCGGGAACCTGCTTCCCCATGACGGGAAAACCAAAGCGGAATTGACGGTCACAAAATAAAAAGGATGTTCCTAATTATCATTATCACGAGGTTGCAGCGGGAAGGGGAAAAAAACCAACAAATGAAACGAGAAAAGTCCTGGAAGTTTTGGCGCTAAAAATACTCAATTAAAGACAGACCTTCTAGCACCGGACGTCACTCGCAGTTTCCCGCGAACCTATGACGGTCGATAGCCAATTGGTGAGCCTTGCGAGCTTTCTGAGTCGTGGTCTCTCATATTCTGGAAAACGGGTCACAATGGCAGTATACAATGTGCGGGGAGAATAACGAGTATTATTACGGCGACGATTTCGGCCCTAACTTAGAGCTCTGATTTCGTGATGAGCCCACCGTTTTACTATACTGCTTCCGCCCAGTCTTGGCCGTCTCGGGGTCGCTGCAAGGTACAGAATTGAGGAATTAGATCCCAAGCCAGCAGCCTACGGCACATGTACGTGCCACTCTAGAGGGGTAGGGCACAATCGGAATCATCGGGTAGAGTGCGTATTGAGTGTGAGCAAGTGCATATTTTTTTCACCTTGCATTTCAAACAAAGGCGAGATTGGCTCTGAAAGAGCCGGCAGTGTTTCGGGAGCTGTGTAGAGGTGTGTGGCTGTAGCTGATGTTTCGAGGTTGCCTGTCGCTTTCGGCGGTGAGATTGTGATTTCTGTAGGTGGAGGCTTCGGCAGTAAGGTACACTATATTTTATCCCGGTCCACTGCACATTTAGTGCACTCATCCGTTCGGATTCAGCAACTTACATTTTGCAACAAATATGCTCCATTTCGATCACACCTGTGGGTTTCCGTAATGCTGTTTAGTGAAGTTCCCGATATGTCGAGTATGTTTTATTTGCTTTTCCTCAACGCTTTCCCGAACCTAAGTTGCGGGCGGCTAAAAAACATCTTTGACTATAAACCTTGTTTGATCGGCTACCAACATCACTGCCGAACGCTTAGGGCGGTAGGCAAATATCAGTGGATAATATGCCGTGTTCGAATAGAGTGGATTTGGATCGATTTTATTTCCTCCCCCAATCTATCTCTTAAGATCCCCAAGAATATTTTCCTTCAGGATCTGGAGTATTCTCCTCTCCCACTACCTCCGTTCAGCTGTGGGTTAGATTTCATTTTCATTGGTGGACTAGGTTTTTTCTTATAGGGTGAGATGTGTTGTTTGAACTCTGCAGTGATATCGCAATGTCTGTTAATGGGCTAAAAGAGATAAAGCCAATCAATTGCTTAAGCAATGAACAACTTGGCAAGATATCTATGGGGTAATGGAGGGGGTCTGGATGCTTGCAGAGGCCGGCGCTGGATTTTCCCGGAAGTGCAGAGACAGAATGAGCAACATAACCTGTCACTGTGGTTCGTATTAAAAGAGGTGGAATAAGCAGGAGATCGGCCGGTTCGGGCCCTCCCGACCGGCTTCTGATGGCCGAGCCTGGTGACCGGCGAGCCACTTTGAGAAACTAAAGATTTGGCCCAAGGCGATCACGGAACACCCCGACCAGTGAAAGGTCAAAAAACCGGAAATCATCGCCTCTGCCTTGAAACACAGCCCTCCTCCCGATCTGGTTATCAGCGCTAAAGCAGGATCCGCAATTGAACTACATATCGGATTCGAGATTTGAATCAAGGTGGTTGGAGCGGTACTCTAATCCACCCAAGATCATTAATTCCGATTCCGGGGAATGCCTCGACGTGCGCGGTTGTTGGGACGATTGGAGGACCATGGCTGAAGGGTCGCAGATGCGGTCGGGCACTATCCGCAAATTCTGGTTTTTATTTAGCTCTTTTTTTCCCCTTATTTTTCCTTTTGCCAGCCCTCGTGGTTCTCCAAATTGCATCAGTGGCGGATGGTTTGCTGTTTCCGGGTTGGATAACCAGGAACCTGAAATGGGAAGGACGGGACGGCAATCGATGCGGGGCGTTTTTGCGGAGCGTGGCTGTTTTACATGTTATTGGGCGCCCTGAGCCTGGGCTGTCGATGCGTTTCGCCACTGGAATTATTAGCGAGTGATAAGACTTGTTTTTCTCTTAACGCATTCAGAAGTGCGAGTGATTTCCTATGAGCCGGCACTTTAATGTCGGGAGCCGAAAGACTTCCTCTAAGCGACATAGCTGTCATATTAAACAGAAAGGCTTTGAGGTGATTATCCTACCCGTATCTAAAGCATTGGTCCTCTCTGTGCATCTCCTAGGATTGTAAAATGCACCGAGGTTGCCGGGACAGCGAGAAAAGTGGCCAAAAAAATCTTGTGTAGTCGGCAAATAGAAAGATGGCCAGCCTTTTCTAATGCTGAGACATCCGTTGGATGCCGCTTCTGAAGGTACGAGTACTGTGCGCTAACTATAGAACGCCCATACGGCACGTACCTTCGTTCTTTATCTCTGCTGACAGGCAATTTGAAACTCTCCGCATCTGATATGGTGTGAAGGCCTGTGACTCGGATGTTATTAGGGTCAAGATCGCTATTTCCACCCGTAGACGCCCCCACTCCTCCCGAGGCAAGAGAGTGGTTCTTACATCTAGCAGCTGTCCTTTGTGAGCCACTTGAGCCGGACCTCCGAGGACCTCAGCTGTCGGCAGGGCCCACGGGCCCTAGCACAGCTGCGGTGCGTTCGCTTGAGTTACACAAATTACATGTTAGTTGCTAAGACGTTGGTTGACCTGTCTATATCCATCAGCACCTCGGGGTGGGATAAGGGTCCGGGGCTACCATGGTCAGATCGAGCATCGGCAGGGCCGTAGCTTGCTAATCGCGAGGTTAGCGCAAAGGCCCCAAGTTCTAATCGAGACTAGCAATGTCTAAGCTGGTTCTGCATGAGTAGTCGCGGGAATGAAACCAAACCTGCAAGTTGCAGGGGAAGCCCTCGAGTGACATAATATGACTGCCCTTGCATTTCACTTGATCCGCCCCATATTTAATAAAAGGCCGCATTTATCTTACCAATATTTAGAGGTGACTGCTATACCTGGAGAGGGATATGAGTGTATCTTAGTGGGATTGCCAAATGTCTAGCCAACTCAACACGATAGCTCTATTGAAGAGTTTTTAACACCCCATCCAGAGCCATGCAAAATCGCTCAAAAGACAAGAATGCGCTCACAAAATCATTTTCCAGCCTTTTTTCCTGCAAGGCCCTTGCATATTATTAGGCTAGGGGGTTAACTAAGGAGAAGCCGCTTCCTAGTGGTGAACTAATTGCAGAGACAGAGGTGAGGCGATAATATAGATGCGATCAGACTTGAGGAAATATCTAGGGCACAGTGAAAGCGTCTGGGGAAAGGGACCCCCCAGCCCTGGGCTCTTCCCGGAGCAGACTCATAGTAGCCCGCACCATTGCATGAGCGTAATCCAACAACACTTCCACCCCCCTTAGCTGGGCTGTGCCCTGCACTTACTCGGTGCTCTGCCTATATACTTGGCAATTTAAAAAGTCTCCGGACGCTTTGCATTTATTTGTATGTATCTTGGCACAAAAGCGTCCGGAGACTTTTTAAATTGCCAAGTAACTATACAGCTCAAAGCCTTCGTAATGCATGATAACCAATAGAGGGACAACTAGGAGGATATGACCGTAAGTAGCCCAAAAAATTCATTATTTCGCTACTAGATTTTGAAGCATTGTTCACCGCCCACTTCTATTCGTGTTTCTTCCCGCCCCATACTGCCTATCCAAAATTGGTCTAACCGGCGTCATTGAGGGCCTTAAAACATATAGATGCAAATCAAAAGATAAGGCAGTCAGCGGGAAGGAAAACGGATGGCTTGCTAGTACATGTTCGCGCTCCCCCTTTCCTTGGCCCCTTCCCCACAGCCGCCCCCAGTAAGTGTTGAACTCCTATCCCTCTAGTAAAACATGTTTTTTGACAGCTCTTGTAGTTTCTCAGCTACAGCTCTGGGCAAGTCGTGCTTTGTTCTATCATAATTTTGACAATGGGGGGGGGGAAACTGTCAAGATTTCCCTCTGTTAAAGGTGGCGGTTGATTCTGGAAGTTATGGGGGGAGGATTGCAGATCGTTCGGGAGCGTGATGGGTTGTTCTAGTGCTTTAATGGTTTACTGAGAAAGCCCTACCGACATGTACTTCCTTTGTTATTACGGGAGTGTGCGGAGGCATGTAGACATGCGGGGGGATACAGAGGTAGGTATGGTGATCCACGGAAGGACCAGGATGCGCTAATTATGTTTTACTTAACACCTGTCTTTAGCGTTGGTCTAGTTGCTGGATTAGCTAGAGAGATAGGAGAACGAGGTTGTTGAAGCTGCCTCCCCTGCCTTTCCTACACAGTGCCCAAGTTCCAAGCAAATCCTTTCGCTCTGCCTCCTACCGCTGCGCTATCTGTTTCCCCACTTACGACGCACTAAAGCATTTGGTATCAGCTTTGCATTCCCATGCTTATTAGCCATGTTCAGCATCTCGAGAAAGAGTGTGCCCATTGTCTTACTCAGTCTACCAAGGGCAGTGTTACTT
>Ga0307507_10003022_pt1 | contig 33684 bp, 15 predicted proteins | sample 7_EM_MG_FD_207223 | JGI IMG/M metagenome (GOLD analysis project Ga0307507, IMG submission 207223) | Populus trichocarpa ectomycorrhiza microbial communities from riparian zone in the Pacific Northwest, United States - 7_EM | ecosystem: Host-associated > Plants > Roots > Unclassified | place...
TATTATTATTATTCATTGCTTAACGTCCGATTCGGATCCCTATTGGGCCCACGCGGACTACTCCTTATATATATATGGGGAGAAAACTCTATTTGAGAAAACCCTGTAATCTATCTCCCTGCCTTTTGGGACTCGCCTACGGAGCGCCTATAAGGCGCCTATAAGTCACCTATAGTGCTCTACTACCTTACTTTTTGACCTCCTTGGGAACCACTGCTGCCGTAACAAGCCTACAGACGTGCTAGTATCGCAAACTTTACTCTACTACTGTAGAGTTATTAGGGGGCGCCCATTGCTCGCCCCCCTACCCTTTATTACCATTTCCTTTGCAACCCAGAACTGGTTTAGTACATTTTAGCTAATAAGCCACTAGGTAACCACCTTAAGGCCTTTTTATATTAAGAGCAGTGTATTATAGTTCTCTATGCTAGCTACTAAGAGTATTGCTTCTTGGTTGGTGCGTAAGGGGCATAACAGTATTACGTGTTTTGGTGTCTGTCTTGGCTAGCCATATTCGCATCTTAGGCTACCTACTAGAACACCCGCCTAGTAGAGCCAGTCTTTTAGTCCTATTATTTCTATTCTTAAGAGTGTTGCTATTATATTTTCTGCCTTTATTAGGCCTTTTTAGAGCCCTAGAGTATTTACTCCCTATAGCGTTAACTATGCTATGGCTTGGGTTCCTCTTGCCTTAGTTAGCCTCTGTACCTTTAACTCCCATACGCCTCTCCAGCGTTGGCCCAGCCAGTATTATATTACGGTAGATGGTTTCCCGGCATTCTTTTATGCTCTACTTTAGCTCCTTTCTCTCTCTTACTGCTATCTTTGCTGGCCTCTTACACGTCTCCCTTCCTCCTCTATATGGGCCTGGGCCCTAAAGCAGCACTATTTTTCTTCTGCTTTCTTTACCTGTTTCTCTAATATGTCTTCCCTACTTTGGGGTTATTAGCTTATTCTCCTATAGGGCGCCCTAGGGTCCCTCCATAGTTTATTTAGGCGTGTCTTGATATACTTTATGACATTAGAGTTGTGTTTATTTTGCGCCCTTTGCATTGCAGCGGCTTTAATATATAGTTGTAGGGGGGGAATATTGGTAATTTTATAATTAATTTAAATTAATTTTAAGTAATTTTATATTTTATTTATATATATATATATATTATTTAAAGATTTAATAAATTTTTATATTTAAATAAATACTTTAAAAAATAAAATATATACTATTATAATAGCTTAAAGTTAATATACTTTAAATTTTTAAATTTTTATTAAATATATAATTTTTATTTAAAATTATATTTATTATAAAACAATTTAATTTAATAGGCTTTTTTTACTATAACGTAGGTAATAGGGTTATGACGGTCGGTATAGTTATAACAGTGGGGCACCGCCTTCCTAATTAGGCTTACTGCCTGCCTAATTAATATATAGTTTGGAACTTCAAAATTCTGCCAGATGCCCATTGGAATATTTTAGAACATTAAAACTGCGCATAGACGAAATTTGTTAGGAACCGTTATAACTATACCGATAGTTATAACCGTATTACCTACGTTAAGACTTTAAGCAGAGCTTTGAGCAGAGCTTTGAGCGGAGCTTTAAGTAGAGCTCCGAGCAGAGCCTTTGCAGAGCTTCGTACGGAGGTTCGTGCAGAGCTTTTGCAGAGCTCCGTGCAGAGCTCCGTGCGGGGCTCCGTGTAGAGCTCCGTGTAGAGCTCCGTGCAGAGCTCCGTGCAGAGCTCCGTGCACGTCTCCCCCCGAGGTTTCGCAAAGCTCCACGGCTCCAGGCAGACGCAGAGCTTGCAACTCTATTAGGGCCTCCACAACGGCTTGCAGAGGCGTGCAAGATAGATATATCGCATAACGTAGGTAATAGGGTTATAACGGTCGGCATAATTAACAAATTTCGTCTATACGCAGTTTTGATGTTCCAAGCCGTTAAAATGGGTATCTGGCAGAATCTTGAAGTTCCAAACCTTATTAGGCAGGCGGTAAGCCTAATTAGGAAGGCGGTGCCCCACCGTCATAACTATGCCGACTGTCATAACCCTATCACCTACGTTATATTTATACTCTTTTTAAAATTTAAGACTCTTATTTTATTAAAATTTAAATAATAATTAGTTTATAATTAAATTATTAAAATTATAAAATATATAAAGGGAGTTATTAAAAAGAGCTAAAGTTAGTAAATTTTAATAGATATTATAATTTAACTAATAACTTTTATTTTTGCTATCTAATATATTATAAACATATTCTAAAGTAGTATAGAACCCTATTAAAATTTAAGTCTAAACTCTATCTATAAGATTCCATTTATAATATGTTATAAATATATTATAAATTAGATTCTAGGTTATCTATTAAAACAGATCTACCATAATATCCTCCTCTATAAGTCTAGCAGATTTAGTAGCCTTTCTTTTTATAGCTTTTAACCCTTTTTAACTAGACTTCTTTAAACAGTTTTTAGAAGTCTTAGTAGGAGCTAGAGTAGTAGGAGCTAGAGCAGTAGGAGCCTTAGTATTGTCCTATCTATTATTAATAAAGTAGCTCTAATTAAGACAACCCTTAAATAAGTAGACTATAATAAATTTAGAATATATTCTTAACTAGTTTAAAATAGGTTCCAAATTAACTTATAAGTAGAAGTTATATCTAAATACTTAGTATATAGAACTTTAGCACCTAATTCCTTAAGCAGAGTAACTATTCTTAGAAAGTTATACTAGGAACTTAATTAGAATATATTATAAATACATTAGGAATATCTTATATTGCCTTTTTAAGGCCTACTCTTATATCTAATAGGTATAACCTTCTCTTAAATAGGAGCTGTTAATTATAGGGCAGTAGTCCTAAAAGGGCGGCTAGAGGGAGATAGGGTAGAGGTATAGGGGGGTTAAGCAGCAGTAGAGCGGCCTAAACTAGTAGGATTATATTTAGAAGCAGTTCCTAATATATTCTGATTATATATAGCTATAATAGCGGAATAGAAGGCTATAATAGGTTAGTAACTAGTTATAAATAGGTTAAGAACATGTTTAGAATATATACCTATTACTTCTTCCTACTTCTTAATAGGAGCCTCTCTTTTTTTAATGTTCCTAGTTCTAAGGCTATGCTTCTTTATATAGTTTCTAAGGGCGCCATAATCTCTAACCTTTTTCTAAACGCGTTATAAATATATTCGCAATATATTACAAACCTAATATATTTATCTACTTATACTATATAGTACCGGATTCTCTAAATTAGGCAAGACATTATACTAACAGAAAACCTCCCCTATAGTTAAATCCACCTTATTACTATGCTAGTATTATATTAGGAACGTGTTTTAAATATATTTAGAACTACTTACCATAATAAAAGCATTAACGCCCTTAGGAAGCCTTTTCATTTTTAGGTAGGCTTTATAGGCAGCCTAAACTATTAGAATATGTTTATAATAGGTTGCAGATAGCTTATGCAGCTCTTTAATATGCTAGACATTGTATTTTAAATTGGTTTGGAATGGATTTAATGAATTTGTAATGGAAGGTAAGGTGGAAGGTGAGGTCAAAGTTTGACAGGGAAAGTCAAATTTGGTGTGGTAGGCGGAGGTTTCGCCTATCGGGCCGACATTTTATCGTGGTCCGACCGACCTGTACGCACAAACTTCCCCTTCAGAAAGGCCGTGCAGACGTGGCTGCGCTAACAACCGGAATTGACACTACCCTGGCGCATCCGGTTGAAAGCGCGTGTCGATCTTAGCGATCAAATGGCAGAGTTTATACCTTTTGAAGTAATACGCACGGCCATTTTAACGTTTTTTTTCCTTTTTTTAGGTATAAATATACGCATTTTGATTGGCGTGATTAACAGGCGCTTTCAACCGGATGCGCCAGTATGGTGTATAATTGAGTCGATCGTTCGGTAGGCCTCCAGATAAGGCTCCAGATTTGGCTTCGCATAATACGTGATTGACGTCGGTAAGCGATTCGAGTGAGCCCCTCTCTATCACCGGGCCTCTATCGAGACTCCCTACTTTGGTGTGGTAATGGAACCTCCTCCTCGGCCAACGCCCTCTCTACGATTAACGCTTTCTGCACCTTCGCCTACCTCCCGTAGGAGCCGTAGTAGAGCTATAGCGACGCCCGCGACGCCCGCGACACCCCAGAAACAAGCTTATTGCAATCACGAAAGTTAAGATAATAATATTATATAAGGCTTACAAATATGACCATAGTATTACGATCGGGGTGTGTGGAGTCGTTATATTATAAGAAGTCGTTACTTTGGCGCGTATACGAGAGCTCTAGATTAGTATGGAATATGGAACGGAGGCTCGAAGGCTACATATTGAAACAGTGCCAAGAGCCTTATTTCAACTACCGTATACAGTATGGCTTGCAAATTTGGCGCGCTTACCGATATGGAGGAGCTCCATATTTAAAAGTCGTCAGATCTACCGAACAACAGCCTCATATTCAGATTTGAGCTCCATATCGGTTAAATATGGAGCCTCCATATTGAATATGAAGTTGCAACCGAACGGCCCCTTAGCAATTCCCCATATCTACCTTTCCGGCGGGCCTCCACTCGTTGTAACTCGCGTGAATAAAGATGGCTCATCCTTTTCTTTTTGCATTTTTGCCTGCCATTCAGCCTCCTTCTGTGCAGCTAGCTTCTTCTCCCGAATAGTCCTCCACCTCATGTAGTAGCATGCGAATGGGAAAAGAACGGTGTCGATAGCACACCAGGCAAATAATACACCAAAATTGAGACCTATTCGAGGATGTAGATCGAAGAGCGTTGAGCGCGTGGCTTCAACAACTAATACAAATTAGTGACTGAGATAGACCTGCGTTGAGGCGAAGAGTAGAGGGGTTGAGGACTGATGTGGGAGAGATATACCATTGTGCATCGGCCAAGCATACCCCCATCGGTAGAATCGTGAGGCTTGAGGAAGTGCATAAAACCCGGTTGCGACATTGGATATAACCCAAAAGATTAGCCAGAGGGCGGTCCACGGAGTCCCGAGGAACATGGCCATGTTTTCACACGCGAGGCCGAAGGCGACCATGGCTACAAAGTTAATCATCCAGTACACAACAAAAGTGCCATGGTGGTAGGCATTTGCATTGATTGCTGGTTCCGTATGCGAGGCTGGAAGGTTTGACATGGGCATGAGAAATGCGAGAGAAACAAGTGAGTAAACACAAGAGAGCACGAAATATGATACCACTGTGGCAGCCCACCGCCAAATGATCAGCTGATAGAAATGCAGGGGAGGGTGGCCTTTTGGAGTGATGTATTTCATATGAATTGGCAGGAAGAAAGTGAAGCTGAAGAATGAGACAATTATCAAGTAGATGAGGCCAATGCTGACAGCTGGGGTAGCAACCGGAGGACCAAAAGGACGGAGGTCATATATGGTGAAGGCGATGCCAGGTGAGAGTGCTTGTGGCACAGTCCCTAAAGTGGCGGTTGATATAGAGCCATTCAGCAAGACTGATGGAACCCATAATGAGCCAAACTCCAGAGTTATTAAAGATTGTAGCGCCGCTATTGATGGTACGACATAAGATGACGATGTGGCCTGGTCCCGGGCTGAGTTGAGAATCACCTGACCTGCGCCTTTGGGATCGTAGGTTGTGTTTCCTTGCTCGACAGCTGCTTTTAGCAATGTTGTTGCATTGGCATTTATAATGACTGCTGCGTAGGCATCTTGGTTATATACGCTTTCCCGAACTCGCATTGGATCGTTAGCAAAATCTACGGGAGAACGGAACGTATAGCCAGGGTGGATGCCCCGCGAGTCTATCAATTTTTGCACTGATCCAGTAACGACTGGTCCAACGAGCGGTGTTTCGTTTAGATATGGGGCAATCTGGCCGTCGAAATCGACAACCCAAACCTTGATCGAGGTCGAGAGTTTGTTCTGGTTAAATAAAACACCCCAAAACAGGCAAAGGAAGGCCAGGATAGCAATAGCAAGGATAAGGTCTTGCGCATTGTGAGTATATTAGCTAGATGTGCGGAACCAATTAATCAATGGTAAATCGTCTTTTTACTGACTTGTTCTCATCCAGAGCTGCAACACATGCAACCGCACTCCGTTCATTTCCCAATGCCAAAAGCCCACGGGAGCTGGTAAAACGGCAGAACTTCTGGAACGGCCTTGGCGTAGTGGACTGGGCCTCGGCTCCTGGCCCTCGTGCGCGGTCTCAATTTTCTCAATGTTGGATGTGGGTGGTGCTCTAGATAGAGATTCCCTAGGGTCCCTTTGATCTTCATTATCACTGGAGAAAGACGAAGATGAGGATAAGGTGGCTTCAGCTTCAGCTTCATAGTCTGGGGCAATCTGGGCGCCGAAGGACATGGTGTTTTTGCTGCCTCGGGTTTGCTACCTCGGTGCACTGGGTAGGTAATCAACGCATGGCACGGTTCGGTTTTGCGAGGTTCGAGATGTGAGAAATGGTGAGCGTGGTGGAGGCAGGATATATGCCATAGTGGTATAAATGAGTGTGGACTGTTCTCCACAGAGGATTTCCATTACGATTTACAATTGGCCTAGAGGAGCTGCCCACAATGCTGACGAAGCTGAGTCAAACCAACCAGAAGAAAGGCAGAGGACTCGGAGAATTACTAATAAAGCGCGAAATGTGTTGGCACTGTTATCTCAGTAAGCGATTCGGATGGCAAAGGCAGAACTTGAGGCGTACTCACTAATACTAAAGTGTTACTAGTCTCAACGCTACTTCCTTTTAACCAATTAGCTATCTACTGGCCTTAAGTCTGCCCTGCCGTCTAGGGGCCTTTGGTGCAGAACTTTATAGTACTTAACTTTAATTTTTGCAATTTTATATATCGTGTTCTTTGATTAACGTCTGCTACGAATCCTATCTTGGCTCACGCAGACTACTCCGTACTAGGGGGGGTTGCGTATTATATAGGTATAAAAAACCCTAGTATTGCAGAGGGGAAAAACCCTATAAGCCACCTTAGTAGGATGAAAAACCCTTATTAACCACCTCCGCACGTAGCTAGCGGCCCCCTAAGGCTGCTTAGTAGCTACGTTCTAATTTCCGCTAGATATTAGATCTCCTTAGTAACCACTACATCCTTCTCTTTACTCGCCTAGAGCTAGGATTCACTACGTCTTAGCTAAGCCCTGCTATTAATTGCCATATGCTTGTAGTGGTTTCCTATATTTTAACCCGTCCCTTACGCACGCCACCTTTATTTTTACCCTTAATACCCCCCCCCCCCCCCCCCCCCTTTAAGCCTATTAAAGACGTAAAACTAGCCCCGTAGTACCGAAAGGCGAGCGGGATATGTATATGCTCGATATCTTTTATGCCTAGGCCTTATTGGCGAGCGCTCCAAAATTTCAAATTCGCTTGGTTACCACCAACTGTAGATAGCAATTGTAGTGAAGCCGTATGCTTGGCTGCAAGAACCTTGCGATCAACCTTCCGTATTGTCATGATCTTTGTCAAATATCGTGAGGTTTCCACCCGTACGTTATTACCAAATTTCATCGGCAATTGCAAAGACAGCATTGTATTCACGTTTTGGCAGAGGCATAGGCAAAAGAGAGAGAAAGAGGAAGCATATGTTGAGGAGGTGTACGTCAGGCATTATATTGATAATATTATACAAAAAGATCGTCCTGCATTGGTAGTTCCTTCCACACCCTCTTCGCGAAGCCTATAATACCTCGTAAAGCCTCGCGGGCCTTATGAGCGGGACCTTATTCGGCTCGTTATACTTCCTCAACACTATCGATGCGAAAACACAGACAAAAGAGTCGTCTGAGACAGGATTTTTGCAACCTGCGCTAAGGCAGGGTAACCTGACTGTCTACCAGTCAACCTTAGCAAAGAGAATTCTATTTGGCGGCAACAAGACCGCTACCGGCGTCCTTGTAGAAACTGGAGGTTCACAATATACCATCTCTGCTAGGGGAGAGGTTATACTTTGGGCCGGAGTTTTTGGTTCTCCGCAAATGCTAATGGTATCTGGAATTGGGCCTGCAAGCCGCCAAAACACAATATTCCAATCATATCGAGCCTCCCCAGTGTGGGCCGAAATATGTGCGTAGGTGGAATAAATTAAATCACAATATGTGGTCTGATTTGGGGGCAGTTGTATTAGAGACTGATCTCATTGCAGGATCATGTCATGGTGGGCCCGACCTACAAAGTGGACGCTATCACAGGCTCCGAACTCCAATAATCCGCAATATGCTCTCCAAGCGACTCTTGACTATCAGAATAAGTTACCAGGGCTTCTTATGAACACAGGCGGAGACTTCTCTGGTAAAGACCTCCACACTAGGCTCATTTAAATATGTAAAAATGTCTATTCAAAGCGAAGTCACGCCTTCCCTCCGAACAGCAACATCAATATCTATCACAATCAGCCTTTTGGCTTTTCGCTTTAAAATAAGGCTTATTTAATAGAGATTTTATTATTCATTCGTTTTATAGCCTTAATAATGCTATGCTGTACGGCGCTGTATTATTATCGCGATAAAACGTCTTACCCCTTAGAGGATCGCGAACAAGTTTCGCGTCTTTCCACTTAGAGAATCGCGAACAGTTTCGCAACAGTTTCGCAATTTGTAGCTGTTGATAAGTAGTCTTTCCTGATAATTTTTCCCATAGGGTTTTTACAGGTTTTAAATTAACGCTTTCTAGCTTCCTTCTTCTTTCTACGTCGTCGTTGTTAATAGCCTTCAATATTACCTACCCAACCGGTTTTTAACAATACTCTATGGCAAAGAGACAATATATATTCCTACTCCTATATCGGTTATTAGGCGCAGGCCTTATACCACTAGGTTCGTCGTTAATAGCCTTCAATATTACCTAGGTTCTGGGTTACCTAAACGGTCTTTTAACAATACCCTACGGGCGCAAAAAGACGAGATATATTCCTACTTTTATATTAGTTATTGGGCGCAGGCCTTATACCGTTAGGTTCTAACGGTACGCGTTGTTTGGGGCAATGAGTGTGTAATCATTTACCACTGCTTGAGACAGTAGGGAACCTACTATTCAACACAGCAGGCTGAGATAATTACCCTCTCCTCGGGCCTACACCCCCCAATACAATATATTCAGAATATATCTCTATCTCTGCGAGCGAGTGAATAGATGGACCATATCTGACAGTTCCGGAAAAAGTTGGGAAAAACTTCCACATCCACAATAAATTCCTGAAGTCCGACGACTGGCCTGAAATAGAATATCTTGCAATTCCCGCTTATCTAGGCAACAACTTCAACCACTTCCTCGATGATCCACGTGATAGAGCCAACTACGGCTTCATCACAGCCGCCATAGTTTCACCACTCTCGCGAGGCAACCGTCGACGTAGCCTCAAACAACACTAAAGATGCGCCGCTGATAGATCCACGATGGTTAACGCACCCGGCAGACCAAGCTACTGCAATCGCGGGATATAAACGAACGAGAGAGCCTTTCGCCACCAATGCTAGGAAGGGGGTTCTTCTGAGTCAGGAGATATTTCCTGGATTGAATGGAACCCAAACGGATGAGGAAATACTCTCTGTGATTAAAGCTTTGGGTCGTTGTCGCATGGAGCAGGGACATGTAGGATGGGGAAAGTCGGGGATGCCATGGCGGTAGCGGATCCGAGGGCCCGGGTATTTGGTGTGAAAGACTTGAGAATGGTGGGCGTTAGCGTATTTGCACTGCTGCCACCAGGAAATCCGCAGAGCACGGTTTGTATGTGATATGTACCACGCATTGGTCTGGAGTTTTGAGGCGGGAGCTAACGAGTAATAGATGCCCTTGCGGAGAAGATCGCTGACGATATTAAGAAAAGCTAACGTGATGATGGGGTTGGAAGAGTTGCTTTGCTTCATATCAAGCACCGCACAAGTTTGATGAGTTAATGCCAGAATAATATTGCAGATATAATAGTGAAGTACTGGTTAAGCCGACTTTGATATGAGGAGCTTGTCCTATTGCATTATTATAAATATAGATATAACATTAAAGATTATAATATGTTCTTCAGACTCAAAGAGAAGACAGCTTGATGGTAATCGATATATCGAGAAGTAGGAGCGAACAAGAAAATTACTATATAAACTTTGCTGTCTGAGGATGAAATGCCGCCTAGCCTGTAATCTGGTTTTGAAACACGCCAAATCAATGCCAGTAGGAGTATGGCAGCTCAGAGATTATACCATGCTGCCCCGACCGTTGCGGCACTACCGAGAGGTTGCGCTAGTGTGATCTTCGTTATATTCTGAGTTGAGAGTGGTTAATTTCGTGGTAGGCTGAGTTTCGTGGTTTGGTGGCTATACGTTTGGGATAGCGGTATCGGGTGGCGGACGGCCTTTGGGGTATGGTTAAAAGCAGAAGAAGGTTTGGGAGTACTGCATTACTGCTGGCAGTCGCCATTCGGATTCCTTGCGAGTAACTGAGGTCTGTACCGGCACTATAGGTATCACTAGATGGGTCGGTGTTGTGTTAACGTCTTCCAAATCAATACTCCCATAGAACAGTAATCCTATTTTGTTGGAGAGAAATCGAGCTAGAGATTTTTGAAACTGGTCGTGAGAAGTAAACGCACGCCCTTCGTATGTTGAGTAGAGTCGCGTGAACCGATTATATCCCCAGCTGCTTTCGCGGATGCGTGTTTATCACGCTCGTCGATAGAGCGTTGAAGCCAGACCAAAGCCTAAACCAGTAGTCGCGGCCAGAGTGGGCTACGGGCGCTGAAGATAATATCTTGGTTTGGTGGCTGAGTGTAGTGGTATTGTAATACAGCCTTCAGTCTCATGCAAGCTTCAGGGCCCCTGTTGTTGGGTCCTCACCCGCCCTGAAGTCTCATCTCATCCGCCACTCCGCACCACTCCGCAATCTCAGCGTAAGCGCACAACGATTCACGCCAATATGACTGCTGCGATCACCTTGTTTCCCTCCAAAGTGCAAATACTGCTCTCCTCCCTGTTAACTAAACGGCGTCCCCTCATACCTCTTGTTCCTCGCCTTTCAGTCCGACCGTCGCTAGCATGACTTCAGCCAAGGTAGCATTACTTCCTTCTCTCACTGCGTGTCACTGGCTTATAGATATAGTCTACAGATACGCAAGAGGCATATCTATATCTTCCAAAGACATACATTGCTCCAATAAATCCCACACCATCATCTAACTCGCCGATTCCTAGCGCTCGCACCTCGATCCTGTCCCGCTTCGAAAACTTCCAGGGCAGGCCAATCTACCGTGTTCGCATCGTATATGAATCGGGTACAGCTGCCAAAAACTCAGATCGCACCCAAGTAGAGGAGGATAGAGGGGTAACTGTAGAAGAAGTCGACCTCTCAGCCATCTTGGAATACGTATCCCCGTTGGAGCTTGAACGATTCGAGAACGCCGAATTTAAGCGCGAGAAGGAGGAAAAAATTCGCACCGAGGCGCAGAAGGCAGAGAAGAAAACGAGTGGGAGAAGGAGACCACTAAAGACTCCAGCTGCAACTATCAGGCCGATAGTTCAGGTAGTTATTACACGCAAGCCATCTATCCAGACTTGTGACGGTGATGAAGGGGAAAACGAATCCACGGAAGATACTGGAACAAGCCATATACATCGCTCAGTGGAGCAAGGTCTAAACAGTGTGACGGACAGCGAAGCCGATACTGGCGATGACGCAGACGAGCTGTCTCTGCCCTCGTCAGGCATTAAAATGTCAACGTTTATGACCACCAGTGCACTCCCTTTCAAGTCACCTTCGAAAAACAGCAGGGAAGTCCGTGCCATCAAATCTACTTCCTCTTCAACATCAATTTCAAACCCAGCGCAACAGCTACACGCAGAAAGCGGCTTCCTAGATTACCCCGGAAGGGCCGCATCTTCAGCCTCCATTGAATTACCGCCAAAATCCGACCACCATCAAACCAAGAGGCTACGAATGTCCAAATCCTCCTCCTTCACATCCGAACCCTCCCTTAGTCGTGCGACCAGCCATAACCGGCTTGAACACTCCCACAAAAACAATACTAAAGAAAAGGATCGTATAAAACACACCACGGGAGATCCGGCGGCCTCAGAGGCTGAAAATTTGGAAGTCGAGTATGAAGTAGAAGCCATCATACAGCACCAGGATCTTGACGGAGTGAGATATTACCTTGTCAAATGGGTGGGAGAAGAGGAGGCGCAGGATTGGCTTACTGGGGAAGACCTCCAAGGAGCTTCGGATCTAGTTGATGAGTATAATAACCATATAGGGGACGACTGAAGAAAATTTTACAGGCTTTTTATGAACAGAGCTTAATTTTAAGGGTAGTGTACTACAATAATCACGTTCTCCAACTCCTGGCAAAGGGGAACCCAAAAGTTTATTTCGTGGGATGGAGCACTATGTATCTGTACAATATTCTCCATATAGCTTCATATTCTAACACCCCCATGCAAGATTGCTGGCCTCAGGTTTCACCTAGCATATCAAACGCCCAGAAGTCTGTCCATGTCCAACTAGACATGTCGTCAAGATCGGCAAAAGGTGCTGGGATCTCCTGCTTATCGTATTAGCGCATAACACTGATAATGTAGAGGAATTCTTACAGATGACACATTATCTAAGCCCACCACCCCCATCCCCAATGACTCCCCCTCCATCACCACGTCTGACGCCGCGCCTGTCTGAGCAACTACTCTCCCGGCCACAGGTTGTGATTCGATTCCCGCCGTCACATTTTCCTGCAGGGCTAAAATCTTGTAGCAAATTCTCGTGAGTTTTTCAATGGCCTTCTTACCCCTGCTCTTCAGATCGTCGGTGCCAGCAGAGGGGTTAGAGGAGGGCATGATGCCATATGCAGCAGACATGAGCCAGAACTCCATGTAACCAGTGCCAATACGCATCATCTTCTGCTCGAAGATCTCGATAGCCTTCTCAACGATAGAGGAGGCAGAAGACCGGAGGGAGCTGAGGATGAAGTTGTCGCCGATGCCGATATCAGTGCTGATGTGTGATGGTGGGGGAAGAACTAGAGGGGTTGTTGCCGCTGGGAGTGAGTATTTGAGAGGGTTATTAGGGCCAGAGTAATCTGGCGGCCCAGTAGAGTTGTCGGAGAGTGCATGTTGAGGTATGGATGTTATGTAGATAGTCTGCACAATACATGTAGCAGCGCGGAAGACGTCATTTCGCAACATGTTTAGCATGTGTTTGCCCAACCCTACAAGAGTGGAGTGATGTGTGACGAGAGTACTTGCAGCGCTGAGACAGGAAACAGCGGAGTAGACATAACGTGAGTTAGATGTGGCGAGTTTAGCATAAGGGGTGTGAAGAATAACTAGAAACTGGCGGAGCTGGAGGTCTAGGAGAATGCTGGGAATTGCGCAGGCCTGGTCGGGCCACCGAGGAAGAGATTTGAGTGTTGAGTTAATTCTGGAATCATAATGGAGGACGTCTTCGTAGGAAATTCCGGTTTTTCGGTTGTTGAGCAATGAAGCTAGAGAGATGCGTAGGGGGAGACTACTTCGGCTTGCATGAAGATACGATGCCGCAGTGTATTGTTCGAGAGGCTTAGACGAAACAGGGGATGGGAAGGCCAGACAAAAAGCTTCATCATCAATATTCGCAGGGGCTGGACAATCAAACTCAAGCCCATATGCCGATGAAGGTAAACCCCTTTCGATGGAGGCTTGCAGTTCCATCTCGACAATGGTGGCCCATATCCTCCGTCTCATCTCTTTGTCGAACTCAGAGGTCTTGCCGACCTTTAGCAAGGATGGGTCTCGATGGAGTCCACTTGCTATTCCAAGTCTTATTAATTCCCCGGTATGAGCCCAGTCTTGCTTCATCTTGATACAGTTTACTTGCTTCGCCAGTACAGAGAGGCATTGGATTTGGAAGAATGCAAGAGTAAGGTGCTTCCGGCTGTGACAATGGAGCCAAGATTCACAAGCTTCAATCCATGCTGTCGCTTCTTCACGTCCGGAGGAGCTGTCGCCGATGAAGCTTGTTTCCTCTGTAGTAGAAAGACACCGGACAGTAGCTAGGACGAGAAGAATGATTACTACCATACTCGGTGAGCGTTGCTGAGGGTCCTCCCAGAATATCTGGTAGTCTTTCCAGAAGGAAGGCCGATGTAAGATGCGGTATGTGGTTTCAAAGTTCTGGAAATAAACAGACACCAACTCGTCCACCGTATTCTTTTCTGGAAGCAGGGCAGCGATTTCAGTGTCAGTGTAGTGGGCACTTTGGGTCTTTACTTTGGCAGCCTTTCGTCGGCCTCGAAATGTCTGGAAGTCCGTCTCGATACGTGCCCATGAAGAATCCGTGGACATAGCTTCTTTAGTAAACTTATGGAGCTCGGGAAACTGGGAGAATTAATAACAACGCAAACGCAAAATGGCAGTGTACGTACATGCGATAAGAGACTTAAAGGGCTAGTAGGACCGTAGAACTGGGTCTTAAAGCTTTTGCCTCTGAACAGCATGGCCTCAGTGCAAGTCGAGACGTCTCTTCCGGGTTCCTGGTGTTCAAGAGGAGACGACGTGGGAGGATGGCTCGCATTCTGAGCGCCCTCTAAAATAGAGATTTGCTTTTCCAACATCTCAATCCTCTGCTCTTGCATTTTGAGTTTCCACGTGATAGTATCAGGGGGCTTGATTCCTGGCACTGGCAGCACCTGTGGCTCGAGTGTGGGATGGATATGTTGGCTACGCTGCACAGCATCAGGCTCGCCAGTTAAGTCTGGAGGGGCATTGCCATTTTGGGGTTCCAACAGCCTCGGGTCATAGGCACAAGAATTGGCTCTGCCAGTCCTTGCACACCGACCGCATACTGGAAAAACGCGGTCACACTTCATCTTCCTGCTCCGGCAGGCATAGCAAGAGAGAACCTTCCGCCTCTTTGCTGTCCGCTTTCCTGGAGAGGCATCAGGCGAAGGTGAGCGCGAAGCCGAGCTCTGGACAGACATTTCTGGGCAGCTAGGAGTAAAGATGGCGAGTGCGGGAGCTGCAGCCATGGAGACAAAGCGCGGAGACGAGGAAAGCTGATATGCCTTCGGACATGGCCCAGCGGAGACAGGAGATCGGACTTTCGGACTTGACAGTCCATGACTAAGGCGCGGCTGCGTAAAGCCGATGGAGGCAAATTATGTGAGCATGGTATTTCCAAGAAGCTAAGAATTGAAAACCATTCTTTTCACGTATGGGATCATATTAAATAGACAGGATGGATGGAAGTAATGGATTTTGTCTTGGCAGAGTCTAGCTGTTCTCTTTCGAGCGAGGAGCTTGTCGATGTCACGTGCAGGCAAAAAGCGATTTCTCAAATCAGACTTATCTCATAAATCAGACCCCCGGGGAGAAATTGCGCTACGCCTGCAAACTCCTAAGCCAGTCAGACAAGCGCACTAACTCCTGCCAAGTCCTGCAAACTCCTGGACCAATCAGATCGCACCAAGAGGAATTTCTCCCCAAGGGTCTAAGAGCTTATGGGGCCTCTTTATATAAGAACTCAATGTTTCTTATTAGGCAACAACTCTTCTATTATAACGCTATATCTTATACCCTAAATTAACTCTAAAACACTTGCAATTGGAATTAATTAAAAGCTATTTACTTACTCTATTAAATTAAGAAATAATAGACGTTGCCGGCCTAATATATATACCCCTATCTGATAATTCGCAAAATCCTTTATCTAACGCCCCTCTTAGCCTTCCTCTACCTCCTAATGGACACCCAGATGAATATTCTAACAGTAATATAGACTACCTTAACAATAAGCTTAATAGCAATGCTATTAAGGCTCTTTAGCCTTCCTCTAATAAACCTTCTCCTACTTATGGTTAATATAATATAAGCTCTAAGGAATGGCAGTCTATATAATTTAAGCTACAACAGGTGGCTAATATACTACGCTATATTAGATGGAGTTTTTAAACCTTTATACTTGCTTAGGCTAGGGCAGAAAAGGGTAAAGTGGTTATAATTTAGCACCTCTAATATGCCCAACCATAACAGCAACGGTGTGTACTAATACATGCTGTGGATAATCCGCGCATAAGGGGTATCTATTAGCGTCCTTCTCTAGCAGATTCTTTTACTATAGAGCTTAATAATCTTATCCGTTAGCCCTACTTTGGTTAATTTAATTATACTACAGACTTAGAGATACTAGACTTTAAGCTAGCCTTTAAAACTATCTAGGAGGTTGCCCTAATATAGCACGCTATTCTTCTAAATTTTATAAGCAATTAGCGCGCCCACTAAGCTAGTTATAACACTACGCCTTAGTCTAATGCGTTATCTAGGCGATTATTTGCTATTACTAGCATAGTATGTTATTCTCAGGCCAAAAAGCGATCTAGCTTCCTCTCTGTAATATTAGATGTCTATTTAATAGGCTTTAGTGTAAAGCGGTAAGTAATTAAGACTCTATTAGGGCTTGGAATATATTATAGTTATTATTAGGCTAGTTGGTTAATAGCTAAGGTCGCTAAGGAGGTAGAGGTATAGTATCTAACTCCTATAAACTCCTAGGCCAATTAGCTAACTTCCTTAGAGACAGCTCCAGCGTTAAGCGTTTAATAAGCAGGCAGTAATTGTCTATAATAATGTTAATTTTAAGGACAAAAAACGTAACAAAGTTATGGGCCATATAGCTACTATACGGGCAATAACAACGGCGGCTACCACTCTCCACCATAAGCTACTACCTTTAGGTTTACGTTAAGGCATATATAATCCAACAATACCGCTTAGGCTTAAAGATATACTAAATGCCCCTAGTATATCTGGTGAAGACAATAGGATTAGGGTGAATATTACACGAAGCCTTATATTAGATGCACTTAAGAGAGTTTATATAGATGGCGTTAATACTATATTTAGAGATAGTAATTGCTATTCTAAAATGCCGTATATATATTGTCTTCCTATAAATAAGACTATGTTCTAGCAATTTGGCGCTATATTTAAGGATAAAGGTACTATTAAAGGTATATATAGCGTTTATAAAAGTATATTTCTAGACCAGCTTGGTCTATATACACTAGAGGACCCTACTAAAGCTAGAGCTGTCTATAATAACTTCCGTAATTAACTCTAGCTTATCCATAAAGACCAACTTACTACATACCATATTAGGGCTGTTAAAAATAAGCAAACCTAGGCATGCTAACTATATAACAAACAGGATTGGCTTCTTAGCGTACCTACGTGGTTCTATATATAGATAAATCTACTAAATACTATTATCCGTATATATTGGGCACCTGTTGTTTCTAAAGAGGAGGCTTATTATTACTTACAAGCTAATACTACCATATAGGGTTACAGTTAGTGTAGTTAGAAGAATACTAAATATTACCTAATAGAACCAATTGTTGCACAGGGCTTTATAGCGCGCGTAGTTGTATTATTCTATACAGTAATGCAATATAAGGGCTACCTTATTGCCTCTAGCAGAGACTTCTTTAAGTAAATAGACTATATTACTAACGCTATTAGTTCTCTTATACCAGATTAATTTTTAAAACTTATTAAAGACGTCTGTCTAACTACCTTTATATTAGATATATAGAATGGCAATAGCTCTAATAAGCAACCGTATAATGATATTAAATTCCGGACAATGTGTTATATACTTTAGGAGGTTAAGCTATTTCTAACTATTTGGTATGCTGTTAAATATACTAATATAGGCATACTAAGGCACTTTGTTAACCCTCTTATTATCTACTTTTTTGGCGCATCCTAGATCAATTATGGCTGTAAGATGTTATTCTATTAATAGAACCTCTTCTTAGTAAATACTCCTAAATTATAGCATGTAATACTATCCTCTGGGCTTATTAACTGGCTTAGTAGGGCTACTATACATAAAGCAATTAACCTTAGGCTTAAGTATCTTAATAGTAGCTATAAGATTAAGATAAAGTGTTATAAGAACTTAACCCATAATATAGATATTATATTTAACCAGGTATGTCTATCTAATACTTAGGTTAGGGCGTTATATAAAAGAGTAAAGGCTATATTTAGCAAGCATATGCCTAGGACTTATACTACTGCCGCTATACTACTGGATATGTTTTTACTTGCTTATACCCTCTTTACTTTAGATCTAGCTTGTCACGGGACATAGGCAATGGCTACAGAGCGTATGTATTCGAGGAGTCTACAAGACGTTGCGCGATCGATCGTAAGGATCGAGGGCGTAGGAAGGTGATATACTACGCGTGGCTGACGTAAGCTGTACGCGAAGCGTACGCGAGGGCACGGGGTTCCGCTAGGGAGTCTCCTATAGAGGCTCCTGCGGCGGCGTTCCATGACACTACCCCCCCTCTTATAGAGGCGGAGCTCCGGCGACGCTGTGGTTACTATATACATGTAAAAGAAACGCTTAAGGCATAGAGAAGGAAAAGAAATAATGCTAAAGGGGTTAGTAGTGTGGAGTTCTACTAGCTCTAATTATTAAATGGACCAATTAGGATTTTCCATCCCCGGAATAGAAAATCGCTATTAGCTTAGTAAAAGGCGGTAAGCTAAACTAATATCTTTATAGTCCGCAGCGTCATTACGTAATAAGGCTTGGCACCCAAGAATTCAATTAATTAGATAATTTTAACCGGCGGTTAAAGTTCCTGGACATCTCAACGATTTTTCGGTCACGTAATAGCAATCTACGGCAATCTGACGGCAATTTGCCCTTACATGGCAGTATATAACAATTAAACTCTATAAGGGCTCCTATAGAGGATTAGGCACAAAATCTCTGCTTAAGCCCGGTTTCTGTGGATTCGCGTAGTAAAAGTCGCTAATTAGGTCCTTTGCATTTTTAAAGTCTTCCCATAGTTGCTATTCTAGCTAATCTATGTTAAATCCTATATAGATAGCTCTATAGTAGAGCCGCCGTTCTCTGCCTTTGCCAAAGTATTTAGAGTTAATAATTTGTTTAATAGTCCACTCCTTATAATTCTCGTCTTCGTTCTCATCTTGGATTAGTACTAGTGGGGGTTTAGGCTATATCTGTCCCGGTAAGGGGTTAGGCTGGTAAAAGTGTAGTAGCTATAGGTAAAATACAGGCCATATCCTACGGGTGGCTAGGGCTGGCGGGAGCTCTAGCTTATATACGGCTCCCCTATTAATAACTCGTTTAATCTAATAGGGGCCAAGGTTCTTATAATCGAGTAACTTTATAGGCCTCTATATAGAGATATTATATGCATCTAGCCATACCCAGTCGCCAACACGCATCTCCGGTGGTGGCGTTCTATAACGGTCAGCAAAGTAGGCCTACTTTGCTTAAGCCCAGGCCATTTCTCCCCTGTAGTAGTTAAGTAGATTTTTTATACGGTCTACATGCTAGTTGGTAAGTAGCATCTTAAGGCGTTTTCTATATAGCAGTTTCTTATTAATAGGTTCTGGTGGCTCTATACTAGATTAGGGGTAATAACCCTTATTCGCAAAGAACGGAGTAAGTCCTATAGTAGCTAAGACGTGGTTATTAGCTGCAAACTCGCCTAGTGGGAGGTAATCTACCTAGTTGTCCTAGCTATAGGCAACAACCTGTTATAAGTACACCTTTATACTAGCGTTGGCGTTTTCTGGCTATCCCGTAGTCTCATAGTGGAAGGATATAGACATCTTAATAGAGATACTAAGATATTAACAGATCCGTCTCTATAGGTCAGAGTCAAATTGCGTGCCCCAGTTGGACGTAATAAAGTCAGGTATCCCATATAGTTAGTAAACTTCGCGAAGAAAAGCGTCTACAATGTTATTAACGGCTATGCCTTTAGTTAGGACGTAGTAACGTTCCTTTATAAGTTAGTATATTATTATTAGGATGTTCTTATAGGTACAACCATGCCATTTATAGGGTGGTAGGTTAGTAATAAAGTCTATAGCTATATCTGCCCACCGCCGTATAGGGATTAGTAGCGGGTGTAGTAGTCCTTAGTACTTAGTATAAAAGGCCTTAGCGCGCTTGCAGCCGTAGCAGGCGCTTATAAAGCGTTCAACTAAGTCTATTATCTTAGGCCAGAAGTAGTATCGGCTAAGGAGTTCGTAAGTTCCTCCTCTACCTAGGTAACCGCTTAACCGGAGGTCGTAGGCCATCTAGATTAGTTACCATTGTAGGTCTTCTAAATTAGGGACGAATAGACGGCCTCTATAGTAGAGTCTGTTCTCCTTTACTTCTAAGGCTACTATATCAATTTAGCCTAAGTTTCGGAGGCTAGTAGGTGGCTTGCGGGCGCCAGCAGTTTTCGCGGCAATAAGTTAGTGTAATAACGGGTCAATAGAGATGTCATATACAGTAGTAATAAGCTTATTAATTTTAGGGGGCGGCTCTAAGTCCGTAGCATAAAGCTAAGGTGCGGATAGTTCTGTTATAGGTAGCATACTAGGGGCCAGGTTCCTTACTTTTAGGATTATCTACTATTAGAACTAATTATAGGGGTCGTTCTCTAACTAAGAAAGATCTTGCGAGCGGTATATTAGGCTATTAGGTTTTGTGCCTTATACTCCTAGCCTATATACAATTTTAAAGTTAAAACCAGAGAGGAACTTATTCTAATATACTTAGCATTGGTTTAGCTACTTCGTGGTTATAAAGTATTCAAGGTTGCAATAATCTGTAAGGACTTTAGTTAGCTAGTTAGGTTCTACTAAGGAGAGTTCCAGTTAGAATTCTTTAAACACTTATATAATCGCAAGGAGTTCTTTATTATAGATCTTATAGTTACACTTTTATAGTGTAAGCTTAAACAAGTAGAATGCGACTAGGTAGAGAAGACCATTATTACCTATCTAGGAGAGAACGCCTGCGTTAACGTGGTCTAAGGAGTTAGTTTTAAGATAGAGTTGTCGTCCTAGTATAAAGTAAGCTAGGATAGGTGCTTTAGTAAAGGCATTTTTAAGGTCTTAAAACGCCTTCTTGCAGTTAGGCGTCTAGGTAAAGCGTAGATACGTTTTTCTTCCTTTTATAGAAAGGCCCTTCATTCACATTATTACTATAAGTGGTGCTACTACGCCTAAGAAGTTGTATATAAATTTCTAATAGAAGTTGGCGAAACTAAGGAAAGCTTATACATCCTTAATATAGTTAGGGGCTTGCTATTTAGTAATTATACGTACCTTCTTAGGGTCCATACGGACACCCTTAGTAGTAATAATTAGTTTAAGGTATTTTACTTCTATAACTAAGAATTCGCACTTCTTTAAATTAATATAGAGTCCTACTTCCCTAAGGCGCTATAGGACCTTTCAAACGTGCTCGGTATACTTAAAAGGGTCATCGCTATAAATAAGTATATTATCCAGGTACGCCAAGCAGAAGACATTAAGGTAGTCCCATAAGGCGTTATTAATATAGCTTTAAAAGGTGCCTGGGCCGTTGCACACGCCAAAGGGCATAACAGTATATTCGAATTGGCCGAAGCGCGATGTGAATGCGGTTTTCCATTCGTCACCTTCCTGTATTTAAAGATAGTTAAAGGCGGCGATGATATCAAGCTTGGTATAGATTTTAGCTTAACTAAGCCGCTTAAGGGTCTTACATATAAGCGGTACTAGGTATCGGTTTTTAATTATAATAGCGTTAAGTCCTCTATAGTTAACGCAGAATTGGATACCTCCTCCAGGCTTCTTAACAAGAAGGATAGAGGCGGCTACTAGTAATATACTAGGACAAATAAACCCTTTATTAAGGTGCTTATTAATATACTTTTTTACAACTAGAAGTTCGTCTTTTAACATTAGGTAGGATCTCTTATAAGGTAGTATTTTTCCTTATTTGATGTTAATGGCATAGTTATTAGGTTAATATAGGGGAAGTATATCTGCGCCCTTTTATAAGCACATGTCGATAAAGTTGTAGTACCTTTTAGGGAGAAGCTTACGGAGTTCCTCATTAGTAAGTCCCTTTTTAAGCTTTATAAACTTCTTAAAGTCCAAGGTTAAGAGTTTATTAAGTTTTACGGGCGTGTTATCCTTTAGGAGGTCCACCAGATCTATCCTCTATAGGGCTGCCACCATGCTATAAATGTTATTGTAATTATAACTAGCGGCAGTGTAACTAAGATAATAGGTAACCTTTTTAAGGAGGTCTTCCTAGTCTTTAGCATTATCTCAGGAGAGAACTCTAGTATATTCCTAGAACTTGACATAAAACTCGTTAAATAACTTAGTAGGACTTATCTTTAGGGCGCGTAGTTTGGCTCAACTGGTAGCCACTAGGTCATAGTTGCAATATATTAGGTCAAGATCGTTAAGAACCTTATAGTAGAACTACTACTTCTAGGGGCTATTAGTCTCCTATTGGGCGAAGAGTCTATTAAATAGGGTACCCTTTGTACGCCCAATAATATAACCAATCTTGGTATCCTCCCTAGGAAAAAGGTAGGCGCTCTAAGTTAGTTTCTTATAGATTTATATCTTCTAATAGCTATATTCCTTGCGGTCTCCTTAGAAGACTAAGGGATTGGGGTATCATATATTAGACCCCACAATTATAGCTTAAGTTTAGTTACTATTATAGGGGTTATCCCTGTTAGGTAAAGCTACTTAACGCTAACTTTTAGCCAAGCGTTAGGTGGGTAAGGTTGCCGGAGGCGTAGGGACTTAGGTAGTATAGTACGTAGTAGGGAAGTACTCAGCATTATTATAGATGTGCTTATTAAGCTAAGACTGTAGGTATTTAATTATACCCTCCTTTTTAGTAACCTGGGTAATAAGTACAATCTCAGCTTTCTTCAATTGTTAAACGTCGCGCTTAGATATACGGAGGTTATCTTTAGTCTCTTAATATATATTATCAGCAAGTGCCTCACTAGCTTATAAGTCTTGGATAATATTATAATCTTAAGCAGCACACAGTTTAGCTCGCGTAAGCTTTAGGTGGTAGTTCTATAAAAGGCGGTAGTATTTGTCAGGTTCTCGTGCTACCATTTATATAAACATCTCGGCGTCTCGTATTTTAATCTTAATAGGTAGCTGCCCTTCTAGTTGCTTTTCCGTGGCTGTGTAATTAATAAAGGATAAGACGTTGCCGGTATCTATCTCGTCAAGGTCGTCGCTGTGGCCACCTATACTAATAGGGGTGTACCCATCCTGCTAGGCTGGTTAACTCTTATTATCTTTAAGGTGGTGCTAGGTGCTTAGGGGTACTTATAGTTATAACTCTTCTAAGCCGCTAGGCTTGCCCTTAGGGGTTAAGGCTAGGGTTAATAAATTAAATTCTCCTAGGATTAATTAGCGTTGTAGGTTAGGTCAAGGTATTAGGTTACTCTTTAGGCTTAACATAGTGGCTAGTAAGGAATATCGTCTTACTATTATAGTGCGGAGGTTGCTCGTAGATACGCTGCTTCTAGCAGCGCCTGCAGTATTGTAGAGACGTAGAATTGGTTATAGGCTAGGTGTTGGTAGTAAAAAAAAAAAAAGGGCGCAACGTAATGTCACGGGACGTAGGCAATGGCTACAGAGCGTATATATTTAAGGAGTCTACAAGACGTTACGCGATCGATCGTAAGGATCGAGGGCGTAGGAAGGTAATATACTACGCATAGCTGACGTAAGCTGTACGCGAAGCGTACGCGAGGGCACGGGGTTCCGCTAGGGAGTCTCCCATAGAGGCTCCTGCGGCGGCGTTCCGTGATAAGCTAAACCACAGAGTGCTAAGCAATTAGCTAGTAGGAAGTTTTTTAATTCTTATAACATCTTATAAAAAGGCATTAATGTGCTAGTAAATAAGGTTAATTAGTTTAACTAGTAGCACGTCTAATAATTAGATACGCTTAGGGGGTTATACCCTTCTAATACCCCAGATAATCTTAATGGATTTGCTAATATAGAAGACTATGCTAACTAGGTTAGGGAGAGGTTAAATAAGGTTATTAATTTAATAATTAACCTTATAGAAATTGTAGTAGCTAACTAATCTCTAAACTTCTATAAACTCCTATAAATCCTAAACTAGTTAAATACCTATATTTGTTAATGCTCTAAACCAGTATACTAGCAGCAACTCCCTTAGGTTAAATTTACCTAATCCTTAAACTCCTTAAACTCCTACAAACTCCTACAAACTTCTATAAACCCCTAGGCTAATTAAATGCCCGCGTTTCTCCTTAACTAGGCTAACTAATCTATATAAACTTATGCATAAACTTTTACATAAACTTTTATATAAAAATTTATATAAGATAACAACAGAACCTAGTAACTATATTTAACTACTATCTACCTATACTACTTACTAGGCAACTCTGGAGCTTCTATAGTACCTTATAGTTAGGCCTATATTAAATAGTGCCATTATCTAGAGTTACCCCTTAGATTAATATAGCTGGATTAAAGCTTACCTACAAAGGATACCTTATAGTTAGGCCTACACTAGACAGTATTATCATCTAGATTTTACCCTTAGATTAATATAGCTGGATTAAAGCTTACCTATAAAGAACATGCTATAAAAGCCGCCACTTTAGCGCACTAAAGTGCTAGAAAGTAATACTAACCCCCCCCCCCTCCTTATGCTGTAATGCCACTACCGCTAGGACTTAGTAGTGGACCACTAGACAGCTTATACGCCTCTAAAGACCTTAGCCTAGGAGGTAGGAGCGAGGGATCTTTAGGGTCCTTACGCTTATACCTTAAGAGGCTATACCTACCGGAGTAGGCCGCTACTTAGTAGTGAATGTAGGTGTCCCTAGGCCTACTTACCTACTATATACCCTTTTTAGAGTATACCTAATACTCCTTACCTAAGGCTTGGCAGGCAGTGCATTACTTATTACCTACTAACTCCACCCCTAACTCCGTCTCTATTATCCAGCTAATATAGCCCTAGTCTCTCTACTTATTTAGCCTTATAGCTGCTAATTCTACCGCCAACTATAACCACTATTTGCCTTAGGCAGTAGGGGCGTACGCAGCAGCTATCTTGCCATGGGGGCCCTAAGCCCATGGCAGGTAGACGGGGTTAGCGCGCTATAAGGCGGCCCACTACACCTAGGTAAAGGCGGGTAGGGTAGCAGTAAGCGCGGTAGTAAGTATGGGCGCTAGAGTAGGAGTAGGAGCGGGGGCAGGGGCCGGGGCTAGGGCCGGGGCCAGGGCTAGTAATGGTAGTAGTGGTGGTAGTCTAAACATATATAAGCTAAGTATATACTACACAGTTATTAACACTTACGGCTCCTCTTCTAACTCCCCATCGCCAAATTATTTGTTATTATTATTATTATTAGCGGCGGCGGCGGCGGGCGACGACGGCAGCGCTAGCGGCGGTAGTGGTACTATTGCTACTGCTGCTATTGCTGTTGCTGTTACTGCTACTGCTATTACTGCTACTACTGCTAGAAGGGGAGGGCAAGGACGGTAGTAATAGGGGGGAGAGCTATTTAAATCAGTTAGTTATATCTTATAGTTATTAGTTATTATTATTAATACTTATAGCGTCTCTAAACGAAACCTGCTAGAATAAAGCTAGCAACAAGAAAGTAGGCCTACGGCCATAAGCATTCTCTCCTTATTAAGGAGGATATTAGATAGGCACGCAAGCACCTAGATAGTAGGAGGAGTCATTTAGAAAGCTTTTTTTTAAAAAAAAAAAAAGCTTTAATTAAAGAGGTGGTTGATAAATATAAGTTTAAAGATAAGGTTTTAAGTTATCATTACTAGGCGAGATTTAATATTATTTACCTTTATTTTAGTCTTCTTTACTAATAAGAATAATTCTCTAAATTACTATAGGATCCCTATAAACCCCTATAAATTCCTATAAACTCCTATAAACTTCTAGGCCAATTAGAACTGCGTATAAACTCCTATAAACTCCTAGGCCAATTAGATGTCTATATTTCTATATAAAAGTTCTTGTTTCCCTTTTAGGTTATATGCCTTAGGCGCCCTCTCTTTAAGACAGGTATAAAGGTTAGTATTTTGCCTATATTTAGATCTCTTTCTGTTACGGAACGCCGCCGCAAGAGCCTCTATAGGAGACTCCCTAGCGGAACCCCATGCCCTCGCGTACGCTTCGCGTACAGCTTACGTCAGCCACGCGTAGTATATCACCTTCCTACGCCCTCGATCCTTACGATCGATCGCGCAACGTCTTGTAGACTCCTCAAATACATACATTCAGCAGCCACTGTTCCGCGCCTCGTGACATTACATTACGCCTTTTTTTTTGCACCACCAACACCTAGCCTATAACCAATTCTACGTCTCTACAATACTGCAGGCGCTGCTAGAAGCAGCGTATCTACGAGCAACCTCCGCACTATAATAGTAAGACGATATTCCTTACTAGCCACTATGTTAAGCCTAAAGAGCAACCTAATACCTTAACCTAACCTATAACGCTAATTAATCCTAGGAGAATTTAATTTATTAACCCTAGCCTTAACCCCTAAGGGCAAGCCTAGCGGCTTAGAAGAGTTATAACTATAAGTACCCCTAAGCACCCAGCACTACCTTAAAGACAATAAGAGTCAACCAGCCTAGCAGGATAGGTATACCCCTATTAGTATAGGTGGCCACAGCGACGACCTTAATGAGATAGACACCAGTAATGTCTTATCCTTTATTAATTACACAGCCACGGAAAAGCAACTAGAAGGGCAGCTACCTATTAAAATCAAAATACGAGACGCCGAGATATTTGTATAGATAGTAGCACGAGAACCTAATAAATACTACCGCCTTCTATAAAACTACCACCTAAAGCTTATACGAGCTAAACTGCGTACTGCTTAAGATTATGATATTATCCAAGACTTATAAGCTAGTAAAGTACTTGCTAATAATACACACTAAGAGACTAAAGATAACCTCTATATATCTAAGCGTGATGTCTAACAATTAAAAAAAGCTGAGATTATACTTATTGCCTAAATTACTAAGAAGGAGGGCATAATTAAATACCTATAGTCTTAGCTTAATAAGCATATCTATAACAATACTAAGCACCTCCCTACTATATACTATACTACCTAAGTTTCTATACCTTTGGCAACCTTACCCACCTAATACTTAGCCAAAAGTTAGTGTTAAGCAGCTTTACCTAATAGGGATAACCCCTATAACAGCAATTAAACTTAAGCTATAATTATAGGGTCTAATATATAATACCTAAATCCCCTAGTCTTTTAGGGAGACCGCAAGGAATATAGCTACTAAAAGATATAAATCCGTAAGAAACTAACCTAGAGCGCCTACCTTTTTCCTAGGGAGGATACCAAGATTAGTTATATTATTAGGCGTATAAATGGTACCCTATTTAACAAACTCTTTACCTAATAGGAGACTAATAGCCCCTAGAAGTAGTAGTCCCACTATAAGGTCCTTAATAATCTTAACCTAATATATTATAACCATAACCTAGTGGCCACTAGTTAAGCCAAACTATACGCCCTAAAGATAAGTCCTACTAAGTTATTTAATAAGTTCTATGTCAAGTTCTAGGAATATACTAGAGTTCTTTCCTAAGATAACGCTAAAGACCAGAAAGACCTCCTTAAAAAGATTACCTATCGCCTTAGTTATACTGCCGCTAGTTACAATTACAACAACGTTTATAGCATGGTGGCAGCCCTATAGAAGATTAAATGACGGCTAAATTAGATCTTTACTACTAACCCTTACCCAAAGGCTCCTATATAAAAGCCCTTTAGGCCAACTATACCTATATACACTAGGTCACTAACGCCTACTACTAATACTATTACTAGAGCTAATATTAACCTCTCTATACCAACCTTCCTACATAAACTCCTAGATAGAGAGCGTAAGCTACTTTAGAAGCTAGGGCGCTGCTATAAATGCCATTAAGAAGGCTGTTATTATAAAAACCTAAACTACCCAATAGCTAAGTTTGGTAATTGCCGCCTAATACCTAACTTTATACCTTAAACACTAAATACCTCGCTATACACCGTTACCATACAAGATAAAGAAGCAGTAGTAGCGGAAGTAGCGGGAAATGCTTAGTCCTAGCCCTAAGTCGCAAGCTAGAACACCCTAATAATAGAGGGATCTATATATTAGCCTGCTTAATAAATAACTTAGTAAGAATAAATAGACGGAAATAGATAGTTTTACCTATAATAGAAACAACTGCTAAAAAATAATATAAAAACTGTTCTATAATTAACTGTGGAGCTACTAATAAATTTATAAATACCTAATTTGTGTATAAATATAACCTATTAATCTTACCATTTACTAAAGCCCACACCCTACAACTCGCTAATAGCAGTTATATTATATTAAAGGTTATTTATATGGCACAACTCTACCTAGATATAAACGGACACTAAGAAGAGCTCTAGGCCTATATTATACCACTTACTAATTACCCTATTATCCTTAGAATAAACTAGCTTAAGTAGCATAACCCCATTATTAACTAGAAGAAAAAAGAAGTAACCTTTAACTCTAACTACTATAGAGAAACCTGCCTAGGGTATAGCCTAGCCGCCTCTACTTACTCCTTAGGATATTAACCTAAAGAACCTCTGATTACACTACCCACGACTAACTATTACTATATTAGTGCCGCAGCCTTCTATTATATAGCACAAAGGAAGAGCTAGGTTATTACAGCAGCCTCCTACTTACGGCTATATAAACTTAATAAAGAACAGGATTACGTCCTTTATAGTAATAGGATAGATCTAGTGGACCTCCTAAAGAACAACACGCCTATATAACTTAATAAACTCTTAACCTTAGACTTTAAGAAGTTTATAAACCTTAAAAAGGGACTTACTAATAAGAAACTCTATAAGCTCCTCCCTAAAAGGTACTATAACTTTATTAATATATGCTTACAAAAGGGCGTAGATATACTCCCCCTATATTAACCTAACAACCATGCCATTAATATTAAATAAGGAAAAATGCTACCTTATAAGAGACCCTATGTAATATTAAAAGATAAACTTCTAGTTATAAAAAAGTATATTAATAAGCACCTTAACAAAGGGTTTATTTATCCTAGTATATTACTAACAGCCGCCCCCATCCTTCTCGCCAAGAAGTTAGGAGGAGGTATTTAATTTTATATTAACTATAGAGGACTTAACGCTATTACAATTAAGAACTAATACCTAGTACCGCTTATACATAAGACCCTTAAGCGGCTTAGTTAAGCTAAAATTTATACTAAGCTTAATATTATTGCCGCCTTTAACCATTTCTAAATATAGAAAGGTGACAAATGGAAAACCGCATTTATATTACGCTTTAGCCAATTTAAATATACCATTATACCCTTTAGCGTATATAATGGCCCAGGCACCTTCTAAAGCTATATTAATAACGCCTTATAGTGTGGTGGTGTAGATTGGACGTCGCCTACTGTCTTGGCATTTTCCTATATTTATAGAGCTTCGGCTTTCCTCCTTCTTTCCTCCTTATCTTACATACAATCACGAACCTACCAGTTACCGGAAATACACTCTTTTCTTTCTTTCTTACTGACTGCTTTTTACTGATTACTTTTAACTGATTATGACCAACCGACTGACAGATAGATAGACTGACTGACTAACTAATAGCATTCTGACTTCCTATCTAAGAGACACTGTACCCTTCCACATATTATTTGGCATTCCACGTGGGGACGACAGCAAGCTCTTTGGATTAGAAGTCTAGTGCTATATACACAGAAGACACGCAGGAATATACTATAACTGCTAAAGAACCGCTAGCTGTAGAAGAATAACCAACTGCAGAAGAACCGACAGACGAGATGGTAGAACTAGAGAACTAGAGAACTAGGCAGTATCGGACAGCAAGGGGAACCAAGCAGACCCTAAACAGAAAGACAGCAGAAAAGATGGACAGCCAGACTTAACGCACAGGCCAAAGAGTGGCAATAGAAAGCAAAATGGTATAGGTTAAAAGGTCTTGGGAGTTGGGTTTAGTGCCCAAACTTAGAAATTTGGCATTAAGCGAACTAGTTAGCCAATTAGACAACTACCAGCGGTTAAAATCTTGCCACCCGCGCGCGCACGAGCATGGCCAGAACGTTATTGAAGATGCAGAGATAACAAGCTAAGGGCCAATTAGTTAGATGGAAACAAGATCTAAGATATCTAGCGGTGAAGGAAGCTAGCGCTGCCCTTTAAGAACAGAGACAATACTAAGCAAGGCTGTGAGCACACGAGATTAAATCTGCCTTTAAAAGCTTCCTATTCTGGCTTAGCTTTGTTCTCTTTTGAGTTATCTGGATTATGTTAGCAGCGGCCCTAGAGGCACTCCGTAAGGACCTACTGTATAGAACGACAGCAGGCTAAAACAGATGGACGTATCAAGACCCAGTAGTGGTAGAAGATAAAGATTCCGTGCTCTCCCAGGAAGACCTCCCCTTAGGCATTAAGAAGCAGGCGCCTTCCGTTAGGGATATAGCTGTACAAGTAGACCAGCCGAAGCATGTACCTGTTAATGTCCCGTTAGGATAGTCATCTGGGACATCCTCTGTTAAGACTACGGCCATGCAAACAGACCTACTGTAGCGTTTACCTATAACACCTAGGACTAATAACCCTTAGCAGATAAAGGATAAAAGCCGTAAGGATTACCTATAAGCTCCTAAGGAAGCTCTAGATGTACCTAATAACTAGTAGTTAACGGCTAAAGATAAGGTCTACGTCATGGTCCAGCCTATACTAGCCCTAGGAACTGCTGGGACTTCTTACTTTATAGGGCAGAACGTATTATAGTTTATTAAACGGTACAAGCGGCTATGCACCTAACATCGTGTGACGAGTATGGAGAAGCGCTAGGGCCTTCCAGAGTACTGCGATTACTGGATAGGGATATGGATCCGAAGCTTGCCTAAATTCACAGCTGGCAATTGGATGGAGCTTGTAAGAAAGCTTAGGACAGAATACTAAGTAAATAACTACTATTAACGCATGGAGATAAGAGACTTTGTAGAAGCTTTTATTTAAAAATCTGCGGAATAGCTAGGCGAATTACGTCACTATATATAGGACTTTACTACTATCTCAGCTAAAGCGGTAGCCGTAGGAAACCTTACTAAGCAAGAGAAGGGGTGGTTGTTTGTGTAAGGACTTCCTATTAAATACCGTAGGCACGTAATGGAATAAATAGGAGCCGTAGCAGACGAGCCTAGCACCCTTATGTTTAAAAGACTGAAGGAGGCCGTAGAGTCAAGGATAGTGGCTGTAGAGGGCGCTAAGTAAATGGATATCCTTCCGGAAGAAGACGCCCTGAATGTCCAGCTTATACAGGAGCTACGGCAGCAAAGGGATAAGCTCGACCGTAGGAGAGAAGGAAGGCTTCTAAACTTAGGTATACACAGAGGAGCCCTAACGCAGCAGCAGTTACCCTCTACTATAGACTAAGAAATGGATGAAATGCTAAGCTAACTAAGGAGTCTGAAACTAACCAAGACGGAGCTTACAGCAGCTATACGGTTGATGCCGTTCCTTAACCAAATCCGGATAGACCCAAGGAAGTTCATAACACTGCTAGATTAGGCCGCAGTTTAAGGCTCAGCATAAGGATATAAAGACTGGTAGAAAAGCAGCCAAGCTCCCTTTATCCCATAAGGCTGTTAATCTCCGCAAGACTTTTAACCTCCGCAAGACTTTTAATATCCGCACGATTTTTAATATCCGTAAGATTCCACCGCCTTTAGACAGCCGCAGCAGAACGTACAAGGTTAGCAAGGTACGCGAGGACAAGGCCTACAGACCTGTTTTGGATGCGGAGGAGGTCACCGTTTCACCTAGTATGAATACCAAGGGTTTAAGGATCTTGTTTAGCAAGGATTTGTGCATCTATCTAATTAAGGAAGACTAGTAGCTGGGACACGCAAACGACCTAGACCAGTACTTCCGTGGCTCGGCAATGAAGGACGGCTAGAAGGTATTAAGAACTGGCTCCGTATGTACCAGGGAACAGACCTAGGTAGGCCAAAGGAAGAATAGACGTAGTAGCAGGCCCCTATATTACGAACGGATTTTACTGATTTCCATAACGGAGTAGTGCTGAAGAACAGTGACAAAATACGCACGAACTGGGAGGACTACTATTAAGTACGGCCCACGGATTCAGTAACGCCCAACCGGCAACGTCCGCAGACTCGCCCGACCCCTAGAGATAGCTATACAACTAGGACAACCGTCGAGCCGCAAGCTCTGCCGCAGGAGAAGAATGTACGACCAGGAGAATGCATCCAGATTATATCACGGCCTACGGATAAGACAGCAGAGGCTAGGAAGAAGAATAAATCTTCTGATCCTTGGAGACGGTCTTGGAGACGGACGCTTAACTAGGTCAGCCATTAACAGCAGGCTCCGCAGCAGGCTCCGTAGTAGGTGTAGGATGTTCGACTAGGGGACAGTCAAGTTCTGAGGTGGGGGAGGGGACGCAGGTGACGGTATAAAAGATTTCTATTTTTTCTGCTTAATTACAGTATTTTCTAAAGCTCCTTTTCTTGTTTACTTTCTCGATCGCGGCGCGTTGAGACGCGTTAATCTACTGCAAAAGATATCAGTTCAGCTCACCGCCTGTCAACGAGCCAATAGCGATTTTCTATCCCGGGGACGGAAAATCCTGATTGGTCTATTTAGCAATAGAGCTAGCAGAACTCTACACCGCCCCTAGAATTCAATAATGCGCCAGCTGCACAATGAGAATGGCACGGAGAGCCTTAATTAATTACACGGATACAGAGCCGATTGTATAATATAGAGCTGTACGCAGAACCTTGACTGAACGAGTACACGGAAGCCTTGGTTAATTGAACAACTGCACAGAAGCCACGGTTAGTTAAAGTGTCGAATTAAGCCTAAGCCTTGATATCAGTATGTTACCGTTACTGAAGCAAGTTAATTAAATGTCGTTAGATTAGAGCCTTTAACCGGGCCGACCTTGTTCCTTATTCGAACGACAGCTGATCGCAGCTCCGCAACCACCATCCGAGTTCAGTACTGCGCTAGCTGCACGATAAGAACGGACACTGCGGCAAGGAAGGGATCTGTATAAAAGCAACAACACAATATCAGTGATTAAGTACCGCGGAAACGGCAAAGCAGTATATGAAGAGGCAGTGACAAAGATGCTCTGCAAGAGATCGCACACAGGACGCAGCTGACTATAATAAGCCTAAACCATCCTTATACGACCGAAGACAGGACCAAGCCGTATCAGGATAAACTAGTAAAGGATCTTGTTAAGGATTACAAGGAGAACAGGATTTGGATGTACAGGAGCCAGCGCTTTTCCTTAAGAGGTCGTCTTGACGAAGGACTGCATTGTGGACACAAGGGCAAGGGACATGCGACGGAGGCAGTCACAACAACCGAGAAGCTGACACCGGATAATATTGAGGACGACTTAGGCGAAACGTAGAGCCAGCAGGACAGCAATCAAGAGACTGAAAGCAGAAGACAATCCTAAGAAGGCTCTTAAGCTGGAAGAAGATCAAGGATACGCGAGCGTACTCCGAGATTTCTGCTACCAAAAGTTCTACTGCCGGATGTCCTACTGCTTACTTACTGTTATCGAGTGTTCTACCGAGTGTTCTACCACCGACCGTTCTATTTTATTTTACCGCGCTAACTGTCTGCTTTTATTACTGTTTCTACTACCGTTACTGTTACTGCTGTTACTGCTGCTACTGCTATTACTTCTGTTACTGCTGCCGTTATTATTTCT
>Ga0307507_10003023_pt1 | contig 33683 bp, 7 predicted proteins | sample 7_EM_MG_FD_207223 | JGI IMG/M metagenome (GOLD analysis project Ga0307507, IMG submission 207223) | Populus trichocarpa ectomycorrhiza microbial communities from riparian zone in the Pacific Northwest, United States - 7_EM | ecosystem: Host-associated > Plants > Roots > Unclassified | place...
ACATGTTAAGCTGCCCTAAGGGATTCATGTATATAGGACTATAGCGCCATAGCCTAGAGGCTGCATGCGTAGTATTGTACGTAGTATAATACAATGGATTAAAAAAAAAAAAGGTTGCTTTAGGGCAAATCCTTAGCAGATTTAAGTGCTAGGTACTAGCAAAACCGCTAAGGACTAGCCCTAGAGCGACCTTATAGCCCTACGCCTCCCAATTATACCGTAAAAATTAATTATCCTCTTAAGTGACTGCGATAGATAGACTACCTACAATACTGCGCATGTAGCCTTAGGCTATGGCGCTATAGTTCTATATACATGAATCCTTTCTATGCAGCTTAATATATACTAGTAGCTATATCCTAGTAGTTTATAGTTCCTTAGTAATATACTAAGTTACTGCAACTACTAGGGAATGAGAAAACGGTCGGGAAAACTATAAGAAATCCTAACATCTATCCCTGTCCTTTTACAATTTAATTTTATCCTTTTACTCTCTAATATCTTATAACTAAGAGCCTAGTAGGAGTTACCTCCTTCTAAAATCCTATTAATTTTATTCTTCTATAGAATCTTCTACGCTAGTACTATGTACTAGTTTAGCTAATTTAAGAGTTTCGCAGTCTTTACTATTAGTAAAGTGTTTTTCTTTACAATTAATACAAAGAGGGGTAGTATGCTTGCAAGGCTTGCCTATTGTTATACAGATAGGACAGGCGTGGTCTTTAGATAGATGTGCAGCCGCATAATATTTATAGGCCCTAGTAGAGCATCTGTCTCCTATATAGCCAAATTTTTAGTAGCTATTGCGCTGCGTAGTAGGAGAGACTTTGAGGTACTTTACTACCTTAGTAGCTGTACCTGCAATCGAAATCTCTTTTACTTAAGGATTTCTTGTCTTTTTTCCTCGTTCTCCATATTAAAAACTATAGAGCTAAATCTGGTCTATAGATTATGTCTTTTTACACTAGATAAGATCTATCTAGGTAGTCTTTATATCCTTATAGAGTTAAAGGTCTTAACTTCTTCTTTTAGAAGCTTAGAGCCTCCTTCTTTTAGGAAAGGTAGGGTAGGAACTCAATAGGCTATAATTTAAACCCATAGTTCTAGTTTTTGTTCTTTTTAAAAGGTAAAGCAGTTATGCCAGATCTTCTTATATTTAACTAGAAAATCTGCATTATACTTTTCTGTAGTAGTAAGGAGAATATTTTGTTTTCCTTTAGTTCTAGCTATAGACGCTAATACTAGCTTTTTGTCACGGAGTAAGTATAAGCGATAATAATATGTAACGAAGTAGATATTATTAAGCTATATACATAAACTGTGCAATTAAGTTAAGACGTTGCGTAAGGAAAGAAGATAGGAAAACGGGAAGAAAGGGTATATATTGTTAGCTTGGTTGCTCAGTTAATATATACATAGAATAGAATAGGATTTAAGTAGTAGTTCTGGCAGAACTTAGTAGGATTTAGTAGACTTGGCAGAATATAGCAGGATGCGGTAAATTGCCATTAGATTGCCATCTTACGGTTAGTCTCTTCTTACTAAGTTGGTAGAAATAGGTAGATGTATATAAGGTGTTACGGAGGTATTCCATAACAGTACCCCCCCTTTAAACTTAAGCTTCTACGAGATAGGGTTATAGTAGTTCTAGGTAAAGTTTATAAACGTCTTCTACGGCTTATACAAGTCTTATAGAATTAATAGGTTTCTATAAGGGTTTAATAAAGCCTCTTTATTTTATAAGGTATATATACTAGCGTTTCTATTTATTATACTTAATATTATTAATTCTTTTAATAAAGGACTTATCCTTACTATCTACTTTAACTAGTAGGGGAGGGTCCTAGATCTGTCTAGGCAAGGCGTCTAATATAGGGGTAGTAGGGTAGAGGACTAGCGTATAGAATACAGGATGAATTTTAACCATATTAGGGAGCTTTAGTTAGTAGGCATAAGAAGAAATAACCCTTTCAACTTTATAAGGACCAGCGTTCTTCTAATTAAGTTTCTTAATAGGTCGTTTTAGATTTAGATTTCTTATATCTAGCTAAACAAAGTTACTAATTTAATAGGCTAGTGCTGGGGTTCGGTTTTTATTCACCGCGGTTTTATAGATAAATTAGACCCATATTATTTTATTAGTAAGGAACTCTTATAGTTCCCCTATCTTCTTTATAAATTTATTTACTTTTATAACTTATAGAGCATAATAAGCAGGGCAAGGAATATTACTAAAGGGTTTAAACCCTATTTATAGATACTAGCTATAGTTAGCCAAGAATAGGATAACCTTTATAGTTTCCAAGACGGAGTTATTTATAGTAAACTTGGTAAATATAAGACAGTCCATCTAGTCGTCCTATAGATACGACGTATATATCTAAATATATTATTCCATTATTGTAATAAAGCCTTATAGGGAATACTACGGTAGGCTTACTAATGGGCTAGGTGTGTAGGTAAATAAGAAGTTAACAATATATTAATAACTGGTGGAGTAATTACCCAATAGATTTACTATAAAGAGAAGAACTATCTAGGTAGGAACTATAGTCCTTTAAATATATAAACTGCGCCTAAGAAATACTAAGTACGTAAGGTATATAAAGTATATTTAGTATATAACATTCCTTACAGATCCCATAGATCCTATATACCAAAACGGTAACGTAATCTGTTATGTGGCTTGGTTACCTCTTATCCCATAGTTTAACTGGTTCTAGCGCCTCTTGCGCTTCCACCACTAGTCCGTTTATGTCTTCTCTTAGTAGCCGTACTACTGCTGATATAAGGCCCGTAACAATTATAGCATTTACATATTCCGTTTAACCATCTATTTCTATGTAGTATACTATAGATAATAGTACTTTAATATAGAGTTAGGTAGTTAGTTTTTTCTAGAACGTAGAGATAAACTAACTGCCTTTATTGGAGATAATTGTTTTAGGGAGTTTATGGAGTTTCTATACGTAATCTAGGAACAGTTAAGCAATGGTAGGTGTTAACATATTGGGGCAGGCAATTAAGTGTCTTATTTTAGATAGTCGGTCTATAACTACTATAATATTTATACAGCCTTTACTTATAGGGAAATTAATAATAAAGTTAATTAAGATATTCTTTTATCTTTGGTTCGGAATAGGCAGTGGCTTTAGAAAGCCGTTATATGTCTTATATAAAGCTTTAGCTTATTAGCAAGTATAGCAGCTAGAGGTATACCTTCGTGTTATATTATATATATTTAGCTAGTAGTACTTTTATTAGAGTAGCTTTAGGGTTTTTTCTTAGCCTAGATAGCCGGCTACTAGTAGGTCATATACGTATTTAAGGAGCTTAAGCTTAAGTTTATTATAATTAGGGATAACTAGGCGGTTTTAGTAGTATAAGCGGTTTCCGCGGGCGTTATATTTACTTAGAGAAATCTTTTTAAAGTATCTAATACCATCTTATATTAGCTTAAGCGTCTTTTAGATAAACTTGTTATTTAGGTATTTATTAATTATAATTTAATTAATTAATTAATCAGTTATTTTAAGGACGTATACCGTAAGATCTTTAGTAGAAGGGTTAAATAGTTTAGGGCAAAGTAGGGTCTAATTTTAATAAGACCGCACTTCTTTTAGTACTAGCGCGTCTTAAAAACATTAGGTTAGGGTATTAGGCTTCTAACCTTAAACACCTAGGTAGTATATAATAGAGAATTAGAAATGGGATAGATATTCTAACTAGTAGGCCTAATAGTAGCTTAGCTGCTTTATGGTTGTAAAGTATTATAGGTTCTTATAATTACTAAAAACCTTAATTGGAAATCCAGCGCCTTTTAGTTTAAGTTACCATTACTTAAAGCATTTAATAATAGCCAGCAGTTCCTTATTATAGATCTTATAATTATATCTAGCTAGGCTTAGTTGTTTTAAAAGTATACTATAGGGTATAATACTCCTTCCCTGTTATATTAAGATAGAATACCTCTAGTAATGTAGTTAGATAAGTTAGTCTCTATAACACTTATTTGGTTTAGATTAAAGTATTAGAGTATAGGTGCGGTAGTAAATATAACCTTTAGGTAAGCAAAAGCATTCTTATATTCTTTATTAAAGATAAAAGCTTTATCCTTTTAGGTTAGAGCTATAAGGGATGAAACTAGGGCAGAGAAATTATTAATAAACCGTTAGTAGAAGTTAGTAAATCCTATAAAAGCTCTTATATCCTTAACGTTCTTAAATTCTTGCCAGTTTATAATTCCTTTAACCTTCTTTAGGTCTATTTATATACCATCTATAGAAATAATAAGTCTAAGGTATAGGACTTCCATTTTATAGAATTTATACTTACCTATACCCAACTATAGGCTAGCTCTACGTAGGGCTTCTAAAACAAGATTAACGTATTTCTTATATTTAGTTAGGTTATTGCTATATACTAAGATATTATTAATATAAGTAGTACAGAAAACGTCTAGGTAGGGTTATAGGATATTATTTATAAAGTGCTAGAATAAACCTGGGGCATTTATAGGACTAAACGGCGTTACTAAGTATTTAAATAGTCCATATCTAGTACGGAATATAGTAAGCCATTTATCTCCTTTTATAATACGGAGGCGGTTAAATACATAGATAAGATTAAGTTTTATATAGTAATAAGCCTTACTTAATTAGTTTAGTGTCTCTTAAATTAACAGGAGCAGGTACTAGTTCTTAATAGTAATAGCGTTCAGAGCTTAGTAGTTTATATAGAAGCGTAGACTACCGCTAGGTTTCTTAATAAAGATTATAGGTATAGCTATAGGTAAAGAGCTTGCTCTAATAAATCCTTTACTTAGGTATTCGTCTAAGTACTTCCACAGTACTTAGAGTTTGTTTTAGGACATTCTATATAGGGGTCTAAATTCTAGCTGTTTTCCTTCTTTAAGTACGATCTTATAGTTATAAGGTCGGTATTCTACTAGCTTATTGGCTTCCTTTTATAAAAATACCTCTAGGTTCTTATAGTGGTATACTAGTGCTTTTATAGCAGGGTTAGTGTGCTTCTTTAATGCTAGGGCCTTTTTAATATCGGCTATTATAACAGCAAAATTGTAATGTGTCCTGCCCTTATGTCGCCAAACAGGCCAAAAGACATGGAGTGCTTGCGAACTTGTCGCAAGCGCGGCGGGATCCAATATATATACTCTTACAAAAGATCGTATATTTAGGTTTCTTGGCGAGTTGTACTAATGGGGTAGCTCTAATTATATAAATATCTAAAGTATTAAGCGAGCTCGGATTGTTTTTAGTTTCTTATATAGTTTCTTATTTAGGTTTAGGTTTAGTATTAGGTGCAGAGTTAGTATTAGATTTAGGTTTAGGTTCTTTAAATATCTTTTTTATAGTAGAATACCAGTTCTTCTAGTACTTTTATATATTAAGCTTAAGCTTTTGTTTAGTTCGGGACAGTATAATAGTTAGAATTAGTTCGTATAGTTTAGTATAATTTTTAGGTTCTTAGTGGAATTTAGTGGAATTCTTAGGTATAGGGTGGACGTCGGTAGAAATTTTAGACTAGTAGATCTTAGTGGATTTTTTAGGTTCTAGTTTTAGGTCTAGGTAGTAAGTTATAAGGCACTTCTACTTGCAACGAGAGGCGGTAAATAGAAGCTTAAGGTTGTTTTAATTAATAGTTACCTTATATAGCTTTATCTAGGGTAGTTTAAGAATTACTAAGTAACCTAGGGTGGTAATAAAAAGCCTAATTAGTTCTTCGTGGTTTAGGTATTAGAGTCTTAGAAATACTACATAGGTAATACGGCCTAAGATAGTATATTTGCTATTAAATTCAAATAAGTTAATGTCGGTATCACTTCCGGTGATACGTATCGCTATTATAATAGTATTGGAGTAGTAACTGATTTAATTAATGCTTGATTGATTCTCCTATTCTACAAATAGAATTTAATAGATTTCCTAAGCTCGCTTAGCTTATATAATTAACCCCTTTTAACTTGCGTTTATAGGCAGATTGCCGTAGATTGCCATAGATTGCCGTTACGTAATAGTAAGTTGTGGTTGCATAATAACCTTAATCAGACACTGGGAGTATTTAGTTTTGGTGGTGCTTAAGCGCACCGCCTACCAAATTCTACCAAATTCTATTAAGTTCCGTTAAATTCTGCTAAATTCTGCCATATTCCACTAAATTCTGCTAAATTCTGCTAAATTCTGCCAGATGGTTAAAATGACTAATTACAATTTTCTATCCCTAAGATAGAAAATTGCTATTAGCTTGCTTACTACTAGCGCCTTAGCGGCTGTCCTTGTATCTTTATGCTCTCTATTCCTACCTTTATATTTTCTTCTCTCTCTACCCACTTGGTAACCTATAGCTTAATTATATTTATATTAATTAGGACCTTTAATGCCTGGTAAGGTTTAGATTTTATTATAGCGTCTATAGGATTACTGCCTCTGTTAATCTATTTAATCTTTACTATCTCTCTTCTTTTATATAATTATTATAGACATATTAGGTTAACTATAAGTCGTTTCTCTTATACTGTCCCGAGCTTGAATAAGTAATTATATAGGGATTTTAAATTAGTATAGAGGGTAACCGGTAATTATTTAAGTTATAGGATTTTCTTAATAGTTGTTTTAATTATAGCGCCGGTGTCAAATCTATAGGCCATTCTATATAATTTAGATACCAAGACACTTTGTGTAACCCGCTTATATTTAATAAATAACTAGTAGAGGATATTGGCCTTATTGTCTTTGTCTATAAGTATAATAATAAAGCTAATTTAGGATGAGAGGTCCTGGTTATTTGCAAAAGATAAGTTTATAAAGATTATTAATTTAAGGGAGTCTTTACTAGTATTAAGTTATATAAAATGGAGCCCTTTTAAGGGGTTATTAATCTGCTACTATCCCTTGCATGGATGAGGTGCTATAAAATGTGGCCCGTGCACGCGATCAAGAATATTAATTTTCTCGCGTTAAGATGTAAACAGATAACTTCATCAATTAAATACGCCACTAAGATGGTGCGTAACTATACATCTAATAATATAGACCTTGTGCAGCCTACTTAATATCCTAATTCCAAAAATCAGATTGTAAAAAAGCCTCCGCTAGAGCCCGAACCACTACCTCCTTTTAATCCTCTCTCAATATTTAATAAAAACAAATATGACCAGCTAAAGCTTCTAGAAAATATCAACAATAAGGATCCTGCGCAGCTTCTTAGGCTATTTTAGACAGACGAATTGCTTAATCGGCTTGTAGAGTATATAAATAAAAATATAGAACTACATCCAGCTTTAGAGGATAAGGAATTTCCACGTAGGTGGAGGCCTATATTAAGGCAGGAGCTATACATATATTTGGCGGTGCTAATTTATATAGGCTTATACATAGAAAGTGGTATTAAGGATTATTAGCGCCCAAACTTTAATTATAGCACTATGCACGTTATTTGAAACTTTATAACCGCCAGTTATTGGCAGCAGATTAATTGGTATTTCTACTACACTAAGCCTAGATTTAAAGACGACGAAGCCTTCTAGAATATATTTAAGAGGATAATAAGCTTAGTAAGGAACTCCGCCTTACTTTAATAAGGTACTATAAGCCTAGAATACACCTTGTCGTTGATAAGACAATTAAACGCTTTACCGGCCACTCTCCTAAGATTGTTAATATACCAACTAAGCCAACACCTAAAGGCTTTAAGATCTGGATGTTAGGCAACTAGGGCTATGTTCTTAATTGGATATTCTATACAAAAGGTAATAATAAAGGCCCAGTGGATTTGGATAAGTACTAGGTAGAGAAGGAAGGCTTTTTAAAGACACAGGTAGTAGTAATAGATTTTTTAACTTAGGAAGATCCTAAGACGGGCCAACGTCTCTATCAGCCAAATATATATACCATTTAGCTAGATAACCTCTTCACCTCCGTTAAACTACTATATTAACTTTGGAAGCTTAGAATTAGAGGTATAGAAACTGTATAAACAACTAAAATAAAGCATAAGGAGCTGGATAAGAAAAAGGGCCAAGAGAAGGGCTAAAATGCATTACTAATTAAGTAAATTAACTAATAGCTTACCGACCTTAAACTTCTACACCAAAGCTAGATTAAATAGGGGACACTATATAGAAGGCTTTTAGAAGACGGAATAGTTATAGAGTTTGCCTAGAAGGATACTAATATGGTCTTATTTATAAGTACTGTTAGCAACAGTTTATTATTTAATTCAACTCTAAGGCTCTATAGCTAATAATATTATATATTACAGGTTTAAACTTTGTTAAACAAGAGCGACAAAAACCTACTGCTACTTCTAGCGGTGCCCAATAGACTCGCAGGGTATTCGGCAATGCAGCTAGAAAGTGGCTACCTATACTAGAATTTATTAATATATAGTAGTATGATCTTTAATTAACGTCTAATACGGATCCTATCTAGGCCCACACAGACACTTGCCGTCGCAGGGGGGAAAACTTGTAAATTGACAGGAAGAAAACCCTGCTGTATAGGGGACGGAAAAACCCTATAAGCCACCTTAGTAGGATGAAAAACCCCTGATTCGCCATATTCGTCCATAGCAGCGGCCCTGCGGGCCTATAGCTACATCCTGTCCTCCTTAAATGTTTAAACTCTATAGGAACCACTGCTTCCTTCTCTAGCTTATCTAAAGCTAGGGTTCACTACGTCCTAGCTAGGCCTCGCTATATATGCTATATACTTTATGTTCCATATCTTAACCATCCCCTGTGTGCTATCTCCTATAGACCATTACTATATACGCCATGCCTCCCCCCCCCTAGAGCCATTAAAGGCGTAAGGGGGATTCATCCGTCTTAACTACCATAATACTAACAGCGGGATATATTGTGTTGTGTTTTGGGTATCTTTTGTGCCTAGGCCCCAGCTAGGCCCTTTTTAAGGGTCACCACTCCTTAAAAGGAGATAAGGAGAACCGTGGGTCGCAATCCAGGCTGCTAGGTATTTGGTAGTTAACGGCAAGTAACCGCATGCTCCACGGGCGATCGCCCTGGGGGTTAGAAGGGGCCGTATATTTACTCATTTATTCACAGTCGCCGTTCGTCAATATAAGGTCGTCAATGCTTTCAATTAGGGGTCAGGGGATGTTATCAAATACTGCATATCCATGTTGGATCGTACAGGTGCCCTAATAGAGTAGTGTAGAAGTAGCTGTTATCGTAAAGGGGTACCATCAGTGGTGGTTTTCAAGATCTCACTATCCCATATAAAAACTTTTCACCACCGCCCACAACGCTCGCAACCACCACCACGAAGTTATATCGCACGCTGTGCGACGTCTCTGCGTTGGCTCTGAGTCTGAACTTTGAAGACCCAGGTTCATAGCCGTCACCACGTACAGGTGCAGAGTCCGTTTTCGACGGAATTTATTAATATATACAATCACTTTATAAAAGGTGTTAATACTGCCAACTAAATAAGATCCTATTACACCTCGCTTAAGATCCACTACCGTACCTAGAAGCCTCTCTTCCACTTCCTCAATATAACTGTCATTAATTGCTATAAGCTATCTTCCTACTCTACTAACGGCTGGCCAAAACGCGGTAGCTATAAGAAGTTCCTTAACCAGCTTGTAAACTCTCTATTTGAAATCTCTGCCCCCAAACCTTAAAGTAATTATGCTTGGGTCTCTATAGATGAGATATAGTGGTACCCAATAGTATATCACGGATATAAGGCAGTTAAAATTAATAAGAGGCAGAAGACTTGCTCTGCATGCTTAGAGGTAGGAAGGAAGAGCCGTATTAAGAAGCTTTCAAACAGGAAGCCTCTATGCGAGCTTTCAGTAAATATAACAAAGAGATCGCGCGATAGTAAGGAATTCAAGAGACCTTAAAAGTCGCCAAGAACGATATACGGGTGTAGACTCTGTCGAATACCACTATGCAAAGACGGCCCGTATTGGCAGGAGCATATAGATCGTCTCAACTCCAAAGAATAAAGGTCTATATACAATATACACCAATATTTTAATATATTCATGGCTTCATTTAAGAACTCTGGTGATGCGGCAGAATGACTTATCGCCCGTGTATGCACCTTATTGATTGGTGCGCACGGGCCACATTTTATAGAGCGTATCTATCCATGCGAGGGATAGCCGCTTATTAAGCCGCTTTGCGTATTTCTCCTTTAGATTAACAGCTTATGCTATAAATAAGTGGTTAAAGGCAGCTTCTAGTTGGCAGACTGTGGCAATATAGGCTCCTTTTACTCTCTAAGCAACATACTAGTCCTTTAATATAACTGCCTTACGGACCTCCCCTCTAGAGCTGGTTATGTCTATAGCCTTTATAGTAACCAGCTTTAGGTTTTAGCATTAACGTTCCTAGGTAAGGGCTATTAAATCTTTTTCTTACTTAATATAGCCTCTATTACATTTAATTGGGGTATTTAATATAAGCTTTTCCCTCTTTTTTGCTAGAAACTTTACCTCCTAAAGCCTAACTTCTTTAGCCTCTATAAAGGTTTTATTAGCAAGAAACAGTATATTATTAGTTTATAATCCTATAATTCTAAAGCCATTACTATTTGTATATAATAGGCAAGGATTATATATTAAGTAGTTTATCTATAGCTTGTTGGGGTGGTAACAGTAGTATATATTAAACTAACGGTTACTAGCTTCCGGGACACTATATAGTGGTTTAATAACTCTTAGAATTAATTTATCCTTTAGTCCAAGTTCTGGTAGCAGGCGTATAAAGAAGTCTCTATTTAGGTAGGTATTAGACTATATATAAGCTTATAAGATATTACACAGGTATAAAGAAGCTGGTCTTCTTTTATTCCCCTATAGGGTTGCTATAAGTACTAAAATAATTCTCTAGCTAATACGTTAAATAGTTAGTAATTATATTAAGACCAGATTTTTGCTATAGTTATTATAGGCTTATATAACTAGTCTAGACTTCTTAAAGGCCTTATCTGTTCTGGTATTCTTAATCTTATTAATAAATTAGGAGTTAAAGATTCTAACTCCTTTCAGGACGTCTACTGTATTAATAAACTTAAAGACACCTTTCTTAAGTAAACCGTTTATCTCTTTATATTAAGACTCTATAAATAACGGTAAGGTATACTTAAAGATTATAGTATTAGGTTTTATTAGGTTGTTGTTAATAAATATTAATATATCTGCGGCATTTTACTAGGACTTTATTGGCAATTATTATATCCGTTTTAATCTTTAGGGGGGTACACTAGCTGCCAGTTCCTTAGTTGGTTCCTTAGTTGGTTCCTTAGTTAGTTCCTTAGTTTGGTTCCTTAGTTGGTTTCTTAGTTAGTTTCTTAGTTAGTTCCTTATCTAGTTTCTTATTAGGTTCTTCTAGTTTAGGTTATAGGTATAGCTTTACTACTGTAGTCCTAAAATTAGTAGGTTTACTAGGGAGTTATATCTTATATATTTCTCTATTAATTCTAAGTAGCTTAAATAAGCTAGTCCATCTACTACTCTATCTAGTATTGCCTTTGCGCTATATAAGTACTTCTAAGTTAAGGGGGAGGTTATGGATTATGGTAACAGATGGACCATTTTATTGGTTTAGTGCATTATTAACTTACTTCTTTGCCCTAATCCTTGCAATCTCCTCTATTACCTTCTTTATAGCTGCCGCTCGCTATATAATAGAGAGTGCTAGTAGGTTAAGTTTGCTTATTTAAGGATAGGTACTAAAGATAAGTAGTGTTGGGACCAAGCTATCTGGGCCAGCTGTGTTATTAGTAGCTTTTACTACTATTTACAGAGCTAATTCCTTGGTTATTCCTAAGTCCTATAGCTTCTCTATAATTATCTAGTATACTTAGTATAGGGTTAAATAAGCTCTTTCTACCATTTTAATAGACTAGTAAGCTTCTACTAGAACGCTCTTGGTTAATATAGCCATTACTATAGTATACTGTTAAAACTCCTTGCTTATAAAGTTCTTCCTAGCGTTATAGGTAATGTAGTTAGGTAATCTAATATAGGTGTTAATCCAGTATAGTTATAGGATATCCTATATATGTTTTACAGAGATATTGTATAGCTATCTTATAGCTTAAAATCTGGTAGCTTTATTAATTATATAGAGGATAGGACTCCCATTAATATATATAATATTAATAAAAATAGAATGGTTGAAATTGGAATCTTAGTCTTCTTATAATATAAACTTAAACTATTTAGGAGATTTGCTGTGTTTCTAGTAGTGGGAATAGTGTAACCGACTACCAGTACCATACCAAAACAGTACTTTGTCTCATCTTATGACTCACTACCCTATCTTTTGTCATCGCATGTCTCACTACTCATTTCTATTACCTATTCATTACCTATTACCGACTAAGTGGCAATGTCAACCTGGTGGCCAATTAGGTAACAGTTACAAATCATCATCAGCGTCTCCGTCAACCTTTGCCACCTATTTCGTGTATATAGTACACCTAATTTCCATAGATTTACAATCAAGTCGTTCACTTAATTCTCTCACACTGCAAAGCTTACAGTTATAACCCCGGATTGCACCACCTGCTAACCAATCAAATACTACCTCATTTAAGAAGTCACTACTTCTACTACCTTTGCAAGTGTCTTGAACTTCTTTACCTATTAAATGAACGGACGATTAAGCTCGACGAACGTACCAGAACGTACTAGATAGAACAAACTAGCGAATTAAATCGTTAAAATAAGGTTTTGCCAAGACGCTAACCTAGACCCTGCCTAAACTGTTAAAATTCTAAAAATAACGACCAATACAAATGAATCTTTATCTAAAATTAACCTTATTCTTGACAAGCCATCTGATTGGCTTTCATGGTTCTTTGTTATTTAAGATACTGCTAAGACCAATAAGGCATGGTAGTATATCGACCCATTAAAGAAGAAAGATGAGCTCCCAAAGCTAGAACCTCTGAAACGACCTACACCTGCGGACGTACTTCCTGCAGCTATATTGATAGCACAACTAGATTAAATCCAGCTTACCGCATATAACCAAATATACGCGGAATACAAGAACGACCTCTGCATATACCAGAAGAAAGAGCAGGCCATAAGCGATATCAGCAATTATGTTGTTCGCACGACATCGGTATCCTACCTCCCTCTTATCGACGGCCTCGACACAGTGTATGAACGGCTTTAAGCACTTAAGAAAGCACTTGCCCCTACCACGTTAGGTTGAAAGCATGACGTCTTTAATTAGTATATGGCTCTTAAAGCCTACAACAAAAAGCAGAGCATTGAAAAATGGTTGAACAGCTGGAGGAACGTCTATAAGCAGGCAGAACAATTGGAGCTACCAGACGTCCAGGGATTTAGACCCCACTACGATTTTGTACGAGCAATTAAACCCATCTCTTCTAGTTTTGTAGGAGCGCTAGAAGTAGACCTTATCAGAAAAGAACGGAAGGACAAAGAGGCCCCATCCATCATCGACCTCATCGAGGAATTCAAGGAGCACTACCGCATGCAGCAAGCATTGTCTACCTCGACTGCCAATAACTCTGCATTCGCAACCCTTCAAAACAATTCCAATTCCAATTCAGACTCCAACGTCAATTCCAATTCCAACGGCAATTCAAATTCAAATTCGAGATGGCACAAGGAATGCATATGCGGCATCGTACATCGATTCAGTGACTGCTATTACATCGCTGTACACAAGCGCCCTTAAGGATGGAGACCAAGGGCAGATATCTAGAAGAAAGTAGATGAAACAATCTCATCTATACCTTGGATTAAACGCATCGTCAAGCAGATTTAAAAAAGAGAATAGGAAGCAAAGGAGAACAATCAGAAGAACACAGAATCTATAATTGATTTTAATTCTAAAGCCCCAGCTTCTACTACACCGACTAGCCATGCTGCCGTGTTTAGTACTGGCCATGTTCCTTTTAATCTCCAGAACACCTGGATACTCGACCCTGGTGCAGATACACACATCTGCAATAATAAAAAAGACTTTACCTTCTTATACCCAGCTGTAGAAGACGACTACCTGATTACTAGCAGAAATTTTGAGAAAATTCAAGCTTACGGAACAGTAACCATTACTGTTAATACACCTACTGGGAAGTCAAAAATAAAGCTATCCCATGTAGCACTAGTACCTGCTATGTTCACAAATATTGTAGCACTCTCAAGAGCTACTAATAACGACATCTATTTCGACTTAGGACGAAACTTATTATACCGTCTAGCAACTGGTGAAACAGTCTGCTATGCGAAACGACTAGGGGGTCACTGGGCACTGATGCACAGAGAGCCTACGAGTACCCTAGATTCGACACAATCAATATTCTTAACCTCCAAGAGGTACCAGCCAAGCCGTATGGCCCGCAAACCAATCAGAGCCACAGCTACAAGATGGCATAAAATACTCGGCCATGCAGGACCTGATGCTATTGAGCAGCTTCCTAAGCATATTATTGGCGCAGAGCTGACCGAATTAACTACCGAATGAGCACCGCTCAAAATCAAATGTGAAACTTGCTTATTAGCAAAGCACACACAGCAGATCTCTCGAAGACGAGAACACGAATTTCCAGCCACTCAACCATTTGAACGGCTAGCATTTGATATTATCTACCTCAGAGTACCAGGATATAACGGCGATAGATACGTCATGCATTTCTACTGCACGTATTCCAAATTTAACTTTGTGTTCACCTCTAAGAACAGGGACAAAGCTATCATCCTACCTACCATCCGCAAGACTCACCGCTTAATTAAAACACGATTCCATCAAGACGTTATCTTCTTCTGGAGTGATGATGAATAAGCATTTGGACAAACGGAAAACACCTTAGAGACGTGGTGTGCAGACGAGGGCATTACCTTTGAATGCCGAGCACCGTATACTAAGGAACAAAATGGCGGAGCTGAACGATCTGGAAAAACCCTTATGGAACGATTAAGATCTATGCAGCTGGAAGCATCCTTACCCCCGTCTCTAGGACCAGAAGCTTTCCTTGCTGCTGGCTATGCCCTCAATCGAACGCCGAATGAGCAACTAGGGTGGAAAACTCCGTACGAGGTCGCCTACGGCAAGCTGCCATCACTTACCCATATGTACGAATACGGTTGCAAGACCTATACGCTGAACAAACAAGTCAGAGGGGGAGTCAAACTAGCTCCTCGTGCATCAATTGGACACCTAGTCGGCTACGATTCAACCAATATCTACCGAATCTGGATTCCAAGCCTTCACAAAGTCATCCGAACCAGAGACGTCACGTTTGACGAGACCTCGTTCTACGATCCCAAAGGTCAGAACATCGACTACCTGCTGAGGGAAGCATTGGAAGACACCATTCAGACGATCAGTCTACCAGAACCTCTCCACGGGGATGAATCTGAGGATGAATCTATGCTATATAGACCTACCTCGAATGCAGATCAAACGACTACATCGAGCAATTCAGCAGACTTTCCTCCGAAGGATATCGAGTTAAAATTGTTGTCTTCTCCGCTGTACTTGTTGTCTTCTATATACATCTTTGTAAGGTTTATTAACTCCTTACCAAAACCCTAGCTTTAATTCTATTTAGATAGTCCTATTATTATTGGCAAATTAATATAAGGTTGGTTTTATTATGCAAATAAGATAGGTTGTACCAACAAGGTAGGTTATACCGGTAAGATAGATTGTATAGGTAGTATTATAGGTAAGATAGGGTTTATAGGTGGTATTATAAGTAGAGTAAGGTTTATAGTTAGTAAGGTTAAAATTGGGGTTTTAATGGTACTAGTGCTAGCGAAGTTGTTCCTAAAAAGGTAGTTAATTTATCCTAAGGTAAACTTCCCTCTAATTACCATATGCTCCTTAATCTTAAGCTTAGTCCATTTTATAGGGTCTTCTTTTTATAAAGTATTAAATAGTAATTTAGGGACTATGGCATTTCTATACTTCCTTACCCATACGCCATTGGTTTGTAGGAATGTTTAAAGCTTTTAGATACCGTGTTAGTTATAATCCCTAAAGGTTTGTATTATAAAGTTGTTAAAATCTTCTTTGTAGACCTCCTATAATTTATTGTCCTTAAAATTATAGGCTTTATATTTAAGGATCTTAAACTTTATAAATTTGTTAATACTCTCTATATTGGTTTTATTAGACTGTAGGCTAATGCCTTTAGGCCATTTCTTCTATCCTGCATTAACTTGTGCCCTAATATCTAATATATTGGTTCTTGTCTTATAACTCTTATTAAGTTCAATTTTAGGTTCTAGATAAAAAATGCGTAATAGACGCAAGCTAAGGGCCTATTAAATAGGGGTTGACTTTTTAAGTATATGTTAACTAATGCTCCTTAACATAATCTAGGTAGTATAAAATGTGTAATAGACGCGAACTAAGGGCCTATTAAAAGGGATTAGTTTCTTAAACACTTAGGGGCTATATATAAAGAGTTGAGGGCCTATTAGATAGGGGTTAACTTTTTAAATACACGTTAACTAATGCTCCTTAGTAAATGAGATCGGTAAAGGCCTTTAGCAGGGACTGATTAAGCTTATCTCTCTTTATAGGTAGTATATCTCCTAATCTATAATTATTAATTAGTGTTGGTATCACTTTTGGTAATATATATCGCTATTGCAATAGTATTAGGGTGGTAACTGATTTAATTAATGCTTAATTAATTCTCCTATTCTATAGGCGGAATTTAATGGATTTCCTAAGCTCGCTTAGCTTACGTAATCAACCCCTTTTAACTCGCGTTTATAGGCAAATTGCCGCAGATTGCCGCAGATTGCTGTTACGTAATAGTAAGTTGCGGTTGTATAACAACCTTAATTAGATAATAAACTTTATAGAAACTTATGCTTAACTAATAAATTTAGAGCCCTTTAAAAATAAGGACGGTAGTATCTATAAGAAGGAGAAAATTGGATTTATCTAGGCTAGAATTAAGCTAGTAATTTATAATAAAATAAAGCGCGTGGGAGCGCTATTGCAGATCACTATATATATGGATTTTTAAATAAACGGTTCTAAACGCTAAGGATACAGTAAGGAACTAGACCTCTTTTAGTAAGAAGCTGGGGGGTAACTAGAAGCGTAGGCACTTTAGTAGCAATATAGGGTAGACCTAAGCTCTAAAGAAGCCATTCTTAAAAAAAAATTAAAATAGTTAAAGTTGGGGACCTTAAGCAATAGGAAAGACTTTTAGGGCTAACCCAATACCTATCTAGCACCCTTATAGGAATACTCTAAAAAGTTAAGAGAAAACTTCTTTAGAGGTAAACCTAATTAGAAAAATAAATAGGGTAATAATTATACTAATAATTTAAAAAAAGAAAAGCCCTAGTTGCGGACCTCTTTTAGCTATAACTAGGGCAAGATGCGGAAAGAGAGACTCTTTATATTGCTATTAAGCTAGAAATAGTACTCCCTATAGGCGAGGTATGTTAGTTCTAAGTACTATATAATAGTAGCGCCGAAATTAATCTTATATAATATAATTTGGTAAAAGAGCATAAGCTTATCCTATTACTAAGGTGGCGGAAACCTATTATAGGGTTCCTAGATAAGTATTAGATTAAACTATATAGTGCCTATAAGCTTATAGTATTAGTGGCCAATATATATAACTACACTAAGGTAGTTAGCCCGCAACCCTTTTAGGCGGCTAACTTTATAGGCTATAACCTTATTCTTAGATATCCTTAGCTTATAAAAGCGGATTTTAAGATACGCTTTAAGATAGGAGCCTTTAAATAGTGGAATAATAAAGAATTGGAAGGGTGTATTTTACTAATAAGCTTAAAAGATATCTTAGAAGATATAGCTCTAGAAGAAATAGTATACACTCTATACCTAAAGGAGTATTAGATCTAACCCCTATTCTATAGCAAGATGGGTATAAAACCTAGTATAGGCGATAACCCTTTTATAATGGATACTCTATAGGGAACTACTAAATAGGTCGCGGAGATATTATAGGGAGGCGGCGATCTTAAAGATCTTAGAAGATACTTCTACTCCTATAGGTTACTCTAGCTTAAGTAATATACAAAGAGTATACTATAATACCTTAAATGCTATATTAAAGAGTTCTCTACCCTCTACTAGCTACTGTATAAAACTGTTTAATATATAGTGGCAACTATATATAAATAGCCACTATAGCGCGTGACGCTGTCTATAAGTGTTATAAGGGAGCTCTAGGACCTACGTAATAATAAAATGGAGGATAAACGCGACCCTAACCTATTAAATATTCCGTTAGGCCTAAGGGACTTACTTAGGGTATTTTTGGGTAGTGTCACGGGACTCACTCGTTCTCACGTCTCTGCGCGTCTTTGACGTTCTTGACCCGTGCTCACGTTCGTCCCGAGACACCTACGCACGTTCCCCTACAGCCCCTATTTATACCCGTACCTGGCACACGAAGACTCTTCTTCTTTATCCAATGTCTTTGTATCAACCACGCATAGTTACGTGTACGTAGCCTTCTCAATTACTACCTCGTTTAGTGCATTGTATCCCGGCTCGTGCCTACTCCGTGACAGGTAGGTAAGTAAAAGTCCTTTAGCGGAACTTAGAATACAATTATATAATTAATCTAAAAGAAGGTAAATAACTACTAAACCTTTCTATTTATAACCGCTCTTATAAAGAGCTTAAGATCCTATAAGAGTACCTTAATAGCTTATTAAAAAAGTGATAAATATGGCCTAGTAAGTCACCGGCAGGCGTACTAATCATCTTTATCCTAAAACCAGATAGAACTATAAGGCTATATATAGACTATTATGGTCTTGATAAGATCACAATTAAAAACCGTTACCTACTACCACTAGTTAATAAAATACTAGATTAACTATCTAGGGTAAAGATCTTTATAAAGCTAGATCTATAAGACGCCTATTATAGGCTCTATATTAAAGAAGGGGATAAGTAGAAGACCGCTTTTAAAACCTAATATAGCCACTTTAAGTATCTAGTAATATCCTTTAGGCTAGCTAATATGCCTATAATATTCCAATTATATATTTACAGAGCCTTAAGGTGACTAGTTAACTGTATATATATTATCTATTTAGATAATATTCTAATCTACTTAAAAGATAAGAATTAGTATAAGTAATACATCCGTAAAGTGCTAGAATGCTTAAATAATTGGGGCCTCTACGCTAAGGTGTTAAAGTATATCTTTAATACCAAGTAGGTTAAGTTCCTAGGTTATATTATAACGCCTATAGATATAGTTATAGACCTAGTATAAGTATAAATAATCTAAGAGGGGCCGGAGCTAGAGAGCTACTAGGATGTTTAAGTGTTTCTAGGCTTTGCCAATTTTTATAGGCGCTTTATTTATAACTACTTAGACATTACCTAATACCTATCTAATTATGTTGCTAAAGCTTCCTAAGACCTAGCCTAAGGAGCAAAAAGCCTTAGAGGTAGGAAGGAAGAAAACTAAGAAGGGACTAACTAAATAGTATAAACTATAGATATAGTCCAGAAAGGTCTAGGAAGTCTTTAAGGAACTATATATAAAATTTATAAAAGCTCTACTATTACGGCATTATAACCCAAATTAGCTACTAATAATGGTTACTAATATATTAAATTTTGCCCTTATTGGTATTTTACTATAACTTAATAGGTATCTGGACGCTACCCAGCTCTACTAGAAACCAGTAATATTTTATAGTAGAAAATTCCAGGGACCTAAAGTTAGGTATTATACCCACGATAAGGAACTGCTAGCTATAGTTAACTGCTTTAAACAGTAGCGATACTACCTTAAGTACGCGAACTATATTACTTATATACTATTAGATTATTATAATCTACGCTACTTTATAACTATAAAGAAGCTTATACCTTAATAAGCTAGATAGGCAGAGGAGCTTATATAATTTAACTTTAAGATTAAATACAAGTTAGGGGAAAATAACCCTGCTAATAGACTATTATAACGGCCAGACTATACTAAAGGCTTTAAAACAGGAGAAGGAAAATAAATAATAAATATTTTACTCCCTATATTGTAGAACAAGCTCTAGGTATAGAATGCTTAAGTACCTATAGCTCTACGCACTAAGTCTTAGGCAGTGTAAACCCTATTAACTTTTACTAACGTTTTAGCTAGTACCTAGTCTATAGCCAATAAGGGTCTAAAGATACCTAGATAGGATATCCCTAATATAAGTTTAGAACCTAGTAATATACTACTCCTAATTACTAAGCTATCCCCTTAAATTAATAGTGAAGCTATAGAGCAATTAAAACTTGAAGCCCTGTAATAACTAAAGGACTTTAACCTTATAGTGGCCTTCCTAATGTATATATACTAAGAAGTTATAAGATCTATAGTACTATCTAGTCTTATACTTAAAGTAGTATAAGGTAAAACAGCTTTTACCTAAGAACTATCTAGAAGGTTAATAGATCTTATCTATAAGGTGTAATAGAGGGACGCCTTTTATACCATTTTTAATATAGAAGCAGATTAGAAATATAATGGAAAGAAAGCTATAAGGCGCTAAAATTGGGAACTAGACCTAATAGGCCTACTATATAGAAATGGTAAGGTTTGGGTGCCATAAGAAGTAAATCTATAATAAAAAATTCTTATAAAGAATTATAATAATTCTTTAGGCGACCACTATAGTTAAGCTAAGATAGTGGAATTACTTTAATATAAATACTATTGGCTAAAATTTAAGCAGGAAGTAAAGGAGTATATTAGCCACTATAAGAAGTGTTAAGTATATAAAATCTAACGGTATAAGCTATGGGGTCTACTTAAATCGGTTTCTCCTGCCAGTAAACTATAGTAATATTACACTATGGATTTTATTACAGATCTTCTGCTATTAAAGGATAAGCAAGGATAAATATATAATTTAGTCTTAGTACTTATTAATAAGGGTTTAAAGTACGTTTAATACCTTCCTGTTAATAAGATAATTAATATATAAGCACTTACTAGCCTAATTAAGAAGAAATACTTTCTTAAAGTAGATTAGCTATACTCTATTATTATTAATAGGGGCAGTGTCTTTATAAGCCAGTACTAGTTAGATCTATACTTTTATTTAAAGATAAACTGCTATTATAGTATAGCTTTTTATTTATAAACGGACGGGTAAATAGAACGCTAAAACTAGGAACTGGAGTCTTACCTATAAATATATTTAAACTACTAGTAAGATAACTAGTGTAAGCTACTTCTATATGTGGAGTACGCTTATAATTTAAAGCAATATATATTATACAAGTATATACTAATTTAGATTGCCTACGGCGTTTAATTATTTAGGTTTAATAGTATACCTAGTAATTACTAGCTAAGGCCGTATAATTAATTATGGGATCCTACTGGGAAGTTTAAGGATATCTACTAAAGAGTATAAGGATACCTCTAGGAATAGGAGGAGTAATAAAAGTATGCGAAGCAGAGCCTATAAGATACCTAAGAGCAGTAAAGACTCTAGTATAACTGTAAATACTAGGATAAGTATTTTAGAGTAGGTAATGAGGTTCTATTACGTTTAATAAATATTAAGACCTATTAACTATTAAAGAAGCTTAATATAAGATACCTAGGTCCCTTCTAAGTTAAGGAATAAATTAGTAAGCTAGCCTACTATCTCTAGCTACCCTTATCTATAGCCTGTGTATATCTAGTATTTTATATAAATCTACTAGAGCTATAATATAGACCACTATTAAAAAAGAACTTCCGTCTAGGCCTAATTAAATACCCTAAAGTGGTGGGCGAGCGGTATAAGGTTAAAGCTATACTATGCTATAAGTCTGTTAAGAACAAGCTTTAATATAAAGTTAAATGGCTAGGCTAGCCCACTAAGGACCCTATATAGGAACCAGAGGATTACCTTAATTATTACGAAGATATTCTAAAAGAATATTAGGACTAAGGTCCGCAATTTACAAATTATAGAAAGCGCTCTAATACTATAGTATTATCGCAACCTATAAAGAAAGCTTGTAATAGGCCGCAAGAGGTCCTAAAGAGTAAGAAATAGGTTAAATTGGATATAGAATAGATAGGTTCCAGAAACTATAGGGATTAATTAGGGCTATGGCCTGGGGCAGGACAGGTCCTTAGCCTTCTTACATATATAGTATAGAATTAATAGGGTATTTTGCTAGAATTGTATTCCTATTTATTAATCTATATTAGGAATATTATTTCTAGGGCTTCTAAGCCCTTCCTAAAGGCTTTTTAAGGCCTTTCTAATCACTTAATTAAGGTCCTTAATTGCTACTATATATAAGAATAATCCTAAATACCTAAATTAAAAGCTACTATGCCTTATCCTTAGGTGCAGGATTAGTATCTATTGGCCTACTAAGTAATAGCTAATAAGATCTAGATCTAGATCCCTTTATAGGGGTATAAGTAGGTATAAAAATAGGGGTAGGCTAATAAGGTGTAGAAGGAGTAAAGACTTTTAAACGCTTAGTACTAATATTAGGTCTAAACTAGTACTAATAAAGTTTCTAAGGCGTAAGCTTATAGTTAATAAAGACACGCTTAAGCCTAAAATAAATGGAGATGTTAGCTGGCTAGTAAAGTCCAAAACCACTAAGACCTTGCTATAGCAACTGTTAGTTACCTATTCGCTAGGTACCCAAAGGGTAACCTACCTAATACTATATCATATTGTGCTCTTTTAAAACTTAACGCGTATACGTAAACTCCTTATGGTAGATGGCAACCTTCTTTTTATTATCCCTATCTTTTACCCTATCTTTAATATACTAACTTTACTCCCTTATTAGGCGGTACCGGCTAGCTTACTAGGAATTATAGGCGGTGTAAATAGCTGTGGCATAGTCTTAAATTTAACCTAAATATTTAGCATTAGCGCTAGAATAAGATAGAGCCTGGGCAATGTAGTAGTTAAGGATATTAAAGGAATATTGCTATTTAGGCCCAGGCTATTAAAGTTTAAAGTTAGCAATGGAAACCTATTAAGGATAAAAAATCTTACCTTAACGCAACTGCCGCTCTTAGTATATATACATCAATTATAAGGACTGAAGGTGTTAGACCTTATATAGTAGGTCTTATTATAAGCATCTAGAATCTTTTTATTAGACTTCTGGTCTTTTAAGGATGTATAGGCAAAATTATTTAGGCAGAACCAGCACTAATTACGGGTTAGTGGAGGTTAAGGTTCTATATATAGCGGTAGGGCTAAAATATACTAAGGAATTAGCTTAGAAGAGCAGTTAGTAGAAGAATAAATAGGTATATTAAATTAATAATAGAAAAAAAGAAAATCTTAATAATATATTAAAGATACATCTAAAATTGGACAAAGGTTAATAATAGAAAGTAAGGTATTAAGGAAAAAGAGCAGCTTAATAAGCAAGGTATCTCTATACTTTACCTTCTAATACCCTTCTAGTAAATAGCCGCAACCTTACCAATATAACTCTGTTATAATAGCGTAATTTAGAAGTAAGGAAACACGCGTATAAACTATTTAGCCATTACTTCCTTATAAAAACTAATTACGCGGCCAGGGAAGGCAGTTAAGATATCAATTACAGACGTATATAGGTTAAATTATACTTAAATAAGACAAGTCTCTTTAACTGACTAATTAATTGCCTAACTGTATATAATAGCCAGTGTGTCCAACAGTCAGCTAGCTATAAGCTTCAGCTTTTATAGCTAACTGACTGCGTCAATTAGACCGCTCGCTGTCCGCTAACTGCGAGGTAAGGTACGCTGACTGTCACGCTGTCAGCTAGCTGTCCCAATTAGGAAAGTTATATAAACTTTATGGTATTTCATTGCGGATTTTTGGCAGCACCTCTCTATATACAAATATTAACGTTACCCAATTAAATTCAACCCCAATTCACCTAAGATAGTATTTAAATATAGCCAAATTTATCCTGCGCGCCCACAGAGGTTTAAAAAGGTAGAGCGATTAGTAGTGACGTTAGTGGTAAGGTTAGAAAAAAGGCATTGGTAAGGGCTCCGGAGGCTCTATTTCTATATTAGATTTAATTAAATACAAAGCTCCGTTAAATATATCTTACCAAGTTGGCTTTTCTGCCTCTGTAGTTGGCTTATAGCTAGTAAGATTAATATCCAAACTTGTTAACCAAGGTGTAGTTAAACCTCCATTAGAGTTAATATAGTTAATCAAACTGCTTAATAAAAGGCCTTTAATTAACCACTACTTTTAATATTAATCTGCTTTAATTGTGTCGGCTAATAGTTAATTACGCTTATCAGTAATAATTCTTTTAGCTTAGCTAAAAGCTTATTTATATGCAGAGCTTATTGCCAGTATAGAGAATATATTAAGGATGATCTTAGTAAGTATTAGATAAAGGATTTAACCAATTTTAAGCTACCAGTTAAGAGGATTAGAAACAATATTATTCCGCTTATTGCTATTATTAGAGCAGATCTTAATAAGCTTAAGGCCTACGTTATAGCAGCATTTAAGCTCACTAGTAAGCTTAATACGCTTTTAATTACGCTTTAAGGAAGTGGGGCTCTTATCTATAACTAAGGACTATATATATTCATTAGCTAAATTACTATTAGATTTATAAGGAACCTTCCTACATTATAGTTTAGCTAATTCCTTATCTTCCTTATCTACTTGCTCATTAATATAGTTATTAAATAAAGTCTCTATGCACTACTTGGCGTGCTTCCACCATAGGGGCTACCATTTCCACTTATTATAAAAGTAGGCGCGTTTAAGAGACGGATAAAGGATTACTACGGCAAAATAGTAAGGGCTCTTAGCCTTCATTTTATTAAAATATTTATTAATCCTTTAGATAGCTATATTAATGCCCGATTTAAGGAAGGAGTCGCATTTGTTCTTAAGGCTCTACTAAGTTTGCTAGAGGATTTAATAAAGTAGCTCTATATTAGTAATTGACTCCTATAGAGCGCCATATAAGCCTTTAATACTAGGACTATTGGTATTACCTTTTATGCACTTAGTAGCTAATATAAAAGGCTTTAGGATCTTAATAAGCTGCTCTACTTAATACCAATCTTTATTAGTAAGCGCGTCTTATAATAAATTATAGCTGTTATTAGCGGGCTTCCTCTAAGCCAGTAGATATTTATCAATTTCTTTATAAAGAAGGTAGGCACGACAGAGCATAAAATAGGTCAAATCCCACCAAACGCCTCCATCCTTAATAAGCAGAAGTTCTACTTAATTAAAGAGCTCGTCCTTAATATAGGCTTGTACCTAGTTTTTAGCAAAGTCCTTATAGCGTCTCATTAATTATATAATATATTTAATAATATTATAAACTTTACCTATTATCGGGAATAAGGCAAGCTGCCGTTATGCTAGGCATATTGCCATCACATACTGACGTGGCCCTAGCGTGGTAAGGAACCTTAAGTTCCTCACCCCTTTCCTCATTCCTATAAAGAAGAAGAACAACCATCATACTATCTACGAATCGTAGCTACGTAATATCCCCTTATGTAACCAACACTAATTAGTGGTTAACTTCACTATTATACCATAGAACAGCTAGGTATCACTAAGAAGAGACAAGCCACTATACCAGTGCTACTTATGCTAGAGGAAGCTATCTTTTAAGGTCAGAACTAGTCCTAAACCTTAAATAGAACTCTTCCACGAATCTAAAAATCTAAAGGCCAGAACTAGTCCTAAGCCTTTCCAAGATTACAGATTCTTGCGTCCATTACGTAGAACAACACGCTTTACAAGTCTTCGCGATTTAAGGCCAGAACTGGTCCTAAGCCCTATAACCGCAAATACACGTCATAAATGCGTACTAAACAACAATCCCTACACTAATAACACTTCCCTCCCTCTAAAAACATGGCTACGCCTACTTTAAATAACTAGAAAGACTCCTTACTACCAGGGGTAGCTAAGCACGCGAAACTTATTAATAAAGATTAGGACGAATTCGCCTTTAATATAACAACTTATACTATAAAATAAGTTAACGGCTTTCTCCTACACCATATTATATTCTACCAAAATAGATGCTACGCCGATTTATAACTATAGGAGTATTTCAGGGAGGATTTTGTGGGATGGACTGCTAATACCTAGGCACTTAGCAACGTTAATATTATTTAGGATTTTCAAGACTTCCTCTATAGGAATAGGGTATATATTGCTAAGAACGGTAACCTAATTGCTAGTAATATTTAGGCCATTATTACTAGTATAGAAGAACCAATATGGACGGAAGCTAAGATTATATATTAACTACAGAAACCTAAAAACAACCCATATTCTTTAGAAGGCAACTTTAATTTATATTAAAACCCCTAAAACGCTAACCCCCTACCTAGAGCTGCTCTCCCACCTAGAGGTACCCTTCTACTTAGAGTTGCTCCGCCTCTACCTCCTCCACTCTAGCTAACCGGTGAGCCTTTACTACAAAAAGTCACGAATCTAATAAAGGTATATTCAGACGAAGAAAAGAAGTTTAGAGGAGAACTATATAACATACTTAGAGTAAAACTACAGGTCTTCTATAACTGTTACAATAAGGTCGGAATTTAACGCCACTAGTACTATTACGCTTTCTCTATTATATTAAGGGAACGGGCAGCAACATTCTATTACAACTATATTGCAGGTAAAAACTATAGCTTTAATATAATACTTCAGCTTACTAGAGCCCACTTTAAGACTAATAAGAATCGCCAACTTTATATATCTAAATAGCAAGAGACTATGTTCCAGAGAGTTATTACTTCTAACCTAATAAAGACTTATTTAGAGTGCCTTTAACTACTCTTTAATAAACTCTAGAAAATCTAATATGGCCTTACTAAAACCTACCAAAACAAGAACAGCCTAAGGGACCAGGTTATCTTAGCATGCCGTAGCGTTCCTAAGTATAACTTGGCGCTATACAAACCTGCGGATACGTTTAAAGGAGTATATGCTAAGCTACGCTCTGCTATAAGTACTGTGATACAAACACAAAAATCTTAATAGCTCTATACCAAAAACCCTACCTAAATAAGTATTCCTAACTAACATGATTACAACTGGACTGATTAAACATATAGTAGCCGTAGTAGGGAATACAGAAGAAGGTACAATCAATGTTAACCATAAGGCAACTATAGAGGTCCTTATAGAGGTTCATTTCAAAGCAATCACTAGAAGAAGTGCTATATTTATAAGAAGCTAAAGTGCTAGTTAACTAGACACTCCCTTAATAAGCAAAAAGAGGCATATAACAAGTTCCGTTAAAGTGTAAGAAATGTTGGAAATTGTAAAGTTACTGCGGCCTACTTCTAAAGCTTTATGGTTTAATACAAAGGCGTAGAAGACCTTAAGGGTAAGGTTAATAAGGTTAAACAGCTCCTTATAGATATAGAAATTAAGGACTACTCTCCTAACCAATACTTTACTAAGTATAGTAAGGTAAATGGCACACAAACTGTCGCTATTCTTAATAACCAATCTATGCTCCATTTTATCACGAAGTTAGATATCTTTAATAAGCTAAAGGAGAGCTTCGCGTTTTCCTTTAATAACAGATACTCGGCGAACGTCTTCTATAGTATTATACTGGATACTAGAGCCGTAGGAGTATCTATAGTAGGAGAACCTCAAGTTTAAGCCCTTTAGCAGCTTAATAGCTCTATTCAGATTAACTAATTAACGGCAGGCCAACATATAATTCGCTTTAGTAAAGGTACTACAATCTCTCTCAGCATAATTAGGGTCTAAACCCCCTTAGGATATATTACTTTCTATATTGTTCCTATAAACACTCCGTTTCTATTTTGCATTAAAGATATAAATAAGTTAGGCGTTAGGCTTAACAACCTTAAGAATATACTTATTTAGGGAGATAATTAGGTACCTATTATGCGCAAGTAGGGTCACCCCTAGTTACTCCTTTATTAACTAGAAAAGAGTATTGCTTAAAGCCACTTAACTAAGTCAGAATTACGCCAACTATACTATCGTTTTGGCCACCTATTCGTTTATTAATTACTTAGGGTTCTTTAGCAAGCAGGCTATAAAGTTAAGGTTAAGGCAATTAAGCATCTTATAAAGTACTACTATTACTGCTAAATGAACCAGAAGTCCCCTGGCCGATTTAAGTTTACCCTTAAAGATAACTACAACTTTAACTTCTATATTATTGTCAACGTTATGTATCTTAGCGGCAAGCTAGTACTCTAAGTTATTAACTTCTTAACCTCCTTCTAAGCCGCATGATTCTTAAAGGATATATTAGCTAGGAACGCATAGGATACCCTTTAGTTATACTAGATTAATATCTACCTAGGACCCCCTAATTAAATTATCTATAGAGTTTTAATAACAGACAAAGGTAATGGCAATTAAGGTCAAGAAAGTCCCTATTAAGGCATATAATAGTATTAGAAAAGTGGAGCAATATTACACACTATTACGCCGCGTATATAAGATTATCTCTTTAGAACTAGAGGACGCTAGTAAAAAACTTACCTTATAAATAGCTGTTAAAGCTGTTAACGATTCTACTAGCCTAAATAGACTCGTACCCATATTGCTAGTCTTTGGCGCCTACCCTTAAATAACTAACAATTCTCTACTATCTCCCTCCGTTATATAACAAGCTGAGGCTATTCGCAAGGCAATAAAGGAGGTATAATATCTCTACGCCACACGCCAAGTCAACAACGCACTAGGAATAAGAAATGGCCTAAACACCTTAACTACGCTTAATCTGCCACTCCAGTCTAAGGTACGCGTATAGCGTAAAAAGGGAGAATGGTTAGGCCTATATTAACTTATTACAATTAATAGCCAGACTTGTACTATTTAAATGCCTTACGGACCTACTTAATTCCATTTAACTATTATTAAGCCTTACTATAAAGATAACAGTTTTAAGCCTTTATAGGATACCCTAGAAGATACCCTAGAGGAGAACCATAATTAACATGCTCTAGAAGGCGACTATGATCCCAATATAATATTAGTAGATACGCTATAACCACAACGCGGTAGAGGTCGCCTAAAGGGATCACAAAATCGCTAACATCTTGTTAATTTTAAAGAGTAATTTATTACTGCTATTAAAAATAGAGTCAAGTTATTAATAGCCTTTATAACAGCCAAGGAGAAGGATAACTTTAAACTTATAAAATAGCTCTAAAAGGAAGGTCATATTATAACTTTAGGAGCTCCTTTTTAAGCATCTAACAAGCAGGAGATTGAGGGTCTTATCATAAAAAAAGTCTTTAAATTTAAGAAGTATAACCCTACCAAGTTCAATAGAGTTCGTATCTTTAAGTTAAGAATAGTTAATAAAATTAAGGGCAAAGCTACTAACACCCTATTTAAGAAATCAAGGCTTGTCATCTAAGGCTATAATAATAACGGCAAGGAGGTAATTCTTATATAGTCTCCTATAATTTAACAAGCTAGTCAGCGAGTTATTATTGCGCTAGCTCCCTCCTTAATAAAGAATAGAATGGCGGTTTATTTATAAGATATTACTTAAGCCTACACCCAATTAGAGACGCACCTTTAGCGCTTAATATTAGCATACCTTCTAGAGCAAATTCGCCACTAGTATCCTAAAGATACAATCATGGTTATACTCAAGCCATTATATAGGATCGCAAAGGCAGGAACTCACTAATAGGCTACCTATAGCAAGCACTATAAAGAGAAGCTTTTAATAACTACTTCTATATTCAATCCCTGCTTCCTTATTATAACTATAGGAACTCTATTTAGAATTATTGGCATGTAAACTAATAATACAATTATCTTAGGAGACAACCAGTTCTTAGCTCTTAAAGAAAATAAGCTAGTAAAGGCAAATCTTATAGCAAAGCTAAAGGAAAAGCTTAGTTTAACAACACTATTACTCTTTAATAAATGCATTCTCTCCCTAAACAAGGATTCTATTGCTCTGCGCTAGAAGGGTTAAGGTAAGAAGATTAACGTTATTAACGCTAATTCTCTAAAGCAAGGATATATAGAGCAACGCGCTTGCAGAGCTTATATTACTTCTATCTATTAACCTAAGGCTTTATTTAATCTCTCTATTACCACCCAACACCAGGAACCAACTAAGGACAACGTTCTTGCCCTAAATAAACGCCTTTCCTGGTAAATAAACCATCTCAACCAGGGCCTATACTATATACCTATTAATCTTCCCACTGCCAAGCTCTTTATATTTATTAATAGATTATTTGTAAATAATAAAGATTTTAGCTCCCAGCTAGGATATAAAATTATTATCATAAACAAGTTTACTAGAGAGAATAACTTTACAATCCATAGTAACCTTATCCATTAGAGCTTAACTAAGAGCAAGCGTGTTACCCAAAGTATTTTAGCGTCAGAGATATATAGAATAGTTAGCGGAGTTAATATAGCAATTATAATTAGAACTACCCTAAAGATAATTATAGATTAACTTAAACTTCCTATTATCCCTATAATTATATACACCAATTTATACTCCCTCTATAAGTGCTTGGTTAAGCTTAGTACTACAAAGGAGAAGCGCCTTATAATTAATATTATAGCACTTTATCAATCCTACAAACGGCGAGAACTCTTTAAGATTTAATAGATTAACGGTTAAGATAACCCAGTAGACGTAATAACAAAGGCAAACCCAAATAAGGCTCTAGAAACGTTTATTAATACAAACACTCTACATATATAAGTTAAAGGTTAGGTTAAAAGGGAGTAGAAGTATAATATTCTATAAACCCTAACTCAAACTAGCCAATTAGGATTTTCCATCCCTGGGATAGAAAATTGCTATTAAATCGCTTACTACTAGCGCCTTAGCGGCCTACCCGTCTTTACATTATCTACCAACTGCTGCATTGTCGCATATTATCGCATATTATTTGGTATTGTTGTATATTATTTGGTATTATTACATATTGTTTAGTATTGTCGCATATTATTTAGTATTATCGCATATTATTTAGTATTATTATACACTGTCTAGTATTATTACATCCTGTCTGTTTGTATATATATAGATAGCAACCACAAAAAGAAGAGTTGCCAGTATTAGGAATAAGGCAAGCTGCCGTCACATTAGGTATATTGCTGTCACGTGCTAACATGGCCCTAGCGTGGTAAGAAACCTTAAGTTCCTTACCCCTTTCCTCATTCCTATAAAGAAGAAGAATAACCATTATACTATCTACAAATTATAGCTACGTGATATCCCCTTATATAACCAACACCTATAGAGCCTCTCTACCGCATAAGATTAAATTTAATGTGCTCGCTTATACCAATTATTAAGCGTTTAAGCCTTTGCTATATATTAAAGCCTTAACAATAAGGTTAATAATATAGCCAATATACTAAAGCCGTTCCTTTTTAGCCACTAATAGGCTTTATAAGAGGTAGTTATAAAGCTTATTATTATTACTAGCGTTATTAGCCATTAAGAAGCCAAGCTTATAATTAAATTAATACTTTTAAATTACTAACGCTAGGGCCGTTACTACATTTTCAGTAGAGTATAATCCTCGCAGTTATAGAAGGCCTAAAAGTACTAATTAAAGCTTTCCACCTTTATTAATAAAATAGGCCACTATACCAAGTAGTAATATTCCATTTATAAATATCTAGATATTATAGGTAAGATTAATTTTACTAAGTGCAGTAAGGAGGAGGTCTTTAATATTAACATATTACTATTTAAATGTGGTCTTAATCCAATTACTTAGTAATATAGGCGCCTTTATAAGACAGTCCTAAATCTAAAGACGGTTAAAGGTTAGCAGAGCGCGTATATAAGGACTTATAGCTTAACAGAAGGTAATGTCTTATAGAATTATCTAATCAATATAGGCTTAAACATAGCCAGCTGCCCAGAACAGCTGACATTTATAACCGCTAGCGGAAGTAGAAGCTTCTATACTTAGTAGTTATATTCTACTACTATAACTTTTAGGGTTAACAATAAGGTTATACTTTAACTTCAAATGGCCGTTAATATAATCATTACCATTAATTATAAGTAAAGCACCTAGTCTTTAAGCTAGATAGTAGAGCTTACACAGCTAGAGCCTCTTTTTACCTAAAGGACTATCCTAAAAAAGGTCTGCTCTATGCTTCCATATTGGTAATATAGGAGCTTTGCTTAATAGCAACCACTTATTAATAACCCAGTATCCGTATTTACCAGTAAGCTTGCCATATATTATTAGGTAAAGATTATCCCAATTAATAGGAAAGATATAGCCATAGTTCCAATTTGCTAGAGGAGGCTCTTATGATATAGAATCATCTTAATTACCTAATTTGATATCATCGTTAATTAGAAGGGGGGAGGAAGCAGTTAATCCACAAACTCTACGCTGTGCTAAAGGAGTTAAATAACATATAGATTGTGATTAAATAAAAAAGAAGTAGAGGAGGAAGCAGATAAAGAAGCTCTACTGCCTAATTAACGCGTAAAATACAATGTATGTTGCATTTTATATGGGTAATAAAATGGTAAGCTTTAGTATGGGTTTCGGCACGCAATGGAGATATTAGGGGAAATGCTTTATTTACTATAGCTAAGCGAGATATTCCTACGGGTTTCCCATTGCTTGGCGTATAATTAACCAACCAGATTATCCAAATATCCTCAACTTTTACCAAAAGCTTTAACTTACCACCAAATCTTACCACCAAGACAGCGAGCTGTTAGCTAGCTGGAGTCTTATAGCTAACTGCTTATATTAACAGCCTCTTAGCAGCGAAGCTGATAGTGTCGCTAACTCTTAGACACACTAATAATAGCCTAAGGATAAATATGGAAGCAATATGTTAGTAATATAGGGAATTATAAAAAAGGATTATAAGATTATAGATTATATCCTAACAGTTAAAGACGACGGTAAGCTAAGGCCCTATATATTAAATCCTATACTAAAAGGTTCTATAGAGCCATATTAGGAACACCAAATTGCCTATAATACTTATAATTAATTATAGACCGGTATAAAGGCTTAGAAGTAGAGTTATATAAAAATCCTTAGGTTAGCCTAGGTAGTTACCAGTATACTTCCAGTAGGCTTTTAATAGGTCCCCCGGCAATCCTTATATCTTTTCTCTAGTTATGTTTTTTCCTTATTAAGGTTTTTAGGAGTTTAAAGTAGGGGTTAAATAGATAGATAATATATAACGGCATACTAATATCTCTCTAAACCCCTTCCAGGATAAGCCCTTATAATCTCCCTCTACTGTAAGATAATAGCGATTAGGGACTAACTGTAAGAAGGGGGGGGAAGGGGCAATATAAAGGATATTATTACGGTCACCTTAGGTTACCCTTAGGATAACCCCTAAATACCCCTTAGACGTCCATTAGTTACGTGCTAAAGGCACGTGCCCGTAGTATATAGTCTCCACAATCCCTAAGGCCTTGCATCCTTAAGGATTTGTCTCTTTTACCTATCTATCCTATTCTATAATTGTGTCCTTACAATGGAAGGCAAAGGGGCGAGTAACAGGCGCCCCCTAATAACTCTACAGGAGTAGAGTACAGTGTGTAATACTAGCGCGTCCGTAGGTTTGTTACGGCAGCAGTAGTTCCCAAGGAGGTCAAAAAGTAAGGTAGTAGAGCACCACTGGTGACTCGCAGGCGACTCGCAAGCGAGCCCCAAAAGGCGGGGAGACGG
>Ga0307507_10003024_pt1 | contig 33631 bp, 11 predicted proteins | sample 7_EM_MG_FD_207223 | JGI IMG/M metagenome (GOLD analysis project Ga0307507, IMG submission 207223) | Populus trichocarpa ectomycorrhiza microbial communities from riparian zone in the Pacific Northwest, United States - 7_EM | ecosystem: Host-associated > Plants > Roots > Unclassified | place...
TGGTCACACAGGGTGACTCACCAATAACGACTACTCGAGTAGGTTACAGTGATGTTGGTTAATAAAGCTTATTCATTGGAATAAGGGAGGGCGAGGAGCGTAAGGCTCCTCCCCGCGCTAGTGCCGCGGCGGCACGTAACAATACGTGACGACTACTTGCCTTATTCCCGACACTGGCAACTCTTCTTTTGTGGTTGTCGTCTATATATATATATTGCTTGGCTAGCGGAACAAATACCAATCCTCCTCACTTACTATTGCCGTTATAATATAAGTCTCGCTGTCCTAAAGTTTGCCTTTTAGCACGTAGTGCTTCTTGCTTAGGTGGGCGTTGTGTTAGGGCCGCTAAGGCGCTAGTAGTAAGCGAGCCAATGGCAATTTTCTATGCCGGGTATAGAAAATCCTAATTAGCTGGTTAAAATTAGGGTCTATAGAGCGTTATATTCTTACTTCCTTTTAACCTAACCTTTAACCCATATATGTAGAGTATTTGTATTAATGAATGTTTCTAGAGCCTTGTTTAGGTTTGCCTTTGTTATTACATCTACTGGGTTGTCTTGGCCATTAATCTATTAAATCTTAAAGAGTTCTTGCTGTTTATAGAATTGCTAAAGTGCTATAATGTTAATTATAAGGCGCTTCTTCTTTATAGTACCAAGCTTGACTAAACACTTATAAAGGGAGTATAAGTTAGTACACACGACTATAGGGATAACGGGAAGTCTGAGTTAATCTATAATTATCTTTAGGGTAGTTCTAATTGCAATTGCTATATTAACTCTGTTAACCATTCTATATATCTCTAACGCTAGAACGCTTTAAGTAACATATTTACTCTTAGTTAAGCTCTAATAGATAAGATTGCTGTGGATTATAAAGTCATTCTCTTTAGTAGATTTGTTTGCAATAATAATCTTATATCCTAGCTAGGAGCTAAAATCTTTATTATTTATAAATAATCTATTAATAAATATAAAGAGCTTGGCTGTTACAGACGCTTTAAGTACAATGTTACAACTACTTGGAGAAGAGTCGGCGGAAGCTAGTTGGTTAATATAGGCACGGTCCAGGATAGATCTGGTGGAACTATGTAATAAGGAATAGTAACTGAGGTTACATGGCGTTAAATATATTAACTATATTAAACGGAAGGGACGTTATATTTAATACAGATAATACATACCTTATATATAAGAGAGGATTTCTTAGGAGTATAGTTATGTATTTAAAGGACCTTAGTTCCTACTATAGATAGTTCTCTCCTTATAGTAAATCTTAGAATACAATTGGAGTTAATCTATTAGGCAACTACTCCACTAGTTATTATTATATTGTTGTTTTTGTTCTTACCTATATACCTAGCCTAATAACAGAACCTACTGTAGTCTAAGCTATAAGGTTCCGTTATATATTCACTACCAAGGTTATGGTATTTAAATAAGATTAAATAATATACCACTAAGAGCAGTACTAGTTACAACAGCGTTAACGGCAGCCACAACCTTAGGGCTAGGTAATACCAGTATGGACAAAGGGGATTCTTAAGTAGTTACGCAAGGTTAGTTACAGGAAATGGTTAATTACTTATAAGACAATAATAGGATACTTAAAGAATGTATTAATAGAATTAGAGCAGTAAAGATTAAGTTACCTTTAATTAAATAATTCTTAGGAAAGAAGTTAAAGCTTAAGGGATTTCTTACGCAAATGCACTTTAAGGTAGTATAGGAAGGAGCGAAGTTAGCAATATCGTTAGATTAAGTAGCCTATACAGAATTATTCCTAATAGGGAGGGTACTTAAGTAGTTTAAGCCGTATTTTACGGAAATATAGGCTAATAGTATAATAACTACTAACTAGGATATACGGTATATATTTACTAGTTAGAACGGGTTTATAGAGTAACTAATACAGATATTTGGAAACCTAGAGGCTATAACCATAGCAGAATAAAAGCTTTAGAACTTAGTATAACGTACTTTAGCAATTAAGTATATAACACAGTTTTAAACACTAGCTATGCAGGTTAAGTGGAATAATAGGGCGCTTATAGCATAGTATAAATAGGGACTTAAGGCTAAAGTCTAGGACGTAATTATCCTAATAGAAGATGCAGATACTCTAAGAGAGTTAATAGATTAGTTAATAAAGATTAATAATAGAATCTATTAAAGGGAACAAGCTAAGAGAGGGTAAGATAGAGTTCCATAGTTATATAAGGCGCAGAGTACGCAATGACAGATACAGAGTTAAAAACTATAGAATAGCACAGAGCTAATAGACCTAAGTAGTACTAAAGAAACCTATAGGTAGGAAAAGAAACTATAGAAACCTAGAGGTTAAGGATTAAGTAATTAAAGGACCTAAGAGTAGAGGCTAAACCAGGGATCTTAGTAGTAGAAGACATTTAGGCGGACTCTACAGTAAGAAAAATAGTTTAAAGATAGAGCTTGTATAAATTATGGAAAACAGGGTTATTTTACCAGAGACTATAAAAGTGGTTAGAGTAACCACGCGGTAAAGGAAACTAGACTAGCAGACAGCACATATATACAGAGGGATAATAGTGCACTATAAGGAACAAAAGAGTGTTTAATTAACAGTTTTGCGTATTATTACAACAACATATACTAAATTTATAAGGATGCTAAGTACGGCGCAAGCTATTGGCTATAGGAGCTATTATTATCTAAGTTTAAAGGAACCAGCGAACTAGCTTATAAATTAGATATTAAAGACAATAAATTTAATAAAGGCAAAGCATTTACTAATAATAAGGCAATAAAGGCAGCTTACTAGAAGCATATAGACCTCAAAGAAGTTAAAATAGAAGTAGAGATTAAGACTATTATGGAACAGGGTTTAGTAACGGGTATTATAATACTATTAGATACAATTTCTATTGCTTTATAAGACAATAGGAGTAACGTTTAGAAGAAACTAAGTAAGTAGACAACTACTAGTACTAGCTTATTACTTAATAAAGGCAAAAGGCCACAGGCTTAAGATTCTTAAAAAGAGATAAAAGAAGCTTAAGATTCTTAAGACGAGATAAGATACACCTAAGGACCCATAATAGACAAAAACTAATAGGAAAGGGTAGTAACTTAGTTTAGTAACAAATAAATAAGTATAGGACGTAAGTTTAAGAACTATAAGTTTAGAGAATAAGTAAAAATGTTAGCAATTCTAAGTAAACGCAGTGTTTAGCCTAAAGATTAAATAGTTAATACTAGGATTAAAAAGCAAGACGACTATAAAAATCCAGCTACAAGACGCAGAAAATAAGAAACTATAGATAAGTTTAGGACAAGAATTATTATATAGCAAGAGTAGAAGCTAGATAAGAGATTAGCTATGCTAGGTTATATAAGAGATAGAGCACCTATATAAAGAGTTACTAATAGGCCGAGTGTAGGGACACTTAGGGTAAAGTAGTTAGATAAACTAGAACAAGAAAAGGATCTAGATATTCTAACTAGGTTTAAAGAAAGACATACTAAAGGATGTTATAATATAGCAATAACAAGGTATTTTCTAATGGATAGACTATACACACTAAACTAGTTATATGGAAAGTGGTATAGGTAACGACATAATAATAAGTAGGAAGATTTTTATATATAGCTAGACGAAAAAGTTGTCTAAAACCAACCTATTATGGAGAAACGCATAAGTTATATTAAAGGAGCATTAATTATAATGTTAAGGAACCTAGAAGAGGAATCTAGGGATTAGAGAAGTAAGCGATAAATCTTAGTACCTATAGCAGAAATACCAGTGGTTAGGTTAACCAGGTATAGGTTTAAACTTAAGAAAGAAGATAAACTAAGAGTTAACCCAAAACATACAACGCATTATATACTATTATGGATAGCTTATATGGATAATATATATAACATATATAGAGTACCTAAAGATAAGAACTAGAAGTACCCAGTAAGAATATATTAGGCACTAGAGGAAAAGCGGTTTAGGAACGCTAAGTATATATATAGTTAGCACCTAGTAGAAGTATAAGGTTAAGGAGACTTAATACTTTAACCAGGAAAATTCCTTACAGAAGAATACCTAGATAGATAATAGTGGTGGGAGTGCCCAGAGAACACTTGTTTATAGTATATAGAGAAAAAGAAACAAATTAAGTATTAACTAAAGTTGGACTAAGTATAGGTAGGATCTAGCAGCCAACAGTTAGGAAAAGGGGAGGTATATAAAACTAGAGGGAACTAATATTAGAGCCTTAGACCCTTAAAGGAATTTAAGGACAATACCTAAATTTATAAATTAAGTGGCAAGATTAGCAGTTTAAAGTGTTAGTAGATAGTGGAGCAACTAGGAACCATATATCACTAAAGGCAGTAAAAAGGATGGGGTTACTATATAGACAGAAGGAACACCTATATCTACTTATAACAATTTTAGGAGATTAGATAGCCTATAGAGGAGGTATTATTAATCTTAAAATAGGACCTATTTAAATAACTATTAAAGGGAGACTAGTTAGAATGTCTTTTAATATCCTACTATTAGAATAGGACGAGGCGATACTAGGAATGCCTTAGTTATAGAAGTACAATCTAAAGATTAATTAGGTTATAGGTTAAGTTAATATTAAGGATACATAATGGCGCAAAGTGCGACAGTAAACTAAGTTGGTATAGTACTAAGTTAGAGCGATATATAAAGAGACTAAGTAAGGCTTAAGTTATATACCAAAGAGATACTATAAGTATGGTAAAAAGTTATAGTTACTAGAAAGTGAAAAGCTGTTAGAGCATATAGCTTAGGACTATAAGATAGAATTAAAAGAGGGAATAAGTCTAAAGTTCTTTCCAATTTATAAGCTTACTAAAACGGAGTTAGTAGCGCTTAAGGAGTTTATCTAAGAGAACTTATAAAAGGGATATATTAGACCATTATAGTTATTAGCAGGATATCCAGTACTATTTATCTTAAAGAAAAACGGAAAACTTAGGATGTGTATAGACTATAAATAGTTAAACAGCATTACTAGAAAGGATAGGTATTTTTTACCCTTAATTAGCGAAATCCAAGATAGGATAGGCAACGTAAAGATCTTTATAAAGATAGATCTAAGATAGGCGTACTATTAGATTAAGATCAAGAAAGGCGACAAATAGAAGGCAGCCTTTAGGTTAAAGAAAGGACTATATAAGCTATTAGTTATATAGTTTAGGCTTATAAACGCACTAGTAATGTTCTAAAAGCGAATTAATAGTGTATTAGGAGAACACCTAGATAAATTTATTATAGTATACCTTAATAATATTATTATCTACTTAAAGAATAAGGAAGAACACGGAGAACACATTAAATAGGTCTTAAAGAGACTATAAGAAGAACAGATGCTAGTAGTAATTAAAAAATACGAGTTCTTTACTAGGAAGACCAATTTTATTAGATTTATTATTAAACTAGGCCAACTTAGTATAGATCTAAAGAAGATTAAGGCTATAGTAAATTAGTAGAAACTAGAGAACATTACATAGTTAAGATTATTCCTAGGGTTTTATAATTACTGTAGAAGGTTTATAGCGTAATAGTTATAGGACATTAAGCTATTTACGCGGTTAATAAAGAAAGAAGAACTATAGGTATAGGGAAAGGAATAATAAGAACTGTTTAAGAGAATTAAAGAGTTATTTACCTAGGAGCCAGTTCTTAAGATCTACCAACCAGGTTTAAAGACGGTTATAGAAACAGATATATTAGACTTTACACTAGGGGCGTACTTCCTATAGAAATATTAAGATAGATGGCACCTAGTAGCATACTATAGTTGGAAAATAACACTACTAGAGTTAAACTATAATATCTACAATAAGGAGTTATTAGGTATAGTTACGGCACTTAAGGAATAGAGAGCATTCTTATAAGGTATAGAGAAACCATTTATGGTTAAAACGGACTATAAGAACCTTACAGGATTCCTAATAACAAAGGAACTTAACCAAAGACAGGTTAGATGGGCGGAAATGCTTATAGAATACTATTTTGAAATTCAGTATACTAAGGGTATAGATAATGCACAAACAGACGCTCTAAGTAGAAAGGCTAAACTATAAAGTAATAAAAAGCTATTAGGAGCTTTATTACGAAAGGATTAAAATAGATTAATTAGGTATAATTATCTAAAGATTATAGTAACTAAGGAAAGTCAGATCTATAAATCACTAGAGAGTAATTAGATATAGAAGATCTAAGAAGTATAGATAGAGGATCCAGACTTAGAGCAATATGAAAATAGAGAAGCAATATATATGCCTAAGTCTATTATAGAAGAATTTGTTAAGGAATTCTATAAGGGAATAATATAAGGATATAACAGAGCTATAGGCTTAGTGTTAAGACTTTAAAAGGAATATATTATTTACGGAATCTAGGGACTAGTAAGATAAGTTATAAAGGAATATCTAGATTGCTAAAGAAACAAACCAATAAGGTATAAGCCGTATAGAGGGCTATAACCTATTAAGACACTAGGAAGACCATAGGAGGTTATATTATAGGACTTTATTATTAAGTTACTAAAGTTAAGAGATCCTATTATAGGACAAGATTATAACGCGATTTTAATAATAGTGGATAAGCTAATAAAGTAGGGATACTTTATAGCATATATAGAAGAGATATTAGCAGAAGATATTGCTAGAATCTATATAAAAGAAGTGTTTATAAGATATGGAGCACTAGACAAGATTATATTAGACAGAGATCTAAGATTTATAGTAGTATTTTAGGAAGTGTTTCTGGCAGAATAAGGAGTTTGCGCAGTAACATCTATAGTATATTATTTGTAGACGGATAGACAAACGGAAAGACTAAACTAGATACTAGAGTAGTATCTAAGGCATTATATTAATCACGTATAGAATAATTGGGTATTGTTATTACCAGTTATATAGTTTATATATAATACAATACTATAAGAAGGAATGGGGATATTACTATTTAAGGCGAATTACAGATATAAGCCAAGAATATTGTTATCGCCACAATAAGTAAAAAAGACAAGTAGCACAGCTAAATAAAGAATGGAGACGTTAATGAATCTTTATACAAACCTTAAAGAAACAGCTAAACTAGTATAAGAACGAATAAAAAGGTACTATAATGCTAAGAGATCTAAGGGACCAGATCTTAAGGAGGGGGATAAAGTGTGGCTACTACACAAAAATTTTAAGAGTTGATGACTAAGTAAGAAGTTGGACTATATTAAACTAGGACCTTTTGAAATTAAGTAAGAAATTTTATTAGTTATATATAAGTTGAACCTACTAGCCAAAATAAAAATCTACCCTATATAATATATTGCAATGCTAGAGCCAGTATATAGGAATATTAAGCCACCAGTCTATAAGGCAGATATATATAGAGGATAAGAAAAAAACAAATGGTAAGTTTTAAAGATTATTAGTTATAAGGATGTAGATAATAAAACATAGTATAAAGTAAAGTAGATAGGCTATAGTAAGACTACCTAGGAACTACTAAGTAACCTAAAAAACGCTATAGGAAAGGTATAAGAGTATTAGAAAAAAGTAGGTTAGGTAATATTAATAAAAAAGGATTGCTAAAAAATAAGTCACCTAAGGGGGACCTAAGAGGAGCAATTGCTAAGCTACTTAGAGTTATTTCCCTTATAGGAGGAGAGCTAATCCTTTTATTACCTAGCTTAGATAGACCCTATTAAACTAGTTTCCACTCCTTAAAACGGACCTTCTTATAAATATATTTAAGACGTTAAAGATGAGTATAAGCCAAACGTTAAGCTTTAAGGACGCGTGCGGATTCTTCTAAGGTACATTAAACCTTAAGTAGCATAGAGGCTAGCTTACTATTAAGCTTTACAGCGGCAGATTAAATATAAGACCCTATAATAAGTTACTTAGGGAACTTAAAGACTATTAAGAGTTATAGGACGTGTATATTTAGTGCTAAAGATAAAGTAAATATTGCAGGACAATTAAACGTTTGCTTTAGTGCACTTAGAGTAAAAGAAGGGTTATTAAGATAAAGGACTTGCTAGCGCAATACAAACTAACCCCTCTTTTGTATACCTTAAGTAAGGAATTACCATTACTTTACTTAGTAACAGTATAGAGGAAACCGTATAAAGGTGACGCTTAACCTAGAAAAGAGAAGAAGAAGCTTTAGGTATAATAAGTAAGGATATTAACCAAACTAATTAAATGGATATTATACCTCTAGTAGATAACTTGGAGATATTAGGAATCTTTAAGGACAAAGATAAAGAGGAGGGAGATAGTATTATAGACGCTTTAAGTACAATATTATAACTACTTGGAGAAGAGTCAGCGGAAGCTAGTTAGTTAATATAGGTATAGTCTAGGATAGATCTAGTGGAACTATATAATAAGAAATAGTAACTAAGGTCATATAGCGTTAAATATATTAACTATGTTAAACGGAAGGGATATTACGTTTAATACAGATAATATGTACCTTATGTATAAGAGAGGATTTCTTAGGAGTATGGTTGTGTATTTAAAGGACCTTAGTCCCTACTATAGATAGTTCTCTCCTTGTAGTAAATCTTAGAATATAATTGGAGTTAATTTATTGGGTAACTACTCCACCAGTTATTATTATGTTGTTGTTTTTGTTCTTACCTATATACCTAGCCTAATAACAGAACCCACCGTAGTCTAAGCTACAAGGTTCCGTTATATTGGCGGTGGGAAGATTAATAGGTATATAGAGTAGTCCCTAATCGAGATGGTTTATTTACTAGGAGAGACGCTTATTTAGGGCAAGGATGTTGTCCTTAGTTAGTTTCTAGTATTAGGCGGCAATAAAGAGATTAAATAAAGCCTTAGGTTAATAGATAGAAGTAATATAAGCTCTATAAGCGCATTACTCTATATATTCTTATTTTAGAGAGTTAACGTTAATAATGTTAATCTTCTTGCCTTAACCCTTCTGGCGTAAAGTAATAGAATCCTTGTTTAGGGAGAGAATGCATCTATTAAAAAGTAATGGTATTGTTAAATTAAGCTTTTTCTTTAGCTTTGCTATAAGATTTGCCTCTACTAGCTTATCTTCTTTAAGAGCTGAAAATTGGTCGTCTCCTAAGATAATTATATTATTAGTTTACATACTGACGATTCTAAATAGGGTTCCTATAGTTGTAATAAAAAAGCATAAATTAAATATAGAAGTAGTTATTAAAAGTTTCTCTTTATAGTGCTTGCTATAGGTAGCCTACTAATAAGTTCCTGCCTCTACGATTCTATATAATGGCTTAAGTATAACTATAATCGTATCTTCGGGATATTAGTGGCGAATTTGCTCTAGAAGGTATGCTAATATTAAGCGCTAAAGGTGCGTCTCTAATTGGGTATAGGCCTAAGTGATATCTTATAAATAGACCGCTATTCTATTCTTTATTAAGGAGGGAGCTAGCGTAATAATAACTTACTAACTAGCTTGTTAAATTGTGGGAGATTATATAAAAATTACCTTCTTACTATTATCGTTATAACCTTAGATAATAAGCCTTAATTTCTTAAATAGGGTATTAGTAGCTTTACCTTTAATTTTATTAACCATTCTTGACTTAAAGATGCGAACTTTGTTAAACTTAATAGGGTCATACTTCTTAAATTTAAAGACTCCTTTTATAATAAGGCCATTAATCTCCTACTTATTAAATGCTTAGAAAGAAGCTCCTAGGGTTATAATACAACCTTCCTTTTAGAGCTGTTTTGCGAGTTTAAAGTCAGCCTTCTCCTTAGCTGTTATAAAGGCCATTAATAGCTTAACTCTATTCTTAATAGCGGCAATAAATTGCTTTTTAAAATTAATAAGATGTTGGCAATTTTATAATCCTTTTAGGCGACCTCTACCGCGTTATAGTTACGGCGTATCTACTATAATTATATTAGAATCGTGGTCGCCTTCTAGAGCTTATTAATTATAGCTCTCCTTTAAGGCATCTTCTATAGCATCCTATAAAGGTTTAGAACTGTTATCTTTGTAGTAAGGCTTAATAACAGTTAAACAGAATTAAGTGGGTCTGTAAGGCATCTAAATAATATAAGTTTAACTATTAATTGTAATGAGTTAATATAGGCCTAACCACCCTCCCTTTTTACGCCATACGTATACCTTAGACTGGAGTGGCAGATCGAGCGTAGTTAAGGTATTTAGGCTATTTCTTATTCCTAGTGCGTTATTAACCTAATGTATAGCGTAGAGACGTCAAACCTCCTTCATTGCCTTACGAATAGCCTTAGCTCGTTACACAACGGAGGGAGATAGTGGAGAATTATTAGTTATTTAAGGGTAGGCGCCAAAGACTAGCAGCGTAGGTATAAGTCTATCCAGGCCAGCGGAATCGTTAATAGCTTTAATAGCTATTTATAAGGTAAGTTCTTTACTAGCATCCTCTAGTTCTAAAGAGATAATCTTATATACGCGGTGTAATAGTATATAATATTATTCCACTTTTCTAACGCTATTATATGCCTTAATAGGGACTTCCTTAACCTTAATTACTATTGCCTTTATCTATTGTTGAAACTCTATAGATAAAAAGTTCTTTTCTATATTATGGATAATTTAATTAGGGGGTCCTAGGTAGACATTAATCTAGTATAATTAAAGGGTATTTTATGCGTTTCTAGCTAATATATCCTTTAAGAAGCGTGCGGCTTAGAAGGAGGTTAAGAAGTTAATAACTTAGAGTACTAGCTTGCCGCTAAAATACATAACGTTAATAATAATATAGAAGTTGAAGTTATAGTTATCTTTAAGGGTGAACTTAAATCGGCTAGGGGACTTCTAGTTTATTTAGTAGTGATAGCAGTACTTTATAAGATGCTTAATTGCCTTAACCTTAACTTTATAGCCTGCTCGCTAAAGAACCCTAAGCAATTGGTAAATAGATAGGTAGCCAAAACGACGGTGTAGTTAACGTAACTCTAACTTAGTTAAATAGCTCTAAGTAACACTCTTTTCTGGTTAATAAAGGAGCAACTAGGGGTGACCCTATTTGCGCATAATAGGCACCTAATTATTTCCCTAAATAAGTACATTCTTAAGGTTATTAAGCTTAATGCTTAATTTGTCTATATCTTTAATACAAAATAGAAATAGGGTATTTGTAGGGATAATATGGAAAGTAATATACCCTAAGGGGGTTTAGACCCTAATTGTACCAAGAAAGATTATAGTACCCTTGCTAAAACGAATCGTGTATTAGCCTGCCGTTAAATGGTTAATCTAGACAGAGCTATTAAGCTGCTAAAGGGCTCGAACTTGAGGTTCTCTTACTGTAGATACTCCTGCGGCTCTAGTGTCTAGTATAATACTATAGAAGACGTTTGCTAAGTATCTATTATTAAAGGAGAATATAGAACTCTCCTTTAGCTTATTAAAGATATCCAACTTTATAATAGAGTGGAGCATAGATTAATCATTTAGAATAGCAACAGTTTATATACTATTTACCTTACTATACTTAGTAAAGTATTAGTTAGGAAAGTAGTCCTTAATTTCTATATCTATAAGGAGCTGTTTGGCCTTATTAACCTCACCCTTGAGATCTTCTACGCCTTTATATTAAACTAGGAAGCTTTAGAAGTAAGCTATAGTAACCTTATAATTTCTAACGTTTCTTATACTCTAGCGAAACTTGTTATATACCTCCTTTTGTTTATTAAAAGAATGCCTAATTAACTAGCAATTTGGTTTTTTATAAATATAGCACTTCTTTTAGTAATTACTTTGGAATAAACCTCTATAAGGACCTCTACCTTTACCTTATAGTTGTTAATTATACCCTCTACCATATTACCTACCACGGCCACCATATATTTGATTAGTCCAGTTGTAATTATATTAGTTAGGCGGGTTGATTAAAGTAGGCTAAAGTTAGGCGTTAAATTACTATACTTCTTAAGAGCGTAGAGCAGTGCTAATAGAAGATCTTAATTAAGTATACACTCCTTTATAAGTATTTGCAGGATTAAAGAGAGCAAGGTTACATTCTTTAACGCCTTGGTATATGCTAATAACTTAATTATGTAGGCTAAAATTCTCTTAATATAATTTAGATAAACCACGCTAAATCATCTAAAGTTAATTAAAGAGCTTTTAAAGATAATTAAGCCAAGGGACACCTAGGTTTGTAGTAATAATCCTTAGGAAGGTAGTCTCTCTCCATTCTAATATATACTGCTGCTTATTTTCTTCTGTTTTAAAGTGGCATCTTAACTTATATATTATGTGGTCGAAATTGTATCCTTTTTCTACCAAACAATTATAATAGAAGGTACTAGCTTGGCCCTTAAGCATAACAGAATAGGCGTTGTGGTATTTATTAGACTCTATTCCTACCTTCTAGCGATAGTTATAGAAGATGCGTAGTTTTGAATTAAGAATATTATATAATTCCCTGCCAAACTTCTTCTCCTAATCCAAATAGAGCTTCGCAAGCTCTGTAAGCAATTTTAAACTGCCTCCAATTTAAGATTGAGATGGAGGAGGTGGGAGTTGCATTGCAGGCTGCAGTGGGGACGTAGGTCTAGTTGGTAGGGTCTAAAGGCTATTAGATTACAAAGTAGGGGGATCTTATACTTGCTAAAGGGTAGTAGTTAAAGTTGTGGGTTAAATTGGTTAATATAGGGGAGTTAAAGATAGAGGTAGAAGCGTCTCTAATGGTATATTACTTGGGTTCTATTATGAATTAAGCTTCCTTATAGTGCGTAGTTGGTGCTTAATCTCTTATAGAGTCCATTTATGCTCTTCTTTTACGTTAATAACTTACTCCTAAATGTTATCTTTAATGGCACCCCTATCCATAGGTACGAACACTCTATTCTCCTATAGGAAGTTATAGAAGTCCTATATAATATCCTTGTTTGCAGGAGTCTATATTTCCTTTGTCCATCTAACAAAGTCCTCCTTTATACAGTACTATAGTATGGTGTCGTTGTATTCACTGTCTTTGTAGTATGCTATATAGTGTAATAAGAATCCGTTTAAGTCTTATTAATTAACATCTTTAGGATTAGTTATAGCGGTTTTCTATATCTCTAGGTTAATATCGTCCTCGTACTTCTTTAGGTAGGTTAACGCTATAATAGCTATTATTAAAGATTATTTAACGCGTTTTGATAAAAATTAAGGGAAATAAAGGTTGTTTGATGTATAGTTAGGTAGTAATTGTAATCCTATGGTCTATAAAGGTACACTAAAGGTATTAAGATGGTTGTTTTAACGTATTTCGGACATTAACTTGGGACCCTAGGTTCAGTAACACTTCTAACCTAAAGTACTTAACCAAATCTTCATAAACGTGGTTGTTCTGTATAATAGATGTAACTTGGTATCTCCTAGTACTTAGTAACACTTCTATTACTAGTTTTCCGCAAGTCTAAGGTAGTATAGTATCGCCAGGATCCATTCTATATAAGCGCATATAGCACCCCTATATAAGACTGTCTCTTCTGTTTAAAAACCTAGCTGGTCTGTGGTTGACTATATATTCAACCACTAATCAGTGTTGGTTACATAGGGTGACTTACCAATAACGACTACTCAAGTAGGTTACAGTGATGTTGGTTAATAAAGCTTATTCATTGGAATAAGGGAGGGCGAGGAGCGTAAGGCTCCTCCCCGCGCTAGTGCCGCGGCGGTATATAACAACACGTAACGACCACTTGCCTCATTCCCAACAATTACTATAAAGGGGTCTCCTTAGCCTTTACTATCCTATCTTCTTCTATCCTAGCCTTTTTATAGCTAATATACTCCTTTCCTCTTCTCTATTATAGGCGCTTTAAGCCTTATTTATTACTATAGGTAAACCCAGCTGCTTTCTTATATAGAGCTTCTTTATAGGTAAAAAGTTAGCAATTAATAGGAAGATAGATTAAATTAAATACTATATCTATATCGACCTTATAAAATTCTAGCCCACACACTATATCTTATCCTTAATATATCCAAATAGCAATTTATCCCACTTAAGCTAGTGCTCCAACCTATTATATTCCTCTTATGTAAGCTAAAATTATATTTATGGGTATTGCTTAATATATTTTTCTACTTTAATATCTTTAAAAAGCGCGTTATCTCTTAGGAGCTTGCGTAATGGCTTTCTTATTAGTTAGTAGAGGCGTTAAAGGCGTGCCTATACAGCTTAAAGGTAGTATAATATACTGATAGTCCTTTAAAAAAGTCTATAAGGTAGATATAGCCGTATGTTATATTATAAGTTAGGCCGCATCGCGAAGTTTAATAGTAATAGTCGCTTGGTCGACGTTTTAATTAACTCAGTTACCGTGCCACACTCATCCGCCTTATGTAACTGTTGGTAACCTATTAGGGGTAGGGGTAGCACGTGCGCACGCATTCCTCACGTGCGTATTCCTCGCATGTTATAAGTACGCGAGGCCTCGCATATAGAATAGGAACAGACATCTATAAACCTAAAAGCATACCCGTAACAAAGTGATTACAGGTCTGCAATAGGTTAAAGCATACTAATACTAATTAGTAGACGTACAGATTAGGAGATATGCAATAGCTTACGGCTTGTACAGGTTACTTACGACTCTGTACAAACTTGCGCTACTGTCTACCCTAGTTAAAGAAGGGAACTGTACCCCGCCCAATACTACCGCAAGGAAGAGTTATTAATTTAACCACCTTGCGCTATATTGTATAAGGACTATAGTTTTACTAATATTATTATAAGGAAGAGTTATTAATTTAACTACCTTATGTATTACATTAAAAGGACCGAAAAATTATGTCACTACTTAAAAAATACTTTACCTTATATATGCTACCTCGTATAAGAATATAATAGTAAGTACCTTAAACGTAGAAGACTGGAGCGTAAAGATAAAGAAGTGGGAGAATGGGATTAAGCTAGAGGGAGCTTCTTAAGAAGAGATATAGGACTATGCTAGAACAAAGTTATATAATTATAAGATATCTAAAGTAATAGATATAGACCTATGGGAGCTTTTCCAAGAAGACTTTTGGGACTTTATAATTTAAGAGTTTAATAGTCTTGGAACTAAGATTACCTAGGACTTGTATAGAACCCTCTAGGGCAAAGGAGTGTATATAGCTAAAAACATAAAAAGTCTAATAATCCTAAGGACTCTACTTAATATGGCTATAGAGGAAGAATAGTATAAATGGTTAAATAATAAAATCTGTAAGATCTGTAAGCATATTATGGATATGAAGACATTATAGCTATAGAAGAGAGTCCCTTATAATTAACTTAACCAGGTCTTCCGTCTATATAAACCCTTTTAAGTACTAATACAACTATCTGAAACACCCTTATAATAAACACCTTAATTACCGTCAGCTCTATCTACTATAAACTATATTCTACCTGCCGCAAGCCACATTCCACCTATTATAATTTAGACCCTACCTATAGAGATCCTAAACTACAAACGGCAGATTATAACTGTAGCTAAGTTATACTTTAAAGACCAGAAGTATAGCGGAGCTAAAAGCTTTGACTATAAACTAATAATCTTTTATAACATTTGCATAAGATCTAGACTGCTACCTACTATTACAGACAGCTTAAGTACGATGTTACGACTACTTGGGGAAGAGTCGGAGGAAGCTAGTTAGTTAATATAGGCACGGTCTAGGATGGAGCTGGTAGAGCTATGTGACAAGGAATGGTAACCAAGGTCATATAACATGCTCTATAAGGTCTGTAAGGTTTGCGAGGTCTGTTATATACCTTACGTACCTTACGTACCTTACGTACAAGAGAGGATTTCTTAGGCGTATAGTTGTGTATTTAAAGGACCTTAGTCCCTACCGTAGATAGTTCTCTCCTTGTAGTAAATCTCAGAATATAATTAGAGTTAATCTATTAGGCAACCACTCTACCAGTTATTATTATATTGTTGATTTATTCTTACCTACATACCTAGCCTAATAATAGAACCCACTGTAGTTTCTGCTACAAGGTTCTGTTATACATTTACTACTAAGGTTACAGTATTAAACAAGGATTGAATAATATACCACTAAGAGCAGCACTAGTTATAACAATATCGACGGTAGCCACAACCTTAGGGCCAGGTGATACCAGTATAGATAAGGGGGATTCTTAAGTGGTTACACGAGGTCAGTTATAGGAAATAGTTAATTACTTATAAGATAATAGTAGGATACTTAAAGAACGCATTAATGGAATTAAAGTAGTAAAGATTAAGTTACCTTTAATTAAACGGTTCTTAGGAGAAAAGTTAAAGCTTAAGGGATTTCTTATACAGATGCACTTTAAGGTAATGCAGGAAGGAGCGAAGTTAGCAATATTATTAAATTAAGTAGCCTATACAGGATTGTTCCTAATAGGGAGGGCACTTAAATAGTTTAAGCTATATCTTATAGAAATATAGGCTAATGGCATAACAACTACTAACTAGGACGTATGGTATATATTTACTAGTTAGAATGGGTTTGTAGAATAACTAATACAGATATTTAGAGACCTAGAAGCTATAACTACAGCAGAATAAAAGCTTTAGAACTTAGTATAACGCACTTTAATAATTAAGTATACAACACAGTTTTAAACACTAGCCATATAGGTTAAGTGGAATAATAGGGCGCTTATGGTATAGTATAAGTAAGGACTTAAGGCTAAAGTCTAGGACGCAATTATCCTAATAGAAGATACGGATACTTTAAGAGAGTTAATAGACTAGTTAATAAAGATTAATAATAGGATCTATTAAAGGGAACAAGCTAAGAGAGGGCAAGATAGAGTTCTATAGTTATATAAGGCGTAAAGTACGTAATAATAGACATAGAGTTAAAAACTATAGAATAGCGCAGAACTAATAGACCTAAGCGGTACTAAAGAAACCTAAAAGTGGGAAAAGAAACTATAGAAACCTAGAGGTTAAGGATCTAGTAATTAAAGGACCTAGAAGCAGAGGCCAAACTAGGGATTTTAGTAGTAAAAGACGTTTAGGTAGACTCTATAGCAAAATTAGTAATTTAGAGACGGAGCTTATATAAATTATAGAAAACAAGGTTATTTCGCCAGAGACTATAAAGGTGGTTAGAGTAACTATGTAGTAAAGGGAACTAGACTAGTAGACGGCACATATATACTAAGGGATAACGGTGCACTATAAGGAATAAAGGAATGTTTAATTAATAGTTTTACGTATTGTTATAATAACGTATACCAAATTTATAAGGACGCTAAGTATAGCGCAAGCTATTAGCTATAGGAGCTATTATTATTTAAGTTTAAAGGAACTAGTAAACCAGCTTATAGATTGGACATTAAAGATAATAAGTTTAATAAAGGTGAAGCATTTACTAATAATAAGGTAATAAAGGCAGCTTACTAGGAGTATATAGACCTTAGAGAAGTTAAAACAGAAGTAAAAACTAAGACTATTATAGAATAAGGTTTAGTAACGGGTATTGCAATACTATTAGATATGATTTCCATCGCTTTACAAAACAATAGGAGTAACATTTAGAAGAAACTAAGTAAGTAGATAACTACTAGTGCTAGCTTATTACTTAATAAAGGCAAAAGGCCACAGGCTTAAGATTCTTAAGATAAGATATAAGAAGCTTAAAACTTTTAAGATAAGATAAGACATACCTAAGGACCCATAATGGACGAAAACTAATAGGAAAGGGCAGTAACTTAGTTCAGCAATAAACGAATAAGTATAGGACGTAAGTTTAAGAACTATAAGTTTGGGGAATAAATAAAAACGTTAATAATTCTAGGTAAATGTAGTGTTTAGCCTAAAGATTAAATAGTTAATACTAGGATTAAAAAGTAAGATAACTACGAAGATCTAACTATAAGACGCAGAAAATAAGAAACTATAGATAAGTTTAGGACAAGAATTATTATATAGTAAGAGCAAAAGCTAGATAAGAGGTTAGCTATGCTAGGTTATATAAGGGACAGAGCACCTATATAAAGAGTTACTAATAGGCTAAGTGTAGGGACACTAAGGGTAAAGTAGTTAGATAAACTGGAATAAGAAAAGAATCTAGATATTCTAACTAGGTTTAAAGAAAAATATACCAAAGAATGTTATAATATAGTGATAATAAGGTACTTTCTAATAGATAGACTATATACACTAAACCAGTTGTATGGAAAGTGGTATAGGCAACGATATAATAATAAATAGGCCGATTTTTATATATGGCTAAACAAAAAAGTTGTCTAAGACTAACCTATTATAGAGAAACGCATGAGTTATATTAAGGGAGTATTAATTATAATGTTAAGGAACCTAAAAGAAGGATCTAGGGACTAGAGAAGTAAGCAACAAATCTTAGTACCTATAGCAGAGATACTAGTGGTTAGGTTAACTAGGTATAGATTTAAACTTAAAAATAAAGATAAACTAAGAGTTAACCTAAAACATGCAGCGCATTATATACTATTGTGGATAGCTTATATGGATAATACGTGCAATATGTATAAAGCACTAAAAAATAAAAACTAGAAGTACCTAGTAAGGATATATTAGGTATTAGAGGAAAAGCGGTTTAGGAATGCTAAGTATATATATAGATAGTACCCAGTAAAAGTATAAGGTTAAAGAAACTTAACACTTTAACTAGAAAGATTCCTTATAGAAGAATGCCTAGACAGATAATAGTGATGGGAGTGCCTAGAGAACACTTGTCTATAGTATATAGAGAAAAAGAAATAAACTAAGTATTGGCCTAAGTTGGACTAAGTATAGGCAGGATCTAGCAGCTAATAGTTAGGAAAAGGGGAGGCGTATAGGACTAGAGGGAACTAGTGTTAAAGCCTTAGACCCTTAAAGGAATTTAAAAATAACACCTAAATTTATGAGCTAAGTGGCAAGATTAGTAGTTTAAAGCGTTGGTAGATAGTGGAGTAACTAGGAACTATGTATTACTAAAGGTAGTAGAAAGGATGGGGTTACTATATAGACAAAAGGAATACCTATATTTACTTATAACAATTTCAGGAGATTAGATAGCCTATAGAGGAGGTATTATTAATTTTAAAATAGGACCTATTTAGTTAACTATTAAAGGGAGACTAGTTAGAATGTCTTTTAATATCCTACTATTAGGACAGGATAAGGCGATACTAGGAATGCCTTAGTTATAGGAGTACAATCTAAAGATTAATTAGGTTATAGGTTAGGTTAATATTAAGGATACTTAATGGTGTAAAGTGTGATAGTAAACCAAGTTGGTATAGTACTAAGTTAAAGCGACGTATAAAGAGACTAAGCGAGGCTTAAGTTATGTACCAAAGAGATACCATAAGTATGGTAAAAAGTTATGGTTACTAGAAAGTGAAAAGCTATTAGAGCATGCAGTATAGGACCATAAGATAGAATTGGAAGAGGGAATAAGTCTAAAGTTCTTTTTAATCTATAAGCTTATTAAAACAGAGTTAGTAGCGCTTAAGGAGTTTATCTAGGAGAACTTATGTAAGGGATATATTAGACCGTTATAGTTATTAGTAGGATATCCAGTATTGTTCATCCTAAAGAAAAACGGAAAACTTAGGATGTGTATAGACTATAGATAGTTAAACAGCATTACTAGGAAGGATAGGTATCCTTTACCCTTAATTAGCGAAATCTAAGATAGAATAGGCAACATAAAGATCTTTATAAAGATAGATATAAGATAGGCGTACTATTAGATTAGGATTAAGAAAGGCAACAAATAGAAGGCAGCCTTTAGGTTAAAGGAAGGACTATATAAACTATTAGTTATACAATTTAGGCTTATAAACGCGCTAGTAACGTTCTAGAAGCGAATTAATAGTGTATTAGGAGAACACCTTAATAAGTTTGTTATAGCATATCTTAATATTATTATTATCTACTTAGAGAATAAGGAAGAATATAGAGAACACGTTAAATGGGTCTTAAAGAGACTATAGGAAGAACAGATACTAGTAGCAATTAAAAAATATAAATTCTTTATAAGAAAAACCGATTTTATAGGATTTATTATTAAGCTAAAAAAGATTAGTATGGACCTAAAGAAAGTCGAAGCTATAGTAAGTTGGCAAGAACTAGAGAATATTATACAGTTAAGATCGTTTCTAGGGTTTTATAACTACTATAGGAGGTTTATAGCATAGTAGTTAAAAAGTATTAAGCTATTTACAAGGCTAACAAAGAAAGAGGAACTGTGGGTTTAGGGTAGTAAGTAGAAGAAGCTGTTCTAGGAACTTAAAGAGTTGTTTACCTAAGAGCTAATCCTTAAGATCTATTAACCAAAGTTAGAAACGGTTGTTAAGATAGATGTATTAGACTTTGCACTAGGAGTATGCTTACTATAGAAGCACTAGGACGCATAGCATCCAGTAATATACTATAGTTGGAAGATAACACTACTAGAGTTAAACTATAACATCTACAACAAGGAGTTGTTAGGTATAGTTATAGTACTTAAGGAATAGAAAGTATTCTTATAAGGCACAGAGAAACCATTTGTGGTTAAAATAGACTATAAGAACCTTATAGGATTCCTAATAATAAAGGAACTTAACCAAAGACAGGTTAGATGGGCGGAAATGCTTATAGAATACCATTTTAAAATTTAGTATATTAAGGGTATAGACAATGCATGAGCAGACGCGCTAAGCAGAAAGGCTAAACTATAAAGTAATAAAAAGCTATTAGGGGCTTTATTACAAAAGGATTAAGACAGATTAATTAGGTATAATTATCTAAAGATTATAGCAACTAAGGAAAGTTAGATCTATAAATCACCAGAGAGTAATTAAATATAAAAAATCTAAAAAGTATAGGTAGAGGATCTAGACTTAGAGTAATATAAAAATAGAGAAGCAACGTATATGCCTAAGTCTATTATAGAAGAGTTTATTAAGGAATTCCACAAGGGAATAATATAAGGATATAATGGGTTTATAGGACTAGTGTTAAGGCTTTAAAAGGAGTATATTATTTAAGGAATCTAAGGACTAGCAAGATAAGTTATAAAGGAATATCTAGATTGCTAAAGGAATAAACTAATAAGGTATAAGCTATATAGAGGGCTATAACCTATTAAAATACTAGGAAGACCATAGGAGGTCATATTATAGGACTTTATTATTAAGTTATTTAAGTCAAAAGATCCTATTATAGGATAAGATTATGACGCGATTTTAGTAATAGTGGATAAGCTAACAAAGTAGGGATACTTTATAGTATGCACTAAAGAGATATTAGTAGAGGATGTCGCTAGAATTTATATAAAAGAAGTATTTGCAAGACATAGAGCACTAGATAAGATTATATTAGATAGAGATCTAAGATTTATAGCAGTATTTTAGGAAGTATTTCTGGCAGAATAAGGAGTTCGTGTAGTAATATCTATAGTATATTATCCGCAGACGGACGGATAAATGGAAAGACTAAACTAGACACTAGAACAGTATCTAAGGCACTATATTAATTACGCATAGAATAATTAGGTATTATTATTACCAGTTATATAGTTTATATATAATATAACACTATAAGAAGAAATGGGGATATCACTATTTAAGGCGAATTACGGGTACGAACTAAGAATATTGTTATCGCCATATTAAGTAAAAAAGACAAGTAGCACAGCTAAATAAAGAATAGAGATGTTAATAAATCTTTATATAAACCTTATTGTATAATTACAGCACCTATTGTACCAACCGCGTGCCTACGCGTTCGGTACGCCAGGTACGCGTCTACGCGTTTGGTGCACTAACCACTCGCTTACACATCTGGTGCACTTATAAAGCACTAACTAATTAGGGGGAGGACGTATTAGTATATAGACCACGTAGTCTACTTTATATAATTAACAGTCACCACTATCCCAAAGAGTATACAATACTATACGTATTTTGTGCCCCGGGATACAACTTACTTATACTATTAAGTTAGTATAAACACTAATTAGTAAGCGCGCACAGATTAGCAATCACTTAACACCTCCCACTGAGCGATATATACAACAGTGACCACCTATTTAGACTCCTAGTACAACCTACTAGAAGGTTGGAAGTTAGGGATTACGGACTATCACTAACTCTGTATACTTATTTAAGTCTTAGTACGGTTTACCAGAAGTTATAGACGCGAATATAGACCTTTATGGAACCCCCTATCCTCAACCCTCTTTGAACCTTAAACCCCTATTCCTACTACACCCTCCCTTAATACCCCCAACCTCTTTTTAGACCCCTTACGGAGACCTCTACCCTTCTACAAACCGTTACAGACCGGTTAATCACCTTTACGGACCACTATAAGACCCCTCAAACTGTTACGGACCCACTAATCGATTTTACGGACCATTACAAGACCTCCCCCACCCGCTATAAGCTACTACGACCCGCCACAACTTATATAGACATATAATGCTATACAATATGGCAGATACAAGCAAGTAAATTAGCGAAGGTTAAAAGAAGTGGAGCTAAGGAGTCAACCTTACGTCTACAGACAATGTTAATGACTACATTAATTTCAAAATCCTTAAATACGGACACTATAAGCTTCTAAACAACAACCTATAGGAGCAATATAAGGAAGACTTTGCGGACTTTACGGAAGCTATTCTTAAGGCTTGTAACCCTACTGCCATCCATAACCTATAAACCCTTTTACGTTACTAAGGTGTATGGGTTAAAAAGGATAAATAAGTTACTGTTATACGGTCCTTATACAACACAATATAGGAGGAGGACCAAATGGAATGGACTAAAGAGAAAATCCTAGACCAGGTTAAAGCTATAAATAATCTCTCTGCTTCTCCCAAACTTAATAGCATTGCTGGCCTTATACTTAACTTACTTAACTAAATTCGTCCTATAAACCCAAGCGATTTTAGAATTAATCTTATAGGCTAAAGCACACCCAGTACCTAAGTTATGGACTATCCGCAACCTGCCTAAGTTACAGATCCGTAAGCTATATATCCATAAACCATATATCCGCAAGCTACATATCCGCAAGCCACAGATCTGTAAGTTATAGATCCGCAACGCACCTAAGTAAAGACCTACGGCAAGGAGCTAGCCAACCTAGCTAAGCTCTACACCAACGAATCCAAGTATAGCGGTGAAAACGACAACTTTAACTTCAAACTGACTATCTTTACGGACCTCTATTAAAAGGCCAATATTCCTAAATAGGAGTTTAGCCAAGCCTACTCTACTATGCTGCGCGGCCTAGCACTTAACCACTACTACACCAACCTTAAGAGTAACCCCCTTGGTGTTCCCTTTAACAAGCTATATAAAGCTACCCATAACTACTTTAAAGGACTGGAATATAAGCGTGATATCCTTACCTAATGGAATGCAACCAAGCTACGGACCATAATTAATAAGAACACTAAAAAATCGACTATAGAGTGCCTACAAATTCTTATCAAAGACCTCCGGCACCTATAGCACGGCCTTAACGCTAAGCTTTAAACAGACAACTTCCTATACAATAAACTTATTACAGCCTGCTAGGAAGTAGAGCCCTATAAGTACGCCTACTATAAGCCTACAGATACCTTAGCTGGCCTTATTAATAATCTACACTCCTCTATTATAATGTATAAAGTCTTAAACCTACCAGGCAGCACGCAAGCCTTTATTATAGATATTCAATATCTATAAACAGACTCAGACGTCTACTTTACGGACCGCTACTACTACTAGCAGCACCTATACCGACCAAGTCCTACCTATAACCCCCGCAGCAACCCCCATACAAAAACATACCCCTACAGACAAACCAGCCAGAAGTGCTTTATATACAGTAAGGAAGGATATTAGTCTATAAGGCATACCTAGGAAGAACATAATAAGTCTAGGAAAAGACTTAATAGCCATATCAGCCAGTTCATTTTGGAATATAAAGAAAAGGAAGTAGAAAAGCCCCCTAATAAGTTAATAGAAGCCCTTATAATTAACTTTAACTTAGACACTTAGGAATAAGAGACCTTAGAGACATTCCTAACCACTTTTAGACCTTTTACGGACAACTAAGCCTTTAATATCACGACTATATTAGCCAACTGTTCCTTTATACACTCAGTTGCGCCCAAAAACCATTCCGTAAGCACCCCCATTATAGACGTTATAGATTATAAGTAGGACCCATTTGCATATATTACCACAGAACGCTATACCCCCAAGGAATTTTACGGTGTTATAATTAACACAGGCGCCTCTAAGAAGTCTACTGCAGGTTACAGACAATACCTTACATATAGGACCACCGCAAATAATAATACGGATATTAACACTATATAAACTGGGGCCGTAAACATCTAATTCGGCATTGGCTCAACTGCATCAATTAGATCAGTTGCAGTTAAGACCCTAATTAGCCTAGTTAACTTCCACATAGTAAAAGCAGACACCCCTTTCTTACTTTATTTTACAGACATAGACAGGTTACAGGTTTACTATAACAATATTATAGACACCTTGATTGGCCCTGCAACTGCCCCAGAAAGCAAGCATATTACCCTACCAATTACATAACGATTTGGACACCCATTCCTTATATAGGGAGAGACTTTATGGACCTACATTTAGGAATCTTTTAACTATAACCCATACTACCTTACCAGTACGGAGATCCACTATTTGCATTGTCGTTTTGGCCACCCATTAGCCGAAAAGCTATATAGAGTCCTTAAACGCTTTAGACACGATAACGTTGACAGGAAGGCAGTTAATTACCTAACTAAATACTGCTCCTACTGCCAGAAATACAGACGTTCCCTAGGCCAATTTAAGTTCACCCTTTATAAGGATCTTAACTTCAACCATTTAGTGTATATAGATATTATATACATTAACAGCAGCCCAGTATTACACATAATTAATAAGGCAACCCGCTATTAAGCTACCCATTAGTTATAAAATATATCCACAAAGCACACTTAGGATATTTTACGGACCTGCTGGATTAACACATACATTAGACCTCCTAAGTATATCACCCACAATGCTAGTAGGAACTTCATCAGCAAGGAATTCCAGCAGTATGCTACGGCCATGGCTATATCAACAAAAGCCGTTCTAGTTAAGGCGCATTAGTCTATTAGGCTTATTAAGTGAGCTTACCCAGCCCTATAGAGAGCTTACCAGATTATTATAGATGAGTGCAAGGACATTTAAAAGGAACTGGCTCTATAGATGGCCGTAAAAGCCATTAACGACACTACTGGCCCGGATAGACTAGTACCTACCCTCTTAGTCTACAGAGCCTACCTAAGGATAAGTAACCTAAATCCTCCTGCCCCATCTATTACGGAATAAGCAGCTGCAATACGGAAGGTAATAGCTGAGATAGTCAAGCTACAGGCTAAATAAGCTGTTAATAACGCCCTACACTACCGCAACGGACCCAACACAACCCTAGTATATAACCTCCCACTTAACTCTAAAGTCCTTATATAGCATAAAAGCGGCAAGTAAACTGGACCCTACTGTTTACTAGCTGTAGAAAACAAGACATGCTGTGTATAACTTCCCAGTAGCCTAACTAGCTTTAGGAGCATATCTATAAAACCCTACTTTTGGCCTAAAGACACCCATAACGTCAAGCCAGACAAACTAGAAGCAACTGCTAAGCTAGATAAACTGGAGGTAACCACTAAACTAGATAAACCAGAAGCAACCGCCAAACTAGACAAGCTAGAAGCACCCTTACCTACCCTAGAAGTCCTCCAGAAACCCACTAAACCCACTATACCTACCATAAAGCGCAGTTGAGGACGCCCCCAAAAGCACCCTATAACTAAGAATACCATAATAAAAACTTACCTAACCTCCATAGGAATATCCGCAAGGCAATCTCCGCCTGCGGATATATCAGTTCTAGTACAGGAAACCCCCTTTACAGACTTACAACATAAAGAGATTAACGGACTACTTAAAAAGGGCGTCTTTGCAGTTATAACAGAGAAAGACATTCTATAAGGCGTCCGTATATTTAACTTATGCTTTATTAACGAAATTAAGCACCTAGGTACTAACAAAGCTTTTAAAAAATCAAGGCTTATTATACAAGCCTACAACAACTAAGGGAAGGGCTTAGTCCTTACACAATCGCCTACAATTTAACAAGTTAGCCAACAGATTATACTTGCACTTACGCCCGGACTATAGCAAAGCAAACCCATAGCTCTTTACCTACGGGACATCTTACAAGCCTATATACAGTCTAATACCTACCTAAGTAGGGACATCTTCATACAGCCACCCCCTAAGCTTAACCTACAACTAGGAACAATCCTATAGGTCATAAAACCTCTATACGGAGTACTAGAAGCTGGAAACCATTGGTTTAAGACATACCACCAGCACCACATTAGTAAACTTAAAATGGAACAGTCAACCTACAACCCCTGCCTTCTATACAGCCTATTAAACGGCCTTGGTATTGTTGGACTCTAAATAGACAATACCCTATTCCTAGCAGACCAGACCTTTACGGACGCTAAAGAAACTAAACTACAAAAGGCCAAGTTCTTAGCAAAGCCGTAAGAGCAGCTAACTGAGCAGAATCCAATTAAGTTTAATGGAGGCCTAATTACACAAAAGGGCAACCTAATTAAGCTAACTTAGAAACGCCAAGCCCAAAACCTAAAGCCTGTTACAGCAAAGCCTACAGACCTTACCAGTTCCCACGGAGAGACCTATAAAACCATAAATACAAAGGACCAATACGCTGCACAGCGTGCAAGAGGCGCCTATATAGCCACAGTCTGCCAACCCAAATCTGCCTATAACTTATCCTTTACAGCCCAGGCAGTAGATCCACAAAAAAAAAATATCAAGCAGCTTAATAAGCGTATTTAATGGCAAATTAACAACGCAACAAGAGGACTTACTTTTGTACCACTAAACCTAAATTCCCTTAGTATAATGGCATTTATAGATGCCTCCTTTGCTAATAACAAAGACCTATTATCACAAATCGGCTTTGTAATTGTACTTATAGACCGCAATTAGGACGCAAATATACTGCACTGGTCTTTAATTAAGTGCAAATAAGTAACCTGTAGTGTACTAGCTTCTAAGCTATATGCACTAGCCCATAGCTTTAATATAGCAGCCGCAATCAAATCAATGGTCCAGAAGATTCTACAACTAGAGCAGTTACCCCTAGTTCTATACACCAATTTAAAGTCCCTCTACAACTGCCTAGTTAAACTAGGTACAACACAAGAGAAGAGGCTTATGGTCGACCTTATATGCTTATATCAGGCCTACAAACGGCGCGAGATTATAGAGGTTAAATGGATTAGCAGCGGAGATAACCTAGTAGACGCTATAACTAAGGCAAAGCCATATCAAGCTCTTAAAACCCTAATTAACACAAATAAGCTTAACCTAGAAGTTATAGAATGGGTAGAATAGGACTAACGGAGCACCTATGGTACGTCTACGGCCCGTTAGAAGGCCGTACGGCTCGTTATACGGTACAGGTAGAAAACGGTGGAAAGCTACAGTAGAACTTGGTGGACTTACGTAACCCGCCAAATTTTATAGGGTAGTCAAATTAACTAATTACAATTTTCCATCCCTAGGATGGAAAATCACCATTAGCTCACTTAGCACTAGCGCCTTGGCGGCCCTCACAATCTAACTTATGGCTCGTCTACTACCCGTCAAAAGGCCGTACGGTTTATTCTACGGACCGTAAGCAGAACTTACGGCCAGCTTGGGGCACCATTTAGAAGGCAGCTTAGATGGCACCTCAGGGGAGATTTCCTATGTATTTTCTTTTGTGTTTTATAGTTCTATTAAAGCAATTACGGAGGCTGTATACAAGTGGTTTCATTTTTCAAGTACCGCCAGTGTATAATTATAGCACCTATTGTACTAACCGCGTGCCTACGCGTTCGGTACGCCAGGTACACGTCTACGCGTTCAGTGCACCAACCACTCGCTTACGCGTCTGGTGCACTTATGAAGCACTGACTAATTAGGGGGAGGACGCATCAGTATATAGACCACGTAGTCTGCTTCATACAATCGACAGTCACCACCATCCCAAAGAGCATACAATACTATACGTATTTTGTGCCCCGGGATACGACTCACTCGTGCTATTAAGTTAGTACGAACACTTATAGAAACAGCTAAATTAGTATAAAAACAAATAAAGAGGTACTATAATGCTAAAAGATCTAAGGGACCAGATCTTAAGGAGGGAGATAAAGTATAGCTACTACATAAAAATTTCAAGAGTTGACGACTAAGTAAAAAGTTGGACTATGTTAGACTAGGACCTTTTAAAATTGCGTAAAGAATTTTATTAGTTATATATAAGTTAAACCTACTAGCTAAAATAAGGATCTACCCTATATAGTATATTACAATGCTAGAACTAGCATATGGAGATATTAAGCCACTAGTTTATAAGGCAGATATATATAGAGGACAAAAGAAAGACAAATAGCAAGTTTTAAAGATTATTAGTTATAAGGACGTAAATGACAAAACATAGTATAAAGTAAGGTGGATAGGCTATAGTAAGACTACCTAGGAACCACTAAGCAACCTAGAGAACGCTATAGGAAAGGTATAGGAGTATTAGAAGAAAGTAGGTTAGGCAATATTAATAAAAAAGGATCGCTAAAAAATAAGTCACCTAAGGGGGACCTAAGAGGAGCAATTACCGAGCTACTTAGAGTTATTTTCCTTGTAGGAGGAGAGCTAGTTCTTTTATTACTAAGTTTCTGTAAACCTTGTTAAATAAGTTTCCACTCCTTAGAATAAACCTTTTTACGCACCTTCTTAAGACGAAGAAGACGGGCGGAAGCCAATAGACGGGCTTTAAGGGTACGCTATTAAGCAGCTATAGCCTCCTACTCCGCTTTCTGCAAATAGTAAAGTTTATCTAGAGCGCTTAAGAGCTTACCATTAAGCTTTATAGCGGTAGATTAAATACAAGACCCTATAATAAGTTACTTAGGGAACTTAAAAACTGTTAAGAGTTATAGGACGCGTATATTTAGCATTAGAAATAGAATAAACGTTATAAAGTAATTAAACGTTTAACTTAGTACACTCTAAGCAAGAAGAGGGTTATTAAGATAAAGAACTCGCTAGCGCAATATACACTAACCCCTCTTTTAAACAACGAGAATATAGAGAAGGCATAATCTTACCAAGCGATAGTATGGCAGCAATGGTGCAAGCATATTGTTAGGATAATAAAGAAGAAGATGCTTTAGGTATAATAAGTAAGGATATTAACCAGATTAATTAAGCAGACATTACACCTCTAATAAACAACTTGGAGATATTAGGAATCTTTAAGAACAAAGATAAAGAGGAGGGAGATGGTGTTACGGATAGCTTAAGTACGATGTTATAACTACTTGGGGAAGAGTTGGAGGAAGCTAGTTGGTTAATATAGGTACGGTCTAGGATAGAGCCGGTAAAGCTATATAACGAGGAATAGTAACCGAGGTTATATAACATGCTCTATAAGGTCTATAAGGTCTATAAGGTCTGTTATATACCTTACGTACCTTACATACCTTATATATAAGAGAGGATTTCTTAGGCGTATAGTTGTGTATTTAAAGGACCTTAGTCCCTACCGTAGATAGTTCTCTCCTTATAGTAAATCTTAGAATATAATTAGAGTTAATCTGTTAGGCAACTACTCCACCAGTTATTATTATATTGTTAATTTATTCTTACCTATATACCCAGCCTAATAATAGAACCCACCGTAGTTCCTACTATAAGGTTCCGTTATACCTACTGTATATAAGATTGCCTTTCCTATAATGCTAAAGGGATTAGCCTAGGACTAGTACTATAACTACTAGCTACCTAAAAGATCTTTTAAAGAAATTTATAACTACTTATAGAACTTCTTTAAGGGTTCTAGATACTACTGTAGAAACCTAGATAAATAGAATACTATAACACTACTTTCTGTTATTTAGGAGAATATAGATAAGATAACTCTGTAGTGCCTTTAAATACTGCTTATAAAGCTCTATAACTTATAATATGGACTTATGCCCGCCCTATAGATTACAGACTTTCTATATAATAAACTAGTTATAGCTTACCAGGGCGTACTAGCGTATAGGATTACAATCTTAGATCCTCCCTTAGATTTTAGCTACCTTATTAATAAGCTATAGTTATTTATTATTGCCTATTAGAAGGAGCAAGAGCAGACTTATATATATGCTATAGACTACTAGGAAGAACCGTGTGTGTACTTTATAGACCATTAATATAACTACTAGGACCGCAATAGCTCTAACTATAAGGATCCGTATAAAAACTGATCTTTATAACTAAACTGAAAAAAGTGCTGCTTTATATATAGTAAAAGCGGCTATTAGTTATAGAAGTATATGGATAAAGAATAGGATAAGTCTAAAGCTAGGTTTATAGGGTAATATAATAGATAATTAGGTAAGCGCTTTTAAGAATATTTTAAACAATATCTTGTTAAGTGTAAGGGAAAAGGCCTAGAGCTAGAAGAGTTAAAGGACCTAGATAAAGCCTTTATAGCTTTAGTTATTAGTTACAAAGCTAAAACTAAGTAGGATAACATAAATAGCTCTTTTTACTTTATATCTTTTAGCACTCTTTTGTATAATAAATGTAACGGAACCTTGTAGTAGGAACTACGGTGGGTTCTATTATTAGGCTAGGTATATAGGTAAGAACAAAACAATAATATAATAATAACTAGTGGAGTGGTTGCCTAATAGATTAACTCCAATTATATTCTAAGATTTACTATAAGGAGAGAATATCTATAGTAGGGACTAAGGTCCTTTAAATACACAACCATACTCCTAAGAAATCCTCTCTTATATGTAAGGTATATGTTGTCTATATTAAATATAACATCCCTTCCATTTAATATAGTTAATACGTTTAACACTACGTGACTTTAGTTACTATTTTTTATTATATAGTTCCACTAAATCTATTCTAGACTATACCTATATTAACTAACTAGCTTCCTACGACTCCTTTCTAAGTAGTTATAATATTATACTTAAAGCGTCTGTAACACTATCTCCCTCCTCTTTATCTTTGTCCTTAAAGATTCCTAATATCTCTAAGTTGTCTACTAGAGGTGTAATGTCTATTTAATTAGTCTAGTTAATATCTTTGCTTATTATACCTAAAGCTTCTTCTTCTCTTTCCTAGGTTAAGCGTCGCCTTTATACGGTTTCCTCCATACTATTACTAGGTAAAGTGATGGCGATTCCTTACTTAAGGTATATAAAAGAGGGGTTAGTCTATATTATATTAGCAAGTCCTTTGTCTTAATAACCCTCCTCTTACTCTAAGTGCACTGTAACGGAACCTTGTAGCTTAGACTATAGTGGGTTCTATTATTGGGCTAGGTATATAGGTAAGAACAAAAACAACAACGTAATAATAACTAGTGGAGTAGTTGCCTAACAGATTAACTCTAATTATATTCTGAGATTTACTATAAGGAGAGAACTATCTATAGTAGGGATTGAGGTCCTTTAAATATATAACCATACTCTTAAGAAATCCTCTCTTGTACGTAAGGTATATATTATCTATATTAAACATAACGTCCCTTCTGTTTAATATAGTTAATATATTTAACGCTATATAACCTTAGTTACTATTCCTTATTATATAGTTCCACCAGATCTATCCTAGACTATACCTATATTAACTAACTAGCTTCTGCCGACTCTTCTCTAAGTAGTTATAATATTATACTTAAAGTGTCCGTAACACTATCTCCCTTCTTTTTATCTTTGTCCTTAAAGATTCCTAACATCTCTAAGTTATCTACTAGAGGTGTAATGTCCGTTTAATTAGTCTAGTTAATATCTTTACTTATTATACCTAAAGCTTCTTCTTCTCTTTTCTGGGTTAAGTGTCGCCTTTATATAGTTTCCTCTATACTGTTACTAGGTGAAGTGATGGCAATTCCTTACTTAAGGTGTGCAAAAGAGGGGTTAGTTTATATTATGCTAGCAAGTCCTTTGTCTTAATAACCCTCCTCTTGCTCTAAGTATACTAAAGTAAATGTTTAATTGTCCTATAATGTTCGCTCTATCTCTAACACTAAGTATACGCGTCCTATAACTCTTAATAGTCTTTAAGTTCCCTAAGTAACTTGTTATAGGGTTTTATATTTAATCTACTGCTATAAAGCTTAACAGTAAGCTGGCCTCCGCGCTACTTAAGGTTTAATATGCCTTAGAAGAGTCCGTATACGTCCTTAAAGCTTAATGTTTAGCTTATACTTATCTTTAATATCTTAAACGTGTCTATAAGAAGGTCCGTTTTAAGGAGTGAAAACTGGTTTAATAGGGTCTGTCTAAGCTAGGTAACAAAAGAATTGGCTCTCCTCCTATAAGGGAAACAACTCTAAGTAGCTTAGCAATTGCTCCTCTTAGGTCCCCCTTAGGTGACTTATTTTTTAATAATTCTTTTTTATTAATATTACCTAACCTACTTTCTTCTAATACTCCTATACCTTTCCTATAGCGTTTCTTAGGTTACTTAGTGGTTTTTAGGTAGTCTTACTATAGCCTATCTACTTTACTTTATACTATATTTTGTTATCTATATCCTTATAACTAATAATCTTTAAAACTTACTATTTGTCTTCTTCTTGTCCTTTATATATGTCTGCCTTATAGACTAGTGGCTTAACATTCCCGTATACTGGCTCTAGTATTGCAATATATTGTATAGGGTAGATTTTTATTTTAGCTAGTAGGTTTAACTTATACATAACCAATAAAATTTCTTATTTGATTTTGAAAGGTCCTAGCCTAATATAGTCCAATTTCTTGCTTAGTTGTTAATTCTTGAAATTTTTGTATAGTAGCTATACTTTATCCCCCTCCTTAAGATCTGGTCCCTTAGATCTCTTAGTATTATAGTACCTTTTTATTTATTCTTATACTAGTTTAGCTGTTTCTTTAAGGTCTATATAAAGATTTATTAACGTCTCTATTCTTTATTTAGCTATGCTACTTGTCTTTTTTACTTATTATGGCAATAATAATGTTCTTAGCTTATATCTGTAATTTGCCTTAAATAGTAATATCCCTATTCCTTCTTATAGTGTTATATTATATGCAAACTATATAACTGGTAATAATAATACCTAATTATTCTGTGCGTAATTAATATAATGCCTTAGATACTACTCTAGTGTCTAGTTTAGTTTTTCCGTTTGTCCGTCCATCTATGGATAATATACTATAGATATTACTGCGCGAACTCCTTGTTCTGCTAGAAACACTTTCTAAAATACTACTATAAATCTTAAATCTCTATCTGATATAATTTTATTTAGTACTCTATATCTTGCGAATACTTCTTTTATATAGATTCTAGCGACATCTTCTACTAATATCTCTTTAGTGTATACTATAAAGTATCCCCACTTTATTAGCTTATCTATTATTACTAAGATCGCGTTATAATCTTGTCCTATAATAGGATCTCTTAACTTTAGTAACTTAATAATAAAGTTCTATAATATAACCTCCTATGGTCTTCCTGGTGTCTTAATAGGTTATAGCCCTCTATATA
>Ga0307507_10003025_pt1 | contig 33626 bp, 7 predicted proteins | sample 7_EM_MG_FD_207223 | JGI IMG/M metagenome (GOLD analysis project Ga0307507, IMG submission 207223) | Populus trichocarpa ectomycorrhiza microbial communities from riparian zone in the Pacific Northwest, United States - 7_EM | ecosystem: Host-associated > Plants > Roots > Unclassified | place...
TAAAAGCTATCTTTAAAGAATTCCTCTTACTTAAGAGGATGCACACCTATACTATTATAAGGGGGAGAGTACTAGAAGGAAGGTTATTACTCCTAAGCAAGCTAGTTCTAAAGCACAAGTATAATGCCAAGGGAGAAGTAATTCGCAAGAAGGCAAGACTATGCATTTAGGGAGACAAGCAGACCCCCAACATTAATTATTTTAAAACATTTGCGTCTGTTATATAATACGACACCTTCAGGTTCCTAATGGCAAAGGTGGCAGCTAAGGACCTTAAGCTCAACCATATTGACGTCAAAACTGCATTCTTAAACCCGCCGTTGCAAGAATAGATTTATATACAGATTCCTAACCTATTAAGAGACTTTGAACCTAAGCTTAAGGGCGTAAAAGACGTCTACTTAAAGCTAAATAAGTCACTTTATGGCCTAAAGCAGGCACCAAGAGAATGGTTTCAGATGGTTAAGAAGTTCTTTAAGAGCATAGGTTTAAAAGCAGCTAATGCTAACCCTAATCTCTTTATAGGAAATAAAGTATATATCTTGCTATTTATTAACGATATACTAATTATAGGAAAGCGCCGATACCTTAATATTATAAAGACAAGAATTTTAAGAGAATGGAGATGCAAAGACCTAGGTCCTGCAGAAGTATTTATAGGCTTCTAAATTAAGCAAGATCGTATGAACCGAACCCTCAAGCTACATCAGACGATATACACTAAGAAGCTACTTAAACGGCTAAAAATAGACAACTATAATCCGGCCAAGCTACCAATACCAGCAGGTACTGTCCTAAAGCCCAATATTAAAAGCCTTCTTAAGTACGACAATGCGACAGTATACCAGCAGATTATTAGCTCTACGATCTACCTCTTAAACTATACACGTCCTAATACCAGCTATGCTGTCGGTCAGCTAGCTAGGTTTATAGCAGCACTAGGAGAATCGCACTACCGCTTAAGTAAGCAGCTACTACAATATCTAAACAGCACTCTCGAAACCGGAATCACCTACTTAAATTAAGCAGTTTACCTTCCTCTATGCAAGCTTACGTTGACTGACCTACCTATAGTGTTCCCAATAATCCTATCGAATTGCCGATTCCATCGCGATTGCCATGGCAACATAATCGGATTTAATCGATCGGGTCTAATTCCATCGCGATTGTCAATTGCAATCTCCGATTGCCACGCTGACAGGGGTAAAGAACAGGGGTGGCGGAGCCGCATCTCTATGTTAGGACTTAGCTCTATTTATAACAGCTTAAACAAATGCCTCCAAGACGAAGCTTAAATGATGCTATATACACAAAGATACTAAACTGAGGAGAAGAAGAAGAAGAAAGATTATTAGGGGTTATTTAGGCCGATATGTCGCAAGGGCCGCTAAGGCGCTAGTGGTAAGCGAGCCAATAGCGATTTTCTATGCCGGGTATGGAAAATCGTCATTGGTTTAGCTAGGGGCGGTAAGCGTAACTGACATCTTTGCGGTGGAAATTGGTAGAGTTTTGTGGGCTTGGTAGAGGTTGTGGATATTGCGGATATTACAGATATATTATAGATATATTACAGATATATTGCAGACATATTGCAGACATATTGCCGTAGATTGCCGCAGATTACGGTAAATTACAGTAGAAAACGGCAGATTATAATAAAAGGTGTTATAGGGTATGTCCCATAACACTAAGGGTTGATTTATGGTACTATAGTTAACATAATTATTTCTGGTTAAAGCGGTTCGCTGTATACTAGTATTAAAGACACTTAGAAGCCTTAATAATATCTTCTTTTATCCTCGCACGGCGATTGGAGAGTAAGAGCTTTATAGAGCTAAAAAGGCGCTTACATTCTGAGCTTATAGCTGGTATAGCTATTATGTCAAACGCCATGCGCGCTAATGAGGGCCACTGGCTTTTATAAGCCTTCTACTACCTATAAATATTAATTAGCTCCCTAGGCTTTATGATAACCAATTTAATCTTTATATATTGCTTAAATTTATCCTCCTCTTCGCCCTGTTGATTATCGTTGTAATTAGGAGGGTATAGAAATTAGTTAAAGTTACTTAGGTCTTATTATTTTGCGGAAGGAAGGATATAAAGGCTTATAGAAGGTTTAGTAATATCTTTATAAGCTATTAACTATAGCGTTTTAACTGCTTCTTTAGCTTGTGCAATCTAATCCGGCCTCCCCTTCTAGTGGCGCTTAAGAAATTGCGATTTGTGTTCTAGGTAAAGAAGTATTAAAGCAGTATAGATAGGGCTTTTATCCAATTTCCTATAATAGCTCTCCAGCTTGCTCCACCCATGCTTAATACTTTGGAGGATATGTCTATAGTTAGCAAGTGTAATATCTATCTGCTTAAAAATCTGTGGAGCATTCTTAGCTGTTAACTGCTTCCAGCTTATAAGCTCTGCTCTATACTCCATAGCCCTCCTTTCCAATGTCCCTAAGAGGTATTCTATGGTTGGTAAAGCCTTCTATAAAGCTCTATATGATCCTGTTTAAGCCTGGCCTTTAGTACGCTTTGTAAGTATATAAAAAGGTTAAAGGATTTCTTTTATTCGGATAATAGTATCCTAATTACCGTTAGAAAGTTTATCTAGCTTAGAAAGAGAGCTCTTATTCTTCTTAACATGACGTTTAGTAAAAAGATTAATGGTGTCTTTAAGATTAAGAGCTCGTCTGATTATTAAAAACCAGGAATTCTAGCGTATATTGTTATCCTGTATTGGGATAAGAGGATCTTTTGTCTTAAGATCTTTATTTAAATGTCCCTTAGTTTCTATTATTGGCTCTAGCTCTTTTACTCCTTTACGCGCCTTTGCTAGGAAATCCTCCCGTTGCTATAGTGTAAGGCGGATATAATTAATAACATTATAAAGCTTGCCTAATGCGCCTTTACTCCTCTAGTGCCGTAATGCTGCCTTCTTATCTCTAAGTATAGCCGCAGTAGTAATATCTTTCTTAAAGACTTCAGGATTTTTACTAAAAAGCATTGCTTTTACTAAGAGGTTTAAAACATGGCTAAGACAGCGAAGGCGACGGTGTTCTTTTGTGTCTTTAATATTAAGTCGTTTAATTATAGCGCTAATATAAGTATTATTTGATCCGGCGTTATCAAGGACAAAATAGCCTATTTTATTAATGATTTTGTAGGTCTTAACGACAGCAATAATAGCTTCCGTAATATTCTCTCCAGAATAAGGGCCTTTAAGACGATGTAATCCAAGCAATGTAGTCTCTACTTTGTATTTAGAGCTTATATAATGGCCAAAGACTCTAATAAATGCAAGATAATTAGGTGAGGTCCAAAGGTTATAAAATAAGTGGATAAGGCTTTTGCTTTCTTAAAGCTGCTTTATAATATCAGATTGTTGCTACTGAAAATCCTCCATAATCTATGCTTGTACAGTATTACTGCTTTTAGGGATCCACTTTGCGAGCTTCGTATTGAAGATAGCGAGAAAGGCTTAAAACTAGTTATTCTCAACCTATAAAAATGTGATATGCATTATAACAATCTACTAGATAAGCCGCTGCTTTAGAGTCTTAAAAGTAAAACGTGTGACCTATTTAATCTGTATATTATCATCTAGAGGCTCTAATAGTGTTTTATCGCTAGCGTCGGCGGTATAGAGGGCAGGGAGGATGGTAAACTTATTAGTTTAAGAGCTTATTTTTGTGATAGAATGATCTGCTTTAAGATGGCTTTTTAGATGGAATGTAGAAGTTGTCTTATAGGCCTTAAACCGCTTATTATTCTAGTATTTTGAGCATAGCCAGAACTACTGCGCATTATCCTCACAGTATATTTCTTTACCGTAATTCCAAAACCAGCCTTTCTTCTTTCCTTTTATAGCTGGTATTTGTTTACCGCGTAAGTAAGTCTTTCTACCTTCTTAAAGAGTAAAATTATTATTATTTGAAGGATTTGAAGGATCTGAAGGTGAAAATTCAATAGGGGTACTAATGGAGCAATTTTGGAGCTAACGCGATAGTGAGGTTAAAGCGGAGGTAGATTTGGTTTCTTTAGTCTCAGAAGCCATTAGCAGTTAATATCTTAAAAAATAAGCACTTTTACACTGGAATTTTGATAGATAAGTGCTTGCTTTAGAAGATTTTTTGGATGTGCGTAGTGTCCTGCAATCGCGATTGTTAATTACGATTTAATCGAGCCAATTAGGATTGCGGTCTAGGCAATCCGATTGCAATCCAATTGGCTCGGATTACGGATTATGGATAGTCCGATTGACTAAGTCCGATTCGATTATTGGGAACACTGCCTACCTACTGGCTATAGCATCTTTACTGACGCCACGTGGGGAACAGAACACGATCGGATATCATTCCAAGGCATAGCAGTCATACGCTATAGGGGAGCAGTGATCTGGATGGCTTAAAGGTAGAAGTTGACGGCATTGAGCTTAATGGAAGCAGAGATCATAGCAGCATCAGAAGGAGCAAGGTTAGTAGTATGGCTTAAGAAGCTAACAAGAGATCTAGAAGAGAGAGATAATAACAACCCTTTTATCCCTACGCTCTACTGTGACAATAAGGGTACGGTTAACCTTTTATACGACACGAAATACTACTAGAAAGCCAAGCATATCAAGACTCAATACCTCTTTGTACAAAACAACATGGTTCAGCGAGGTTAACTTAAAGTGGTACATATACCAGGCAAAGATCAGCCGGGAGATATGCTCATGAAACAGCTACCAATTAACCAATTTACGAAGCACTGTGCAACGCTAGAAATCGGTAACTGACGGAGACAGTAACGGATGGAGACGGAGCAAGTTACGGAGGTTTTTTGCCTACTATAGGTTTTCCCTCTGTACGTAGGCCAAATGGCACTTGCAAGGTATTTGGGAATAGCTTTATAATTGCCTATTTGGGACAGACGAGGAGAGCGTCGTCAGTATGGGGGAGTGTCAGAATTAAGCAAGAGATGCTGACTAAGCTCTGGACACGTCGCGAGAGCGAGCTCTACATGTCAATCTAGATAGACATTAACCGTATCTACTGCATCACGAATCAATTAATATTTATCGTCTGCGTTATCTCTATCATTAAATAGACCCTCAAGACTGCTCCGCTGTGACCTTATGACCTTATAATTCCAATAAACGGTTGTCTGGTTCTGGTAACAGTCGTCTGGTTCTAGCAATAGTTATCTAGTTCTAGCAACGGTCCTCTGCTGGCTGCCGTTCTAGTGCCTCCCTAGGTAGGGAGGATGTAAGGAAGAAAAGAAGGGTAAAAAATAAGGCGGCTACATAGGCAGAGACACGTGTAGACGCTATTGGGAATATAGCGGGGACCTGATGCAGAGCTTCGTGTAGAGCCTCCGTACGCAGAGCTTCGCGCAGAGCCTTGTGCAGAGCTTCGTGCAGAGCCTCTGTACGCAGAGCTTCATATAGAGCTTCGTGCAGAGCCTCTGTACGCAGAGCTTCGTGTAGAGCTTCGTGCAGAGCCTCTGTACGCAGAGCTTCGTGTAGAGCTTCGTGCAGAGCCTCCGTACGCAGAGCCTCGCGCAGAGCCTCGTGCAGAGCCTCTGTACGTAGAGCTTCGTGCAGAGCTTCGTGCAGAGCTTCGTGCAGAGCTTCGTGCAGAGCGTCGTGCAGAGCCTCTATGCGCAGAGCTTCGTGCAGAGCCTCTATACGCAGAGCTTCGTGTAGAGCTTCGTGTAGAGCTTCGTGTAGAGCTTTATATAGAGCTTCGTGTAGAGCTTTATATAGAGCTTTGTGTAGAGCCTTATATAGAGCCTTATATAGAGCCTCTAAGTAATAAAACTATATAAGATTGTATAAGATTATATTAGATAATATATAATAGTTAAATATATAGCATATAACTTTACCTTAATTGCATGTTAAGAAATATATAGTTACCTTTTAAAGTTGCTAAGTAGGTTAATTGCGTGTTAAGAAATATATAGTTAGCTTTTAAAGTTGTTAAGTTAGTTAATTATATATTAAGTTAGTTAAATTGCGTGTTAAGTTAGTCAATTGCATATTAAGTTAGTTGAATTGCGTGTTAAGTTGGTCAATTGCGTGTTAAGTTAGTTGAATTGCGTATTAAGTTGGTCAATTATATATTAAGTTAGTCAAATTATATGTCAAGTTGGTCAATTACGTGTCAAGTTAGTTAATTGCGTGTCGAGTTGGTCAAATTGCATATCAATTACGCGAAACGCGAAAATCAAAGTCTACTTAAATCTTATCCTGCGAATATTTTCCCAATGCAGAGGAAAATTAACCAAATTTTAAACTTTTATATACCTATACTAACCACCTACTAGCTTATTTAAAATAACCAGATGTATTAGAACTTATTATTTTTAGCTATATTATACTTTCTAAACTATAAAGAACATATTATAAAGTTTTACAGTAACTACTACCTAGCAGTAAGTGCAAAGCAGCTTTCTAAGGAAGATCTACTATAAAAGCACTATTGGAAATAACTTAAATACCTATATAATTACCTAGAAATGTTCTATAAGGCTACTATTATAGTAGAAGGTAAGTATACTAATCTTACTAACCATTTCTAAACCCTAGATTGGCTTTTGCTTAAGCTTAAAAGTATAAAGTATAAGTTTATTAAGCTCTTAAAGCAATTAAAGAAGAAGGCTAAAGTATAAAGTTATTACTACTTAGCCATCTATATAGAGGCTACCTAGCAGAAATACAAGAAGTATTATATTAAGGCTAATAATATAGCAGCTTACTATGCAGTAATCATTCTTAACACAACTCTTAAGATATAGTGGGTTTATAACTAATAGGGGCAGTATAAAGAGAAGGTAGCTTAGATTTTAAAAGCAGAGAAGGTTATAAGAGAGCTCTAGCTTAAATATAAAGGTAAAAGCTTTTGCCCAGTATTACCCTTATCTATACTAACAGCTCCACAACCACTAGCTATAAGAGAGAAGATATATACCTCCGCCTAAGCTTATAAACGCCTTAAGACAACTTATTAAGAATGCAACAACCTATTACTAATTAATTGCTTTAAGAAATATCTTGCTACTAACCGCGTACTTCTTGCCAAGAATTAACACTTTAATATCTTATAATACTAGTAGGATTACTATAAGAGCCAGCTAGATCTTACTTAATTTGCGCTTAATATATTAGCTATACCTCCTGTAAGTAATAAATATAAGCAACTCTTTAGCAGCTATAAGATCCTTTTTAGTAACCAGTGTTCCTAATTATAAATAAGTATAATTAAGGCAAATAAGGTTCTTTAGCATTTATATAGACCACTACTAAAAGGTATATTTAATAATAAGGAAGTAGATAAGTTGGTAGAAGAGCCTTATAAAAGGGTGCCACTTAAGGAAGCAGCAGAGGCCTAACTTACTTCTACTGTTACCGCAGAGGCAGCTGCTTAGGTAGAGGACGACGTAACTAATAAGGAGGAAGATGAGCTAGATAAGTAATATACGGCTATTAAGATTGACTATAAGAATAAGGTTATTGGTAAGGTATAATATAGGTAGCTTTTAGTAAGTTATTCTATATCTACCCTTCCTTTTATAATACTATACTAACGCTAAGCCTTTCTATATTTAGTATATAAATGCACTAGAGCTCTATGGAGCTCCTAGAGTTAAATAATTTACTAGCTAGATAGAGTGGATTTAAGCTTAGATCCACTCCACTCCAGTTTAAAAAGATTACTGGCCCTATAGGAGAGCTAACTAACAACCCCAAAGTAGGGAAGATATATTAGAGAAACAGGTAGAAAAAGCAGAAGAAGAATGGTGCTATATTAGGGCCTAGGCCTACATAGAAGAGGAAGGGAGACGCGTAAGAGACTAGTAAAGATAATAGCAAGAGAAAGAAAGGAGCTAAAGTAGAGCATAAAAGAGTACTAGGAAACCATCTACTATAATATAATACTGGTTAGACCAACACTAGAGAGGTATATAGGAGTTAAAGGTATAGAGGCTATCTTAGGCAAGAGGAACCTAGGCCGTAGTATAGTTAACGCTATAGGGGGTAAATACCTAAGGGCTCTAAGAAGGCCTAATAAAGGCAGAAAATATAATGGCAATACTCCTAAGAACAGGAATAATAGGACTAAAAGATTAGCTCTACTAGGTAGGTATCCTAGTAGGTAGCCTAAGATATAAATATAGCTGGCCAAGACAGACACTAAAACATGTAATACTACTATGCCCCTTACGCACTAACTAAGAAGTAATACTCTTAGTAGCTGGCACAGAGAACTATAATACACTACTCTTAATATAAAAAGGTCTTAAGGCGGTTACCTAGTGGCTTATTAGCTAAAATATACTAAACCAGTTTTAGGTTATAAAGGAAATAGTAATAGAAGGCAAAGGGGCGAGCACTAGGCGCCCCCTAATAACTCTACAGTAGTAGAGTTAAGTTCGCAATACTAGCGCGTCCGTAGGCTCGTTACGGCAGCAGTGGTTCCTAAGGAGGTTAAAAAGTAAGGTAGTAGAGCACCATAGGTAACTCGCAGGCGCCTTACAGGTGCTATATAGGCGAGTCCCAAAAGGCGGGGAGATAGATTACAGGGTTTTCTTATATAGAGTTTTCTCCCTATATGTATATAAGGAGTAGTCCGTATGGGCCCAGTAGGGATCTAAATCAGACGTTAAGCAATAAATTATTATTATTATTATATATAGAGGCTTATGCTTTTAATAACGTGTTTTTTTTAATAAAAATAATTATAAGACCTAAAAACACCTAAGGAATAAAAATAATATATTCTAAAAGCCTAGGTTCTGTTATATAATTAATTAACTTTAGGAAATAATATAAAATACTAGTATTGAGTTATTTTAATATCCGCAACCTCCACAACGCGGATATCGTTTACGCGCTTTGCAAATATTGCGAATCACCCTCAGACCATATTTTCGATTTTGTGGAGTGGATATAAAATTATTCCAAATATGTGGTCTGAGCTTGCTGAGGTAAGGACGGTTTAACTTTGTCGCGCGAAAACCTATGACGTCAAATTACATGCTTGCATGAATTGGGCCTAGCCCAGCATCTCTAAGCTTGGGCCGTGAGTCTTTCACCGAACCCACCAAAACTGTTACCTGGGCCACTCCATAAGTGAAGCTCTCACTCCGTTGAAAATTTTCCCACTAGGACTTTCTAACCATTTAGTCTTTAAATATGCTCTCAAAATTCGGCTTCAGCTGGCTTTCCTCTCCTCCACCCCACCCATCGCCGCCTGAACCCGAACCTCCACCTGAGTCCTCTCCGCTCAATTCTTGTCTGCCCAGACAAGAACCTACGATAATGGCACTATCGGGTCCCTGCGCATACACGGACAAGTTCACCGGGGCACGATGCCACTGCCAGATGGGCCGTTGCACTTCATCGCCTACGACTCTCGCCATGGCGCGTTGCGATGCGTGCGACCACCTTATCTCAGCTCATGGCGCCTACAGTGAGAGAGTATACCTGTTAACCTATAATGCCGCTAATAGTTGTTTATAGCTGGTACCTCCACACCACAAGCAATTACGCCGCAAGCCCCGCCACCGCTGTTACTACAGTCGTCCTTGTCAAAAGTAGATGCAGCAGATGCTTTTAAGGACGGAATTAAGTACATGGCCCCAGATTCTCTTGTGGGTACGAGCGGCAAGGACTGGACATTTCAGCCGCACCCGGATCTATACGAGATACTTGGATCGAACGTTCTTGAACACTACGGCTACTACAAGAGCAACAATATTGACAAGACATACATTCCCAGCTATTTCTATCTGGGAGGCGCCGGAACTGGAAAGTCGAGACACGCCTCAGAATTCGCCTCTTCGGTCCAAGAAGCAATCACGCTCCATACTCAACATCCCCTCTACCCTGAGCTTGCGCAGAGACTGACCAAATCTTATGTGTTTCATGTCTCGCTCGAGAATGGGACATCGTTGGGGCCTGAAGAAAAAAGTAATATGTGGAATGCGATTGGTGTTAGAATGCTACACCAGCTACTTGGTGGGCGTCTTGCGTATATTAAGCGCCAATACGCCGCAGACCCTGGCGACATTTTTGAACTTGTTGCGGCGGCAGCAAACGTTAACCTATATAACGATGTCACTGGAATTTTGGTTGTTGATGGAATTCAAGGAGCCCTTTCGGGGTACGATGACGGGAAGAACAAAAATAGTCCATTTTATGAATTACTGAAGCAAATTGCTGGTTTAAGTCTAATGAAACGACATTCTTCTGAAACGAAGGGGGGAATAGCAAGGGCAGCACCCTTCATAATGACTTGCATTACTGGAACCTGCTTTGGCCCTGTAGAAGGATTTTTGGCCGACTCCCACCGCAACCGCGTATACCTACCTCTTAACCGGTTAACTGCGCCGACTTGGAAGAATGACGACTCGCCAGTCATTAACAACTCTCCCGCTAGCCGTCTTCTGGTAAATGATGTTGGCGGCCACGCGCGTGCAATAGAAATAATCGCCGACGAGCTAGCCAAGCACCAAAATGACCTCGAGCCGAATATAGCTGAATTGGCCAATGCTCTCTTTAATAGATTAATAAACCGCTATAAAGAAGCCGTCCTCGTGCTACGGGACGATATCTTCCCTATCGTACAGTGTATCCTCTCTAGACAAAAAATTTGTCTCCATAAAGAGATTCCTGGATCGAACTTGCGGTGGGAGGATGTTACCGCGTCTGGGCTCATCTGGTTTGAAAGCGACAGGGCGGATTACGATTACGATCTGCAGGGGTACCTTGTAGCCCCTTACATCTGGCTTTGGATGCTTGCTAGGATGCCGCCTACAAAGGACACCGAGCGCCTGTGCAAGTTCCTAAGAAATTGGCAATTTAACGACTACGCAGAGCTTCTTTACCTTAAAACAGGCGAAGGACCCCCCGGAAATACTACCTGGCAAAGCTTCGAGCGATTCTGCTGCTCATTTCGCATTTTGCGGTCGCTGGGATTTAAAAATGGGCAGGAGGTGGCGTTAAAGGACTTGCACTGGGGGTGCAAATTGCGAGATGACCGGAAGACGATGGTGGTGAACCGACACCTTGACCTCGCAGAAGCTGTCCACCAGTACAAAACCGATTCAGTGGCGGAAGACCATACTGCCACCGGCAAGGCGCGGTCAGCCGAAGAAGTCGAGACTCGACATAGTGGAACTTTGTATGCAGAAGACCAGTTAACCCACGTCATCCTCAACGGTACGAGCGCGCCGGCCGGCGATTTCTTCCTCAGCATCGAGATACCTAAACAGCTGGCTCTGAATAAGGAGGGTCTGAGCGAAATTGTCCGCGAAGTAGGGCAGTGTAAACTGATCCAGAAGAATGTGAACCAAACCACGTATACTGCGGAGAGGAATAAGTCTACTGGGTCAGACGATATCTTTATATTGTACACGCAAACTGGGATTTTGAAAACCTGGGACTTGCCAGACCGCTCCGGGCTCGTTGATGCGTCTTGCTGGGACTCCTACTTTGGTCCTTTCTCCGGTCGTGCTTACCTGGCATATAAGAAGGGCAACAATCAAACCTGAAACGCCATTGCGCTATGGGAGAGTGCTACAGAGAGAAAACTTGACGACTGAACAGGGGTCTAGGAGATAGCATTAGACTAGGCATGATCATCAACAACACATGGCAGACAGCGGATTTCATTCATTGTACCTATAGCGGAATACACACACTTCTTTATACATACCGCCCTCCTAGTGCTCTAACCAGTATGTCTACTTAGGCGGATCGTACATCTACCAACTGCGGATTAGCACTACTCTACACACTTCCACCGGCATACCATATCCTGCGTCATCGTGACAGCCATGAATGCTAGTGATCCGGGTCTGGACGTAAGATACAGCTAGGAGCTGCAAAGCGAAAAGCCAGTGGTAATTGTCCTCGACAACGTCTCTATCCATATAAACGATGACATTACTCGCGTACTTCAAGAGGCGGTTTACGTCGTGAGATACCTGCCGCCGTACTCCCCTGACTACAATCCGAGCGAGCTAACTTTCGCGATGTTGAAGGCCTGGATCTGTCGTAACTGCTACTACGTTCGATCACGTTTTCCTTGCGGGAGGGGGTTCGGCGAGTTATTAAAAGCGGCTGTTGTAGAGAGCAGTGTGTCCATCAACCAAGTAAACCAAAAATCTACCCCTTTGCTTGACTTGGTTGATTCACATTACTTGGTGATATTTCCTGATTTAGATTCTGATAGATCTATGGAAGAATACCGGTTCGAAGCAGGTGTTTTTGACATTCGATCGCCACTACAGTGTCTGAATTAAGGCGAGGGTACTTAAGTAGTTTAAATCTTATCTTACTAAGATATAGGAATATAGAGACATAACTATTAACTAAGAGGTTAAGTATATATTTTTTAGTTAATAAGGATTCGTAAACTAACTTATATAAATATTTAGAGATCTAAAGGTAATAATAATAGCAGAACGGAAGTTTTAGAACCTAGTATAACGCACTTTAATAATAAAGTATACAATATAGTTTTAAACACTAGCTATATAGGTTAAATAAAATAATAAGACGCTTATAGTATAGTATAAATATGGACTTAAAGTAAAAGTCTAGGATGTAATTATCCTAATAGAAGATGTGGATATCCTAAGAGAACTAATTAATTAAGTAGTTAAAATTAATAATAGGATCTATTAAAGGGAATAGGCTAAAAAGAGCTAGAATAGAGTTCTATAATTATATAAGGTATAGAATATGTAATAATAAATATAGAGTTATAAACTATAAAATAGTAGATTAGAGCTAATAGACCTAAGCAGTACTAAAGAATCTAAAAAATAAAATAAGAAACTATAGAAACCTAAAGGTTAAGGATTAAGTAATTATAGAACTAAGGAGCAGAGGCTAAACTAGGGATTTTAATAATAGAAAATATTTAGGCGGACTCTATAATAAAAAAATAGTTTAGAAAAGGAGCTTATATAAATTATAGGAGACAAGGTTATTTTACTAAAGACTATAAAGGTAGTTAAAGTAACTATATAGTAAAAGGTATAAGGTTGTTAGAGTATAATAATATAAATATAAGTATATTGCGCGGAACTAAGAAGTGTTTAATTAAGTACTTTATGTTTTATTATAATAACACATACTAAATTTATAAGGATGCTAAGTATAGCGTAAGCTATTAGCTATAAGAGCTAGAGTTATAAAAACTTAAAAGGACTAAAAAGTTAAATAAAGAGTAGGATTAACTCTATAAGCTAGATTAAAATATTATAATAATATATGGATAAAGATTAGTAGAATTAATAATAGAGTTAAAGTACTTATTAATTAATAGTAATAAGGAAGAAAAAGTGGTTAACTAGGAATATATAAACCTTAAGTACGTAATAGAAGTAGAGACTAAAACTATTATAGAACGCGATTTAGTAATGGGTATTATAATACTATTAGATACGGTATCTATTACTTTATAAAATAGAAGGAGTAATATCTAAAGAAGATTAAGTAAGTAAATAACTACTAGTACTAGCCTACCACTTAATAAAGGTAAAAGGCTATAGGCTTAAAATTCTTAGAATAAGATAAGAGATACTTAAAATTCTTAAAATAAGATAAGATATACCTAAGAACTTATAATAGATAAAAACTAATAGGGAAGGGTAGTAGCTTAGTTTAAAAATAAATAAGTATAGAATAATAATTTCCAGGGAGATAGAATTTTTTAAAAAAAAAATAAAGTCTATAACAATTCTAGGTAAATATTGTTACGGACGCTTTAAGTATAATATTATAACTACTTGGAGAAGAGTTAGAGGAAGCTAGTTAGTTAATAAGGGCACAGTCCAGAATAGATCTGGTAGAACTATGTAATAAGGAATAGTAACTAAGGTCACGTAGTATAATCTATATAATCTATAAGATCTGTAAGATCTATAATAGAGTAAATAGAGTAGACAGAACAGGCGGAGCAAAGACTTTCTTAGGCGTATAGTTGTATATTTAAGGACCTACAGTCCCTACCAAGATAGTTCTCTCTTTATAGTATATCTTAAAGTATAATTAAAGTTAATCTATTAGGCAACTACTCCACTAGTTATTATTTGTACTTTTTATATTATTAACTTCCTATTTACCTACACATCTAGCCTATTAATAAGTCCATCGTGGTATTTTCTATAAGGCTTCGTTATATATTTACTACCTAGTTATAGTATTAATAAAGTTAAACAATATACTACTAAAAGCACCAGTTATAACGCCATTTACAGCAGCCACGACCTTAGGGTCTAGGGGAGACACTAGTATAAGGGATATAGATTTACAGCTAGTTACGGTGGGTTAGTTATAGGAAATGGTTAATTAAATAACAAACAACAACTAAATACTTAAAGAAAGACTTAATGGAATTAGAGCAGCTAAGGTTAAGTTACCGTCTATTACACAATTCTTAGGAGAAAGGTTAAAACTTAAAGGGTTCCTTATGTAAATGCACTTTAAGATTATATAAAAGGAGGTAAAGCCAGCAATACCTATAGACTAAGTAGTATATATAGGGTTGTTCTTAACTAGAAGAGTACTTAAGTAGTTTAAATTTTACCTTACCAAAATCTAAATAAACGGAATAATAACCACTAACTAAAAAGTACAGTTTATATTTACTAACTAAAATAGGTTTACGGAGAGACTAATATAAATATTTAACAACTTAAAAGTAATAACTACAGCGGAACAAAAGCTTTAAAACCTAGTATAACGCTTTTTAGCAATTAAGTATATAATACAGTTTTAGACACTTATAATATAGATAAAGTAGAATAATAAGGCGCTTATAGCATAGTATAAATAGGGACTTAAGGCTAAAGTCTAGGATGTAATTATCCTAACAGAAGATATGAAAACTCTATAAGAGTTAATAGATTAGTTAATTAAGATTAATAATAGGATCTATTAAAGGGAATAAGCTAAGAAAGGGCAAGATAGAGTTCTATAGTTATATAAGGCGTAAAGTATACAGCAATAGATATAGAGTTATAAATTATAGAATGGTGGGCTAGAGCTAATAGACTTAAGCAGTACTAAAGAATTTAGAAGATGGAATAAGAAACTAAAAAAACCTAAAGGTTAAGGATTAAGTAATTATAAAACTAAGGAGTAGAGGCTAAACTAGGGATCTTAGCAGTAGAAGACGTTTAGGCGGACTCTATAATAAAAAAATGGTTTAAAAAAGGAGCTTATATAAATTATAGAAAATAGGGCTATTTTACTAGAGACTATAAAGGTAGTTAGAGCAACTATACGGTAAAGGGCACTAGGATATTAAAGTATAATAACATAGATATAGGGATGTTGCGTAGGACTAAGGAGTGTTCTATTAAACACTTTGCGTTTTATTATAATAACATATACTATATTTATAAGGACGCTAAGTATAGTATAAGCTATTAGCTATAAGAGCTAGAGTTAAAAGGACTTAAGAGAACTAGAGAGTTAGATAAAGAATAAAATTAACTCTATAAGCTAAATTAAGATATTATAGTAATATACGGATAAAGATTAGTAACTATAACTATGGAGTTAAAGTACTTATTAATTAATAGCAATAAGGAAGAAAAAGAGGCTAGCTAAAGGCGCTTAAACCTTAATAACGTAATAGAAGCAGAGACTAAGACCACTATAAAACGCGGTTTAGTAATGGGTATTATAACACTATTAGATACGACATTTATTGTTACGGTGCTATAATATAGGTAAGCTAAATAACTACGTTGTGGTATAAAGAGGAGAAGAGGCGAAAGGGGTACTATATATAAGTAGTAGGGCCAGGCGTCAAGGCGCTAGTGGTGGGCCAGTTAACAGTAGGAAATAGTATAAGACAGTATAAAACAGTACGCGACAGGTCAGTACCGTGACAGTACTCCCTTCCCCTAGAAGGTTTAGTCCCTAAACTAAATAAGTAACTCTAAAATAGAATATTACGGTACTAGCGAATTGCCGTTAGATTACCGTTAGATTGCCGTTAAGTGATAGCAAATTGCGGTTACATAACCAGTAGCTACAGTATTGGTGGAAAACAGTAAATTTAGTGCGCGAAGATGTTAGTTTCGCTTACCGCTTTTAGCCAAGCCAATGGCGATTTTCCATCCCGGGGATAGAAAATCCTAATTGGCCAGCTTAACGAATGGCGTTAGCAGAACTCCACACCGCCACCTAAATCAATTAGGCGTGGCACTCTTGGCAAGAATCTAACTAATTAAACAACTTTAACTGGTGGTTAAAGTTCTATAAGATCTTAACTTTTCTAAATTATTGTGGTTGTTGTCTACGGCCTTAACATAATAGGTCTCTTTTATCTTATACCCAGTCTAGGGGTCCGGGCTTTTTAGGGTATTATTTATAGAACTTTAGTAGTGCATACTTGCATCCTTTTAGGGACTTTTTAGGATCCTAGGTTTTCTTGTTATAATACTTCCACTTAATACAGTATATTAAGCCATGCTCGTCCCATTGTTTATTATATATATTAAGAATTTTCTTAAATTCCCATTTATCTATAATATTGCCATTATTATCTCTTGCGGCTATCCTACCTACAATATTACAACGTTCCTCTTTATTAATGCGTACTTAGCTAGGGATCTCCTTAGGGAACCAGAGGCAGACTTTTAACGTATAAAAAGACTTATTAACGCAAATATAGTCTAGGAGGTCCACCATAACTACCCCTCTATAGGCAGCTAAGACGGGCCAGGGTCCATCCCAGTTATTATCCTATTTTCTCTTAGGCCGGTTAGTCTTTATATTATTAAGGCTAACCATAACTATATCATCCTTTTTAAATATTATACCTTTATCCCATTTTATATTAGCATTATCTTTATAGCGTTACTAGGAGATATAAGCTAGAGCTTTAAGCTAAGTTAGGATCCGCTTAAAGCGGTTAGCAATAGTATCAGCTTACAGGTACTCTTTCTTTATATATATAGATAGGGCTAATGGCTAGGGGCCTACTAGTTTAATGCCTAAACGTAGGTTATAGCCGTAGTTAGTAAAGAACAGTGAGATTCCCATAGTCTCGTTAACTTAGTTATTTATAGCAAATTCGGTAAGGGGGAGCTAATCTACCTAGTTATCTTAGGTGAAGCTTACAAAAGCACATAGGTACTTATTTATTGCTACGTTAACGATTTTAGTCTAACTATTTATTTTAGGGTGCTATACGGAACTAGGGTTTAGGGTTACCTTTAGGCGCTAGTTTAGGCAACACTAGAAGTTGGAGACAAATAAAGACCCTTTATTAGAAACAATAGTACTTAGGGCGCCGTGTAACTTATAGATAGTATAGGTAAATGCTTTAATAAGCTCCTTAGTGTCTAGGCTAGTAACAGGAATAAAGTATCTTATCTTTATTAGGCAGTTAATAACAATAAAGATATATCTATATATTTTGCCGTTGCAAAGGCACTTAGGCAGGTCTATAACGTAGTCAATAAAGATATCGGTCTATAGGCGGGCTAGTAGTTCCAGTGGTTTTAGGAAACCAGGCGGTGCTAAATATAGGGTCTTTATATAGAAGCAGAGAGCGCAGTCTTTTACAAAGGTAGCCGTAAACTATGAAATACCTAGCCACTAATAAGTTCAGCTAAGGAGGTCTAGGGTCTTAACGTGACCTAGGTAGCCTATAGGACCTAAACTATGCGTGCGGTATATAATTTCTAGTTAGAGTTTAGGTAAATCAGGGACAAATACTTGGTTTCTATAGTAGATTAGGCCGTTAATAATTAAGCATTTAGATTTATTACAGCGGAGCAACTTCCTAATCTACTTAGGCCAGCGGCGTACCTTATGGCCTTCCTGTTCTTATAGCGCGGCCAACATATCTCTAGCTAGTTCGTTCTCTTTATAGGCATTCTTAATAAGCTCCTTAAGGGTTTTTTTTTTCAGGCTCTAGGTCCATTACTGCGATAAAGTCTTTTACACTCTAGTCTTGGGATTTACTTAGTAGCTTATCTAGGATAATAGGGTTGACTTTTTTTAGTAGTAAAACAATGCGGTCTTAGTGTCGTAGACGTTCATCACCAGTATTAGCGGGTGCTATGCCTAGGAGGCGGCTAAGAGCGTCTAAGATTATAGCTTTCGTGCTGGGCCTATAAGTAATAATAAAGTTAAACTAAGAAAGGAACTTAGCCCAACAGACTTAGCGCTAGTTTAGTTATTTCGTTATTATAAAGGTCTAGAGGTTCTTATAGTCTGTAATAATCTTAAACAGTTACCCAGTTCCTTATAGTTTAGGGCGCCATTCTTCTAGTGCTTTTACAATTGCTAAGAGCTCCTTGTTATATATTTTATAGTTACATTTAGAAGCGAAGTTCTTAGCAGAGAAGAATATAACTAGCTTAAGTTTACTATCTTCGCCAGCTTAATAAAGCACTCCTCCTAAAGTCCAGTTCAAGGCGTCTATCTCTACTACGGTCTTCTTTGTGTAGTCATAGTATGCTAAGACCAGTACTGTAGTAAACGCTGTTTTTAGGGTCTGGAACGCCTGTGTTTAATTAGGGCCCTATAACTAGCTAGTACTTTTCTTCAGTAGCCTAGTTATAGGCTCGACTACCTTAAAGTAGCCTTAGATAAATTATCGGTAGAAGTTCATAAAGCCAAGAAATTGCTATAGTTCCTTAACTAACGTTAGGTCCTTCCATTTCTATAAGGCCTGCACCTTCTTAGGGTTTATAGTCATGCCGTTAGTTAAGATAATTAAGCCAAGGTATTTTGTTTTAGTAGCATAGAACTTAAACTTATTAATATTAATCTAGAGTCCAGCATTACCAAGTCTCTGGATAATTTCGTTTACATATTTTATATACTTAGCACGTATTTTAGAGGAGACAAGGACATTATTAAGATACGCGGTGCAGTAGTTAGTAAATGCGTTGTATAAAACATGGTTAATATAGTTTTAAAATATAGTGGGCGTATTACAGAGACTAAACAGTATAACTAACATCTTATAGAGTCCAAATCGGGTAATAAATGCTGTAAGCCACTTATAGCCTTCCGCGATCCGGATCTAGTTAAACACAGTAATTACATTAAGCTTAGTGTCACAGTGCTGCAATGAAGTAGACTGAATAACTACGTTATGGTATGAAGAGGGGAAGAAGGTGGAAAGGGGGTATTGTATACAAATAGTAGGGCCGGCCGCCAAGTCGCTAGTGGTGGGCCAGCCAATAGTAGGGAACAGTACGAGACAGTATGAAACAGTATGCGTCAGGTCAGTGCCGTGACAGTACTCCTCTCCCCCAGATGGTTTGGTCCCCAAACCGAATAGATAACTTAAAAATAGGCAGTGTACGGGGTTGCCTATTTTCTACCGCAAAGATGTCAGTTCCGCTTACCGCCCTTAACTAAGCCAATGGCGATTTTCTATGCCGGGCATGGAAAATCCTAATTGGTTAGTTTAGTGAGTAAGGTCGGCAGAACTCTATACCGCCACCTAAACTGGTCTATGTGGCGTTTCTTGGCGAGAATTTGGCCAATTAGACAACTTTGACTGCTGGTTAAAGTTCTATAATATCTCAACCACCACAAATTTTAATGCGGTGGTTGGCCGCGACCTTAGCGTGACTTTTCCTTATTTTATACCCAGTCTAGGGGTTCTGGCTTCTTAGGGTGTTGCTTATAGAAGCGCTGTACAGCTTATTTGTAACCCTTTAGGTCTTCCTCTAGCTGCTAGGTTGTATCCTTGTGATATTTCCATTTAATCTTATAAGTTAGGCCCTAGGGGTCTTTATTGTGTATATTGAGGATTTTCTCAAACTCCTATTTGTCTTCTATATTGCCGTCATTGTCTCTCTCTGCCACTCGTCCTTGTATATTACAGCGCTCTGTAGTATTAATATTTGCTTAGCCAGGGATCTCTTTAGCAGCCTAGAGGCGGACCTTGGATATATAAAAGGATTTGTTTACTTAGATATAGTCTAGGAGGTCTACTACAACTGCCCCTTAGTATACTGCGAGTACGGGGTACAGGCCGTCCTATTTATTATCCCATTTCTTCTTAGGTCTGTTTGTCTTTATATTTTCTAAGCTAACCATAACTATGTCACCTTTGTAGAATAACGCGCTCTTATCCCTATAGGTATTAGTATTATCTTTATAGCATTACTATAAAATCCAGGCTAGGGCCTTGAGCTATGTTAATATCCACTTAAAGCGGTTAGCTATAGAGTCTACGTAGAAAAACTCCTTCTTTGCTTATACTAATAGTGTTAGTGGGTAGGGGCCAGCAGGCTTGATTCTAAGGCGAGGGTTAAAGCCATAGTTTACAAAAAATAGGGAGATGCCTGTGCTCTTATTAACTTGGTTATTTATAGCAAACTTAGTAAGTAGTAGGTAGTTAACCCAGTTATCCTATATAAAGCTAACAAAAGCATAAAGGTATTTATTTATGGCGGCGTTAATAATTTCGGTTTAGCCGTCCGTTTCTAGGTGCTAGGCTAAGCTTGGTTGCAAGGTTATCTTAAGGCGTTTACTTAGTCGTCGCCAGAAGTTGCTGATAAATTATATGCCGCGATCGGAGATAATCGTGCTTGGTGTATTATAGAGCTTATATATGTTGTTAATAAAGCTATTAACTAGCTCCTCTGTTAAGAGTCCTGTTACTGGAATAAGGTGTCACATTTTAGTTAGGCAGTCTATAATAATAAGGATATATTCGTATACCTTGCCGTAGCGTTGGCATACTGGCAGTGTTGTAATATAGTCGATCGAGATATCGGTCTATAGGCGGGTGGGTAATTTTAGTAGCTTTAGAAAACCAGGTAGGGCAGAATAGGGGGTCTTAATGCAAAAGTATAGGGTATAGTCTTTAACAAAGGTAGCTGTGAACTAGGAGATTCCTAGCCACCAGTATATTTGGTTTAAGAGGTCAAGAGTTTTAACCCAGCTAGGGTAACTAGCGGGGCCGCTGCTATAAGAGCGATGGGTAACTTCTAGGTAGAGGTCTAGGGCGTTAGGGACAAAGAGACGTTGGTAGAAGTAGATCTGTTTGTTAATAATACTACATTCTGACTTATCGTAATAGAGTAATTTCCTAATCTTCTTTGGCCAATGGTGAGCTTTCCAATTATATAGGGCTGCTACTATATCTCTTATGAGTTCGTTCTCCTGGTATCCTAGCCAGATTAACTTGTTTAGTAACTTTTTGGCTATTTTAGGGTCTAGAGCGGCTATAAACTCTGTGTTGTTAGAGTTACGGGACTTATATAGTAATTCTTCTAAGATTATAGGGTTAACTTTCTAGGGCGGTATAACAACTTAGGCTTAGTGGCAGAGGCGTTTATTATTAGCGTCCTTAGGCCTTATTCCTGGTAGCTAGCTTAGGGTATTAGGGAGCGTGGCTTTGCTGCCAGGTCTATATATAATTACAAAGTTAAACTGTAAAAGGAATTCTGCCCACTGGACTTAGCGCTGGTTTAGCTGCTTAGTAGTTATAAACGTCTGTAGGTTCTTGTGGTTGGTGATAATTTTAAACAGCTCCTTAGTCCCTTATAGCTTAGGACACTATTCCTCTAAAGCCTTAATAATAGCTAGGAGTTCTTTATTATAGATCTTATAGTTATATTCTAGCGCGGAGTGCTTTACGGAGAAGAATGCGACCGGTCTTAATTTTCCGTTGTTGTTGTACTGGGAAAGGACTCCGCCGGAAGCCTAATTTAATGCGTCTGTCTCTACCACTGTTTTCTTTATGTAGTTATAGTATGCTAGTACTAGTACTGAAGTAAAGGCTCCCTTAAGGGCCTTAAATGATTTGGCTTGTTCTAGTCCCTATAGCCATCCAATATCCTTCTTTAGGAGTTTTGTTATAGGTATAGCAATAGTAGAGTAGCCTTAGATAAATCATTAGTAGAAGTTCGCGAAGCTAAGAAATTGTTATAGTTCTTTAATTAATGTTGGGTCCTTCTATTTCTATAAGGCCTGTATCTTTTTAGGGTCTATAGTTATGCCATTAGTTGAGATAATTAAGCTAAGGTATTTTGTTTTAGTAGAGTAGAACTTAGACTTATTAATATTAATCTGAAGTCCAGCATTGCCAAGTCTTTAAATAACTTCATTTACATGCTTAGTGTGCTTGGCGTATATTTTAGAAAAGACAAGAATGTTATTAAGGTAGGTAGTGTAGTAGTTGTTAAGGGCGTTATATAGAATATAGTTAATATAGTTCTGGAATATAGCAGGTGCGTTATAGAGGCTAAATGGTATAACTAGTATCTCATAGAGTCCGAACCGGGTAATGAATACTATAAGCTATTTATAGCCCTCTGTAATCCAGATCTGGTTAAACGCAGCAATTATATTAAGTTTAGTAAAGTACTTGGCGCTATAAAGTGCGTTAAGTGTCTTATAGATTAGTAGCAGTGGGTATTAATTCTTAATAGTGACTATGTTTAGGCCTTGGTAGTTATAGCAGATTTATACACCGCCGCTAGGCTTAGCAGCGAGGAGAAGTGGTATGGTAGCTAGTAAGGTCGATTCGCGGATAAAACCCTTATCTAGCATCTTATTAATCCACTTCTTTACATACCTAAGTTTAGTAGGTAAGAGTGGTCTATTTTTATAGTACGGGGCCTGGTTTCCAGGGGTGATCTTAATTTTATAGTCCTATAGTCGGTAAGGGGGCAGCTTATCTATATTCTTAGGGAGAAAGTGCTCAATATATTTACTAAACTCCTTTAGTAGGCGTTGTAGAATGTCTTCGTAGGTCAATCCTAGTTTGCCTTTTAAGAATTTTTTAATATCGGTGTTAACTATCTTCCGATATAAAAGCTTAGGTTTAGTTTTTAGATTTATCTTAAGGAAGTTATAGAAATAGGGGGGGTGCACTTTATAGGCTTCCTTTATTGTATAGTTGCCTTCTACTAGCCGGCAGAAAGACCTTTTTAATAGGTTTAGTACTTCTATTAGGCCTATAGGCAGCTCTTTAAGTAGCTGTTAGTACTTATCTTGTTTAACTAGTTTTACTAGCTCCGCTATATAGATCCTTATTACCTTTACGTCTTTTTGTTTATAGAACTGGGTAAAATTAACAGTATAGGTGCATTTAATATTGTCCAGGTTAGGGCATGTCTGGCTCTCCGGTGCTATAGCTAGGCTGGCATAGCTCGGTTGGCCTGGGGGGGCGGAAACAAGGCGGCGGCCCTATATAGTACGCGCGGGAGATAGGTGTAAGGTTAGGCGTTATAGTGGCGCGGTTTCTATTATCCGGGTCTCAGTAGTTCTATAGCCAGTCCTTGCTGTAACGCGAGCTATAGTGTGCGTATATAGTATATGGCTTAGTTCTAGGTGTTGGGCTAGGCGGCTGGGGTTTAAACGGTACCTAGGTTGGGGTTAGATTCTTAGTGGTAGCGGCGCAAAGCGGACCTTCTTTCTTGGTCTCGGCAGGGCTGGCTAGCCTATTATTTTGGTCTTAAGTGCTAGGTTAGTCCAGTCTTCTACTATTTTATTTCTTTACAGCTATATAGGCTCCCCTTTATTAGGAACGTCTTCTACTATTAGGGCTTTGTATATAGTCCTAGGCACTAGGCTTGGTAGTGCTGAGTGTCTATATAGGGCGTCCCTGCTAACGTCAGCTATTCCCTATAGGAGGCAGTGCCTAGAGTAGTAGTCTAAGTCAAAGTGGATCTTGAGTTTCCTGAAGCTAGGACAGGGCTCGTGCTTCTGAAGCTAGGGCATACCTAGGATAATTAAGGTAGTAGGCGAGAGTTTAGTAACAAAAAAGAGTATGGCTTTAGTATAAAGGCCAATTAATATTTAGGCGGTGAAGTAGTCTATAACAAGCAAAGTTAGGATGCTGTCTATAAGGCACAGTGGCCTAGGTGCCAGCAGCTTCTTAGTTATAACGTTATACTTTCTTATAATAGACTCTGCGTTGGCAAATACTATTGTAGTACTACTAGAGTCCACTAGGCTTACTATATTGATATAAACTTAGGGGTATGGGTTATATAATAGGGAGAGTTAGGTTTAAACAAGGATTAATTTCTTATTATTATTTACTAATTTAAAATTAAGTGGCAGTTTACTAATAGAAAGGACTGATTAATTTAGTAATAGGGACCTAATCTTCTTGTCTTTCTCCTTATATAGTTTAGACCCTTAGGCGCGACTTAGTTTAAGGGTCTGCCTTTTAACAACTAGGGTATAGGGCTGTCTTAGTGGGGCGGTCTAATGTCCGTCTAGCTGGCGGTGTTGGTCTCTATTTTGGTTAGGGTATAGAAAGATAATATCTTGCCAATAACATGGCCGTGTTTGTATTCGCTAGCACAAAGTTACTAATACTAGGCGTTGTTAACGGGTTGGGCTCCCATATAGGGCATAGTTTGGAGTAACTGAGCCGTAGGATTAAAGGGGGGAGGTTATCCGCTGCGGCCATAATAGGCTCCGCGGTTGCCGCGTCTATAATAAACTCCACGGTCGCCGCGTCTGTGGTTATTTATTCGCGTTATTTAATGGGGTGGCATTAGGACTAGGTTTACTGTCTTGGCGGGGTTATAGGCATCCTTCCAGTAGCTAGGCAGGCCACAGGCAAGGCACAGTCTATTATTAATGTAGCGCTTATGCTCTATGTCTAAGATTCTATTAAGGTCTATAGGTTCTCCAGTTGCTATTAGGGTTATAGTTAATATAGGGGCAGGGGCTTAGGTAGGTAGGCAGTGGTTAGAGTTCTTCTTAAGGTTGGCTCGGTGTGCATAGTTCGCGAGGTTCTTAGCAAACATATCTATCTACTTACTCCAACCTATATAGTCGCTGTTGTTAATTTTATGGGCCAGTCCAAGTACCAGCTCTTCTATCTTTAGAGAGATAAACTTTTAGAGTAGGTCCACCTTCTATTTGTCTATCTTCTTAGCGCGGACCATTAGCTTATTAAGCTCTCCCTTTTAGGACCAGTAATTACACTTACCTTAGGGGAAATGGTTAAGCTTGTTCTTTATAACCTAGGTTATATTAAGGACCTTATAGTGGGCAGTAAGGTCTTTAAGCATATCTTCCTTAGTAGGCCATTTCTATATAGATATATTGTTTGGGTTCTTGTGTATAAGCTCTAGGCCCTACTTAATAAACTTATAGGCCTTGTCCTCTAGCATGTCCGAGATATAAAGGATCTGGGACTAAACTATATTAAAGTAGTCCTAGTCCCAGTTGAAGACTCCCTTAATCTTAATATGCTAGGTCTTAAAATTAGCTTATTATTCTAGCGGGGTGACTTTTCCGCTAAATATTAGCGGGTCTTTAGATCTCCATTTTTTCTGCTAGGTTACTACTGTTGTTATAGGGGTTGATTGTTTTAGAATGGTAATAGTCTCTGCCTAAGAGTTAATAGTTCCTATTTAGGAAGTGATAAGGGCACTAAGGTTTTTGTTAGCTTTCTTATTGGCGGTGTTTATATTATATATGCACTATAGTCCTACTTTAATGTTGTTAAGGAACTCATTGGTATAGTTAATAAGGGTAAGGTAAGCTTTGCTGGGCTTAAACGTCTTAGGGTATAGTAGGGAGCGGCGGATTATCCATGCGATATTAGGGTATATCTTTATAAATAGGTCTGCGAAAACGTCACGGGGGTTCTAGGTTTCGGCCATTTTGGCGTCATTAGTGTCGCCCATCTAGGCACTAGGTAAAAACTAAGGATTGTTCTAGGACTGTGCTGGGGACGTGTCAGTTTTAGTAAAGGCGCGCGTAGGTCGCGATTGCTCTAGGGCGGAGGTTAATTAGCTAGGGTATAGGGAATTAGTGATCATAATAGGGCGCAAATTAAAGATACCACAAATTGTCATAGTGCTGTAATGAAGTAGACTGAATAACTACGTTGTGGTATGAAGAGGGGAAGAAGGTGGAAAGGGGGTATTGTATACAAATAGTAGGGCCGGCCGCCAAGTCGCTAGTGGTGGGCCAGCCAACAGTAGGGAACAGTACGAGACAGTATGAAACAGTATACGTCAGGTCAGTGCCGTGACACTTAGTAAAGTACTTAGCGCTATAGAGTGCGTCAAGTATCTCGCGGACTAGTGGCAATAGGTACCGATTCTTAATAGTAACTATATTTAGGCCTCGGTAGTTATAGCAGATTTGTACACTACCGCCAGGTTTTATAGCAAGGAGGAGTAGTACGGTAGCTAGTAAGGTTAATTCGCGGATAAAGCCCTTATCCAGCATTTTATTAATTTACTTCTTTATATAACTAAGTTTAGCGGGTAAGAGTGGTCTATTCTTATAATACAGGGCCTATTTTCTAGGTATAATCTTAATTTTATAGTCCCATAGTTAGTAAGGGGGTAGCTTATCTACATTCTTAGGGAGGAAGTGTTTAATATATTCGCGAAACTCCTTTAGTAAGCATTATAAAATGTCTTTATTAGTTAATCCTGGTTTGCCTTTTAGGAATTTCTCAATATTAGTATTAACTATCTTCCGGTATAGAAACTCGGACTTAGTTTTTAGGTTTATCTTAAGAAAGTTATAGAAATAAGGGGGTAGTGCTTTATAGGCTTCCTCTATTGTATAGTCGCCCTCTACTAGCTAGTAGAAAGACCTTTCTAACAGGTTTAATACTTCTATTATGCCTATAGGCAGCTCCTTAAGCAGCTATTAGTGTTCTTCTTATTTAACCAGTTCTACTAGCTCCGCTATATAGATCCTTATTACTTTTACGCCTTTTTATTTACAGAATTGGGTAAAATTAACGGCATAAGGGCATTTAATGTCGTCTAGGTTAGGGCGTGTCTAGTCCTCCGGTGCTACGGCTAGGCTAACACAGCTTAGTCGGCCCAGGAGGGCGGAAACGAGGCGGCGGCCCTACACGATACGCGCGGGAGACGGGTATAAGGTTAGGTGTTACAGGGGGGAGGTCTTAATTACTCTAGTTTCAGCCTTGGCTATAACGCCCTTGGCTATTATATATGCGGTTATATATACGTATGGCAAATATCTTAAAGTTAGGTGTCTTATTAGCTAACCTAGGTTAAGCGGGTATATATAGGGGACTTATAGTTCTAGTAGTATTTGTTTTTTTAGGGATAGGGCGGTAGTCCAGTCTTCCAGAATTTATATTTCGTTTACTGCGTATATTAGTTCACTAGTGTTAGGCACCTCTTCTACTATCAGCTAACGGTATTTAAGCGTTAGCCGTACAATACGTCCGCATAGTGCTACTTAGTTATAGTTAGGGATGTGCCATAGGAGACAGTTATAGGCGTAGTAATTAGAGTTAAACTTAAGCTCTAAAATAGGGAAGTCTATTCTTAGGTTATATTTTTTAAGCCAGGGCATTTTAAGAATTACTAGTATTAAGGGTAATAACTTTATAACGTAGAAGAGTATAAATTCTATATAGTGGCCAATTGTTACTTTTACTATAAAGTAATAGGTAATAAAGCTAGATGGGAGTCCGTTAGTAAAGCGGAGTGGTTTTAGGACTAGGAATCTTTTTATTATAACATTATACTTTTTTATAAGCGAGTCTTTATCTGCAAACGCTAGTGCTGTGCTACTACTGTTAATAAGGCTTACTGTTTTAATAAAAACTTCTAAAAGTGGGTTGTATAATAAGGAGAGGTAGGTCTAAATAAGGATAGCATTTCTATTATTATTCACTGTTCTAAGATTAAGTGGCAGTTGGCTTAAAATAAGGTCTAACTAATCTAATAGTATAAATCTAATCCTTTTATCCTCCTCCCCATATGGTTCTAACCCTTAGAGGCAACTTAGTCCAAGGGTTAGCCTTTTAATAACTAGGTTGTAGGGCTTAGTTAGTAGCTATAGTCTTAGCTGGTATATCCTAATATATTGGTCTCTAATAGTGTATATATGCTAGGGGGTACTTTACTAAGGACATAGCCGGTCTTGTAATTAGTAGTAGTATAAAGCACTAATCTGTAGTTCGCATACGGAACTATTAGCTAGGGTTGCATTAGGGAAGGGAATTGTAGGGGTAGGTCTTTGTGTCCAAGCCCACGTCCACGTCCGTAATTACCGCCTTAGTTACTATCTTCTCTGCTAAAGAATCTACTGCGGCTAGAAAAGGATTAGCGTGGTGGCATTAAAAGGGGATTTAGGTTCTTCCTAGAGTTGTAAGTATCTTTCTAGTGGCCAGGTTAACCACATGCCATATAGAGTCTGTTATCCATATAATATCTTTAAACGTCGTCAGGGAGGCTACTACTGCCGCTACCAAATTTAACGGCGTTAAGGTCCATTAGGTCATTCTATAGTGCTAGTGCTAGGTTATTATTAGTTAGTGTAGGTTAATAGCTGCTAGCGGTACTTGGCTTGGCGGTATTCAGCTTTATTTAATGGGTGTGGTTCTATAGGTTATAGGTAAATACGTCCATCTGCTTACTCTAGCCCTTATAGTCAGCATTACCGATTTTACAGCTAAGGGTAAGGGCTAGGTCCTTTATCTTAGGGGAAATATTCTTTTTAAGCAAATCCACTTTTTATTCCTTAGTCTTATTTGCTTTAATCATTAATTTATTAAGCTCTGCTTTCTAGGACTAATAGTTATACTCGCCCTAGTTTAGGGTATCCAGCTTATTTTTAGCTGCTTGGGTTGTGTCTATGGTCTTATAGTGCTTCCTTATATATACGAACATAGACTCTCGGTCAGAGAAGGTCCATTTGCTCAAGTTATTTAGGTATATGCGTAGTATATTAAGGCCATGCTTAATATAATCGTAAGCCTTATCTATTAGCGTGTCTAACATATAAAGGACTTCGTCTATTAGGGTTTTAAAGCACTTTACATCTCTTTAAAAAACGCCTTAGATCTTTATTTCCCATATTTTAAAATTTTCTTGCTTTTTAGTTAGTAACCCCTTACTATTAAATAGGGTTAGGTCTTTTACTTCACGCTTTTTTCTATAGGGTTTAGTTAGAGGAGGGTAGCCAGTAGCGGTATTCTTATTAGCAATGGTTTGGGTAAGTGTAGTAATCTAAGAGCTTAGGTTTTATATAGTCTCGGTATATATCAAAGCTTACTATTCATATTGTTTTACACATAGTTCGAGTGTCTTAAGGGAGTTAATTTTATGCTAAGCTTCTTTATGTTAGAGCTTTGCAGTTTGGCCTTTATTATAGACGGCCTGGAGACCACTCTTAACGCTAGTTAAGAAGGTTGTATACATAGAGAGGTGCTAGAAGGTTCCTGCTACCTTAAGGTCCTTAGGGTACTCCGGACTACTCCTAACTACCCAGGCAATGTTAAGGTAGGAGGTATTAAAGAGGCAGGCAAGCGCTTTGCGTGTGTTCGTTAATAGGGTATTATCTATATTATGGTCGCCTATTTTAAGGGATCTAGGTAATGCAATTAAAATCTATAAGGCTGGCTGTAATACTGGGGTTGTCTAGGACTATACTAATATTATCTAAGACTATGGTACGGTGTTGTTGGTCGCGCCAGGTCGCGATTATACTGGGAAAATGGAGACTGTGGACTGGGAAGACGGAGATCACAACAGGGCGTAAGAGGAGATACCACAAACTGTCACGGTGCCATAATACAGGTAGGCTAAATAACTACGTTGTGGTATAAAGAGGAGAAGAGACAAAAGGGGTACTATATATAAGTAGTAGGGCCAGGCGCCAAGGCGCTAGTGGTGGGCTAGTTAATAGTAGGAAATAGTACGAGACAGTATAAAACAGTACGCAATAGGTCAGTACCGTGATATTTATCGCTTTATAAGACAAAAGGAGTAATATTTAAAGATAATTAAGTAAGCAGATAACTGCTAGTGCTAGCTTACCACTTAATAAACGTAAAAGGCCATAGGCTTAAGATTTTTAAGAAGAGATAAGAGATACTTAAGATTCTTAAAACAAGATAAGATATACCCTAGAACCTATAACAGACAAAAACCAATAAGAAAGGGTATTAGCTTAGTTTAAAGGTAAATAAATAAGTATAGGATAAAGGTTCCTAAGGAGCTAAGATTTTAAAAAACAAATAAGGTCTATAACGGTTCTAAGCAAACATGGTGTTTAACCTAAAGGTTAATAAGTTAATACAATAATTAAGAAGCAAGAAGACTTTAAGGATCCTTTTAGAAGAAGAAAACTAAAAGAAAGTATAGATAAGTTTAGGCAATAAATTATCTTATAGCAAGAATAGAAGCTAGACTAGAGATTAGCTATACTAGGACGTATAAAGGACAGAGCACCTATATAAAAAGTTATAAATAGGCTAAGGGTAGGAACGCTAAGAGCTAAGTAGTTAAATAACTTAAAATAAGAAGAGGATCTAGAAGTTCTAACTAGATTTACAGAAAAATATACTAAAGGTTGCAATAATATAGTAATAAAGAGATACTTCCTTATAAATAGGTTATATACACTTACAGAGCTATATTAAAAGTGGTATAAGTAAAGAAGAAACGATAAGTAGGAAGACTTCTATATATAGCTAGATAAGAAAGTTATACTAGACTAAGTAATATCTAAGAAGCAGATAAGCAATATAAAAGGGGCGTTAGTTATAACGTTAAAGAACTTAGAAAAATAAGCTATAGACTAGAGAAAAATAATATAGGTATTAGTACTAGCAAATAACATAGTAATATTTAGGTTAACGCGGGACAGGTTTAAACTTAAAAATAAAAATAAGTTATAAGTTAACCTAAAGCACCTAACATTGTTGGTCACACAGGGTGACTTACCAATAACGGCTACTTGAGTAGGTTACAGTGATGTTGGTTAAAAGCTTGATATATTTGGAATAAGGAAGGGCGAGGATCTTAAGACTCCTCGCTACGCTAGTGCCGCGGCGTTACGTAACGACCGCTTACCTTATTCCCAACACTGGCAACTCTTCTTTTGTGGTTGCCATCTATATACAAATACTGCTTGGCTAGCGTAACAAATATTAATCCTTCTTACTTACTATTGCTATTGTAATATAAGTCTCGCTATTCTAAAATTTGCATTTTAGCACATGGTGCTTTTCTTGCTTGGAGTTATGGGTGTATATTATATTAGGGCCGCTAAGGCGCTAGTTATAAGCGAGCCAATAGCAATTTTCTATCCTAGGGATGGAAAATCCTGATTAGCTGGTTAGAATTAGGGTCTATAGATTATTATACTCCTACTCCCTTTTAACCTAACCTTTAACCTATATATGTAGAGTATTTGTGTTAACAAACGTTTCTAGAGCCTTATTTAGGTTTGCCTTCGTTATTGCATTTGCTAGGTTATCTTGGCCATTAATCCATTAGATCTTAAAGAGTTCTCGCCGTTTATAGGATTGCTAAAGTGCTATAATATCAATTATAAGGCGCTTCTCCTTTATAGTACTAAGCTTAACTAAACACTTATAAAGGGAATATAAGTTAGTGCATATAATTATAGGGATAATAGGGAGTTTAAGTTAATCTATAATTATCTTTAGGGTAGTTCTAATTGCAATTACTATATTAACTCCGCCAACTATTCCATATATCTCTAATGCTAGAACGCTTTGGGTGACGCGCTTACTCTTAGTTAAGCTCTAATGGATAAGATTACTGTAGATTATAAAGTCATTCTCTCTAGTAGATTTATTCGCAATAATAATCTTATATTCTAGCTAGGAGCTAAAATCTTTGTTGTTTATAAACGATCCATTAACAAATACAAAAAGCTTAGCGGTAGGAAGATTAATAGGCACGTAAAGTAGTTCCTAATTAAAATAGTTCATTTGCTAGGAAAGACGCTTATTTAGGGCAAGGATGTTATCCTTAGTTAGTTCCTAGTGTTAAGTGGCAACAGAGAGATTAAATAAAGCCTTAGGTTAATAGATAGAAGCAATATAAGCTCCGTAAGCGCGTTACTCTATATATCCATACTTTAGAGAATTAACGTCAATAACGTTAATCTTCTTACCTTAATCTTTCTGGCGTAAAGCAATAGAATTCTTGTTTAGGGAGAGGATGCATTTATTAAAAAGTAATGGTGTTATTAAATTAAGCTTTTCCTTTAGCTTTGCTATAAGATTTGCCTTTACTAGCTTATCTTCTTTAAGAGCTAAGAATTGGTTGTCTCTTAAGATAATTATATTATCGGTTTGTATACTAATGATTCTAAATGGAGTTCCCGTAGTTGTAATAAGGAAGCATAGGTTAAATATAGAAGTAGTTATTAAAAGCTTCTCTTTATAGTGCTTACTATAGGTAGCCTACTAATGAGTTCCTACCTCTGCAATTCCATATAATAGCTTAAGCATAACTATAATCGTATCTTCGGGATATTAGTGGCGAATTTGCTCTAGAAGGTATGCCAATATTAAGCGCTAAAGGTGCGCCTCTAATTGGGTATAGGCCTAAGTAATATCTTATAAATAGACCGCTATTTTATTCTTTATTAAGGAGGGAGCTAGTACAAGAATAACCCACTAACTAGCTTATTAAATTATAGGAGATTACGTAAGAATTACCTCCTTACTATTATTGTTATAACCTTAGATAACAAGCCTTAATTTCTTAAATAGGGTATTAGTAGCTTTGCCCTTAATCTTGTTAACTATTCTTAACTTAAAGATGCAAACTTTATTAAACTTAGTAGGGTTATACTTCTTAAATTTAAAAACTTCTTTTATAATAAGACCGTTAATCTCCTGCTTATTAGATGCTTGGAAAGGAGCTCCTAGAGTTATAATACGGCCTTCCTTTTAAAGCTATTTTGCGAGCTTAAAGTCAGCCTTCTCTTTAGCTGTTATAAAGGCCATTAATAACTTATCTCTACTCTTAATAGCGGTAATAAATTGCTCTTTAAAATCAATAAGGTATTAGCAATTTTGTAATCCCTTTAGGCGACCTTTACTGCGTTATAGTTGCGGCATATCTGCTATAATTATATTAGGATTATAGTCGCCTTCTAAAGTATATTAATTGTAGTTCTTCTCTAGGGTATCCTCTAGGGTATCCTACAAAGGCTTAGAACTATCGTTTCTGTAATAAGGCTTAATAATAGTTAAGCGGAATTAAGTGGGTTTATAGGGTATCTAAAGAGTACAAGTCTAACTATTAATTGCAATAAGTTTATATAGGCCTAACCATCCTCCCTTTTTACGCCATACGCGTACCTTAGATTGGAGTGGCAGATTAAGTGTAGTTAAGGTATTTAGGCTATTTCTTATTCCTAGTGCGTTGTTGACCTGGCGTGTGGCGTAGAGACGTTGTACCTCTTTTATTACTTTGCGAATAGCCTCCGCTCGTTGCGTAACGGATAGGGATGGTAGAGAATTATTAGTTATTTAAGGGTAGGCGCCAAAGACTAGTAATATAGGTACGAGCCCATCTAGGCCAGCGGAATTATTAACAGCCTTAATAGCCATCTATAAGATAAGCTCTTTACTAGCACCCTCTAGTTCCAAAGAAATAATCTTATATGCTTGTTGTAATGGTGTATAATATTATTCTACTTTTCTAATACTATTGTGTGCCTTAATAGGGACTTCCTTAACCTTAATTTCCATTACCTTCGCCTGTTGCCGAAACTCTATAGATAAGAAGTTCCTTTCTATATTATAAATAACTTAATTAGGGGGTCCTAGGTAGATATTAATCTAGTATAATTAAAGAGTATCCTATGCGTTCCTAGCTAATATATCCTTTAGGAAA